>Ga0207757_100196_pt1 | contig 48635 bp, 49 predicted proteins | sample A23P3SouthBayCA_2_FD_187752 | JGI IMG/M metagenome (GOLD analysis project Ga0207757, IMG submission 187752) | Aerobic enrichment media microbial communities from Eden Landing Ponds, California, USA - A23 P3 (2) (SPAdes) | ecosystem: Environmental > Aquatic > Marine > Unclassified | place... | reverse complement strand
GGGAGGGGGACGGGGAGACCGGGCGGATGCAGACAGCGGCCCACGTGTCGAGCGACCGCGGCGGGAGCGGTCGGATCGTCGGCCGCGACAGCGACGTGTCGCCGACGCTCAGCGTCGTCCTGCCGACGCTCAACGAGGAGGAAGGCGTCCGCACCTGTATCGAACAGGTCGAAGACGCGGTCGAAGAACTGGGCCTGACGACCGAAATCGTCATCAGCGACAGCTCGACCGACCGGACGCCGGAGATTGCCCGCGAGATGGGCGCGATCGTGGTCGAACCCGACGAATCCGGCTACGGGAACGCCTACAAGTATGCGTTCGAGCGCGTCCGTGGCGAGTACGTCGCCATCGGTGACGCCGATACGACCTACGACTTCGGGGAGTTGCCGAAACTGTTCGAGGTCGCTCTCGACCGGGACGCTGACATAGTCATGGGGAGCCGTCTCGCAGGCGAGATCAAACCCGACGCGATGCCGCCGCTGCACCAGTACGTCGGGAACCCGCTGTTGACCCGGTTTCTCAACACGTTCTACGACGCGGGCGTCAGCGACGCCCACAGCGGGATGCGGGTCATCAAACGCGATTCGCTCGAAGCGCTAGACCTCGAGACGGGCGGCATGGAGTTCGCCAGCGAGATGATCATGGAGGCCGCCACGCGGGACATGACCATCGAGGAGGTTCCGATCACCTACCACGAACGCGTGGGCGACGCGACACTGGACAGTTTCAGCGACGGGTGGCGGCACGTGAAGTTCATGCTCACGAACGCGCCCGGCTACCTGTTCACGCTGCCGTCGATCGTGTTCGGAATCGTGGGGATGGCGATCGTCGCCGCGTCCGTTCGGGGCGGCGCGATCGGCCCCGTCTACTTCGGGATACAAACGCTCATCGGCGGGATCCTCTTTACGATGGTCGGGTATCAGGTCGGGAGCCTGGCGCTGTTCACGTCGATCGCTGCGGACCCGATCCGTCAGCCAAAGGACCCGGTAACGAACGCGATCCGTGCACGGTTCACGCTCGAAACGGGCGCGACCGTCGGAGTCGTGCTGTTTGCCGCCGGTGCCGCGTTCCTCACGTACGGCGTCGTCGCGTGGACCATCGAGGGCTACGCCGCGGTCCCGAGCGCCTCCTGGAACCTGGTCGCTGCCGGAACCATCCTCATGGGCGTCCAGACAGTGTTCAACTCGTTTTTCCTCAGCATCCTCGCGCAGTACACGGACTGAACACTCTCTCAACACTTCCGGGTCTCGTCCCAACTAGTGGCCGGATAGCAGTTCGTCGCCGGTCGCGAACTGTGCCATCCGAAATACCTTTTAGTCATCGAGGCGAACAGAAAGTCACGATGGGAGCAACCGCCGTCGTCTCCAGTTCCGCGAGCAGTGCGTCGTCGAGCGCTGCCGGTGTCTCGGCGACAGTGACGTCGCTGCTCTCGCCGGTGGGAACGGGCATCGGCGGGATCGCGGTGGCCGTCACGCTCGTCTACGTGCTCGCGCATCTCGATATCGTCTCGGCCAGTCCTGACGCGGACGAGCGCGTCCGACAGACGCTCGTCGCGACCGCCGTCCCGCTCGGCCTCACCTTCGCCGGCATCGTCGCGTTCCGAACGATGCAACTGCTCTGACCGCATTTCGTTGGCAGCCGATAGCGATTTTCTACCGAAGCGAACCGTGTTCTTTCGACCGCCCAGCCGCGTGAACGGCGCGTCCGACAGCCGGCCATCCTCGAGGAGAGGGGCGTGTCGTCGGTCCCACCGACTGGCAGTCTCGTCACGGCCGCCTAAGCCTGGTGGCCGCGCTCGACAGCTCGGCTGTTCGTGTTTGTAGTCTCTCGAGTTGTCCCGTCGATGGAGACGACTGTCCGGGTGGGACCGCTCCGCGGGCCGATGTACTCTTAGAAGGAGATGTACGACCCCTGGATCGGCAGGACGGCGAACAGGAAGACGTTCAACACGCCGTGGACGATAGTGATGAACACGAGGCTGTCGAGATACTCGTAGCAGACGCCGAAGACGAAGCCGATGACGCCGGCGAACAGCATCTCTTCGGGGATGCCGTAGCCGGAGTGCATCAGCCCGAACAGCGCGCTGGCGGCGACGATGCCCGTCCAGCGGCCGAACGACTCCTGCAGGACGGGCTGGAGCAGGCCGCGAAAGAGGTACTCCTCGACGAATCCGACGAAACAGATCATCACGACCGTTATCATCGCGAGCTGGCCGAGGCTCCAGGTCGGGATCAGCGCCGCCGACTGGAGGATGGCGGACTCGACTTCGGCCAGCAGACCGCCAAGCGGGATGGCGAGCGGGGCCAACAGGAGTCCGCGGCGCACTCCGAAGGAGACGTCGACGTCAGGCGCGAGGCGGTCGACGTAGACGAGCGCGGGGACAAGGGGGCCGTATATCAGCGGGAACCAGTAGGCCGTCAGCTGGAAGAAGACCGGCATCCCGAGGTTGACGAGGCGAAAGAGGGGGACCAGGAGAAAGACCTGGACGAGCGTCGCGTCGTGGCCCCGCTGGAGCAAGAGCGTACACAGCAACAGCGTCCCGAAATGTCCCCAGATGGCGGGCCAGGTCCGACCGGAGAACAGCAGGAGTTCGCTCGCGACGATCCCGGTCGAGGCCACGAGGGCCGGGACCAACCGGTCCGGCCGGTCCATCCACGACTCACGGACCCGGTCGACGAACCGCTGTGAAAACCGACGTTTGTCGAGGCTCACGAGTGGTCGTACTGTGTAATGAAAACGAATCGACCTGTATAAACGGTCCGGTCGGGGGGCCGTCCACGGAAGTCACGGACCGCGAACGCCAGACCGAACGGCGAACCCGAGACGTTTTAACGGGTCTGGGTGTTGTGTCACTGTCAGCGAACTCGGCCGGCCGCGAGGCGCTCGTCGACCGCACGAGGGGCCACTCGGCGGCCGGGACGGATCGAACTCGTATGTCCGACGACAGGAGACGTACACGCGACGGCCGTGACGGCGTCGAGTCGATGAGTGCGACGTACGACGACGGAGCGCCGTCTGAGGGCCGTTCCGGCATTCTCCCGGACTCGCGCGTCGAGCGGTGGGTGACCGTGGCGCTGCTGGTCGTGCTTCTGGCCGCGGTCGGGGGCGTCGTCTACCTGGCCGTGGCGCCGCCGGAGACGACCGACCCGTACACCGAGTTCTACGTGCTCGGGCCCGACGGGAACGCGAGCGGGTATCCGACGGATCTCACAGTCGGTGAGACGGGAACGTTCGTCGTCGGTCTCACGAACCACGAACACGGATCCGAGCAGTACGCCGTGACGGCGACGCTCGACGACCGAACGGTGTTCGACCGCACCGTGACCGTCGAGAACGAGGCGACGTGGGAGACGAACGTCTCGTTCACGCCCGAGACGCCCGGGGAGAAACGGCTCAGACTGTCGCTCTACACGGGCGGCGGGACGGCCGGCGCTCCCGACCAGACGCTCCGTCTGCTCGTCTCCGTGACTCCCGACGCGAACGGCACACGGCCGACCCTCGCCCACGACCGGTAAGACACATCCTCACAACCGATGGGGGAACGTGTCACTATCGGTGACGTATTTCGTTACAATGTGTGGCGAAACACGTCACAACCGGCCACTGGTACGTGCAGGCTAGACCGATAGTAAGTTTAACACGTCAGGAAGTGACAGTCGGGAGTAGCAATGGTGCCCGGCGACCCACGGAGCGAGGTCACCGAGACGGGGGCGAACGTCCTGCTCAGAGGCGCGTGGCTCGATGGGGGGAACGGCGACCGGTGTGCCGACCTGCTGGCGGTCGACCAGGCCAACCGGGTGAAGGTGTTGCTTATCACGATCACCACGGCGCCGCGGACCCGCGTCCGGACGGTCGACTCCGTCCTCGACGACGACCCCGAGGAGATCGCGGTGATCACGACCGACCCCGACGCCGGGTCGCGGGCCGGCGACCAGACGCCGTCAGTTCCCGGCGCGTCGTCGGTCACGACCAATCGGAATCCGGGTGACTTGACGGGTCTCGGTGTCTCGATCATGGACCGGTTTTCCGACTGGGAGGACGACGACGCTGCTGTGTCGGTCTGTCTTGACTCTATCACGCCGCTGTTGCAGTACAACACCCTCGACGAGGTGTTTCACTTCCTCCGGATCGTCACCGACGAAGTCGAGTCGGCCGGTGCTGTCGCTCATTACCACCTCGACCCCGCCGCCCACGACGAGCAGACCCGTCACCGACTGCTCCCGCTGTTCGACCGAACCGCGGACGTCAACCCCGAATAGCCCCGATTCCCGTCGGTACCGGGCTACCGACACCAGTAAGTATCGATCATGGATATTGCAAGACTCTCTAAAATAGCCTGATAGACCAAGGAAAATACGTCGCATATTCAAATATTGAAAGAGTAACCAGTGGTTAATAGCTTCCAGCGCAATGTCACAGACGCATGACCGAACGGGTTGAAAGGACGGGTGGGACCACGTCCACGGGTGTCAGCTCCGGCACGAAGCCGCGAGCACTGATCCACCGGAAGATCCTCGACATCGCGGGCGCGAATCCGAACGCTTCGATGGAAGCGATCGCCGACGAGGTGAGCGCGGCTTCTATCACTTTCGTCGAGCGCGTCCTCGAGGAGTACGGCGATCCCGCCGACGAGCGTCCGGACGAACAGCACGAGAGCGAGCACAGCGACACTGACACGGGCGACGGGGCGGGCGAAACCGGCGACCACGAACCGGAGACGACAGCCAGCCCTCAGCCTGGCGACAGCGGCGCGGGGGGCAACGCCACGGACGGGCGCCATCGAGAGACCGCGAGCGACGGCGGCCGCCAGAACCCCACCGTCGACAACGGACCGGCGGTGAACGCTCCGGAGTCGGCCACCGGTAACGGCTCGGCGACGGCGGACGACGGCGTGACCGTCGACACCGCGAGTGACGCGGACGAGTCGGCCCAGCGGGGTGTGCTGGACGACGATTCGACAGCGGCCGTCGACGGGAGTGTCGACAGCGATCCGACCGACGGCGTAGCGGGCGATACCGCACCGGCCGGCGACAGCGGCGACGCAGCACCCGAGGAGTCGGACGACGCGGGCGTTCCGGACCCGTCGGACCTGTCCGACAAACAGCGCGAGACGCTTGTCGCGGTCGCGGAGCGGCCGTCGGCCACGCAGGCCGAAATCGCCGAGGAACTCGGCGTGAGCAGAGCGACGGTCTCCAAGCGCCTGGGGTCCGTCGACGGATTCGAATGGCCCGAGCGGGCCGCGTTCGTTGACGACCTGTTCGAGTACCGCGGCGGGAGCGCGACCGAGTCGACGGTGGCGGAGGGCTCATCGACCGGGGACCCGGGGCGGGTCGCCGCGCTCGAAGCCAGGATCGAGGCGCTGGAGACCGCACTCGAGGGTGGCGACGAGACGTTCGAACCCGATCCAGAGCTCGTCCACAAGGTCGTCCACGCCTGTATGGACGCCGAGTACATCTCGCAGGAGGAGGAACTGGAGATCCTGCGGGACATCTTCCAGCACGGAACCGGCTGGCCCTGAGACCCGTAGTGCGCGCTATCGGCGTCCGTCGTCGAAAGTAGCCCACCGTGACGAGATAGTCGCTGACGCCCGTATCTCGGTCCTCTCGCGGATGCAGCGACCCGCCCGGCGGTCGACCCGCTACGACGGCGCGGCGTCGGCCCTCCCCGCTAGAGCGACGGCAGTCCACAGAACACCGTCCCGCTGATCGGGATTCGACGCCGTTCAGTCCGTGGAGGGAGTCACTCCAATCTCCTGGCCGAGCGCTGTGACTGCATCGTCGACGATGTCCGCTGTCAGCGCACCGACTGTCGTCACGACGTCGGATTCCGAGATGACAGTCGGGTATCGAGGGTGGATGTGGCTTCGCTTCGAGAGACTCCCGACTGCCCAGTCATCGGAAGTTATCGGGATACTCTCGTCGACCTCGGTCGTCGATATTCCGAGCGCGATGTGTTGGTCAGGGTAGTCCGAGTTCGTATCGTGACTGACCACGACGAACGGGCGGGTGTACGAATTGAACAGCGACGGGTGAGTGACGACTTCACACCGCAGGTGGTTCGGGGACACGTTACTCTCGGCGATCGTCTCGCCACGCTTCCATCTCGTCCCTGTCAGCCGCTTCCGCTTCCCAGTCGACCCCGTCCCAGTCGTCGAGGTCGTCCATGGATCGCAAGGTGGAGAGCGTCGACGCGAGACCGGCGAGACGGCCGTCCCGAGCGATCGCCCAGTACGAACCCTTGTGTCGGACGAGCCCCCGGTCCTCGAGACGCTGGAGCGTCGGACCGATACTGCCCATCGGAATGTCGACGTTCTCGTGAATTTCCGTCGGCGTAAAGCCCTGTTCCGGGTGTTCCGCCAGAAACGAGAGGATGACGTAACTGTTCGAGTCCGGGCGAAGCCAGTTTCCGAACTCGTCCGACCCCGTGTACTCGTCGAACTGAATGGGCATGTATTCGAGTGTATATCGTGTATATGGACGTAAAAACATTCGCTTCGTCGGCACCTTCCGGCACCGAAGAGGCTGTCGACGTGACCACGGCCGTCGAGGCGGCCACTGCTTCAAGCAGCGGGCGGCAATTCCCGATTTTCACGGCTCAGATTGCGTCCGTTCTCTCGGATCTCGGGTCGAAGGAACATTCTCGGGGCACTCGCTGTGCTGTCCGTGACTTCGGTACCGGAGTCAGGCCCAGTCGGAGAGGGACTCCACCACGTCGTCGAGGGTCGGATCTGCAGTCGATACTCGCTCGACGGCGTTTCGCAGGTCTCGGGGCCGCATATCCTCTCTCGCGATGAGGACGCCCGCGTGGTCCGTCACGTCGGAGACATCCTTCCTGTCGTAGGTGAGGACGACTCGATTCGCTCCAGCGGCGGTTCCGAGAACCGCCTCGTCGGCCGCACCCTTCTCAAGGACGTCGTCGCTCCGCTGAACGTCGTGACCGGCCGAATCGAGCGCAGACACGTGTGCCGGGACGACGTTCTCGTCAGCCAGGAGCCGCATTAGACGCGGTTCGTGAACTCTTCCGGATCGACCGGGCGCTCCTCACGTATCCGTTCGACAGCCTCGCGGTCCGCCCGTTCCAGCGAGCGGAGGCGGTCCGGGTTGTCGAAGACGAACGCGAGCGCGTTGTGAACGTCGGCAACAGAGACGCCGTCGTAGTTACTCGCGATCCCCTCGGGGGACACGCCGTCCTGGTACTGACGATAGACGTGGAGGACGCCGATACGGGTACCCGACAGTCGGGGGTCTCCGCCGAGAACGTCCTCGTCAGAGACAATCTCTCTCATCAACGCACCGTAGTGCGCCCACGTTCATAAGCCTCCGCAACACCCCGGAGAGACCGGCTCGGTCGCGTCTCGTGTCGGACAGTCCCGCGTCGGAGCGGCGACCCGGTCACCCGTCCAGCGCGCGCCGGTACACCGTCCGCGTCCCCCTGGCGGCCTCGGCCCACGTGAACCCGCCGACGCGGTCGTGAGCGCGCTCGGCGAGTCGCCGCCGCTCGGACTCGTTGTCGAGCAGGCGCTCCAGCGCGGCGACGTGCGCGTCGACGTCCTCGGGGTCTTCGAGCACGGCCGCGTCGCCCGCGACTTCGGGGACGGAGTAGACGTTCGAAGTGACCACGGCCGTCGAGGCGGCCATCGCTTCGAGGACGGGGAGGCCGAACCCCTCGTGGCGCGTCGGGAAGTAGAACACGGGCGCGCGGTGGTAGAGGTCGATCAGGTCGCCCTCGGGGACGAACCCTGGCGTCTCGGCGGTCGCGTCGTCGGGCAGGTGCTCGTCCCAACCGCCGCCGGCGACGACCATGCGGCCGTCGAGGCGGCGCGCCACCTCGGCGACCGCCTCGGGGTTTTTCCTGGGTGCCGCAAGCGAGACGTGCAGCACGAACGGTTCCTCGGGGTCGGTGTACGCGTCGCGATACGCATCGTCGACGCCGTGGTGTACGACGTGAATCGGGTTCGGGGATCGGGCCGGTGATTTCGCTCGATACAGAGGATGTAAGTGCTACCGTCGCAACACATCGACCGAACGTCGATGGGTTTCAGAGAGTGGGCAGGGCGGACGACAGACAGAGTCCGGAGCGACGGCTGGCAGGGCGTGCGTGACAGCGCTTCCGAACTCTACGCGGGCGCCTGGCGAAATATCGGCTGGCACGTCCCGCGCGGGACGAACGTCTACGAGCGCGACTGGGACACGCTCATCATTCTCGACGCCTGCCGCGTCGATCTCATGCGCGAGGTCGCCGACGATTATCCGTTCATCGAGGGCGTCGAATCGTTCGAGTCGGTCGGGAGCATGTCCGAGGAGTGGATGCGGAAGACGTTCACCGAGGAGTACGCGAGCGAAATGGAGCGAACGGCGTACGTCACGGCGAACGTGTTTTCACAGGATGTGCTCGACGAACGGGCGTTTCACACCCTCGACGAAGTCTGGCGGTACGCGTGGGACGACGAAACCGGAACGATCCCACCTCGGCCGGTCACCGACCGAGCGATCGACGTGGCTCGGAACGGTGACCACGACCGGCTGATAGTCCACTATATGCAACCCCACCATCCGTTCGTCGGCGAGGAGCGTGTTGGTTCTGTCGAGGCCGACCCGTTCGGACGTGAGGACAGTGTGACCGCAGTGGATGCCCTGCGGCGAGGTGAGGTGTCACACGATAGATTCTGGAGAGCGTACCGGTCGAATCTGGAAACGGCACTCGATGACGTATCTGTCCTGCTCGACAATCACGAAGCCGACCGCGTCGCGATCACAGCCGACCACGGTGATGCAGTCGGTGAGTGGGGTATCTACGACCACCCGGCCGGGTGTCTACATCCAGTCGTGAAGAACGTGCCCTGGGTGGAGACAACAGCGTCAGACGAAGGAAACTTCGAGCCATCGATTGAATCAAGTGCATCGGGAGATCAGACAGTTGAAGAACGATTAGAATCTCTCGGGTATGTATAGAACAGTGCCACCTTACTCCAATTATTTGAATAATCGTCCCAAAAGACAGGTATGCTGAAGGAACTGAAGTGGGTGTGGGAACACCCTCCTGCGGCGGCTCGCGGCCTCAATCGTCTCTATCACACCCGAGGAGGAAAGCAGGCCGGATACAAGAACGGTAGGAGCATCTTCGACTACGATTGGGATATCTGCGCCATTCTCGATGCCTGTCGATTCGACATCTACGAAGAGATCGCGAGGGAGCAGGAACTTGGTGGGGAAGTTGAGTGCCGGAACTCGCTTGCGAGTAGTACTCCCGAGTGGCTACGTCTGAACTTCCGTGATGAAACCTACGCGGACATCGTTTACGTCACAGGTAATCCGCAATATTACGAGCACCGTGATTCTCTTGCGCCGACGTTTCATGATTGTCTCAATGTCTGGCAAGACCAATGGGATGAAGATCTTCAGACTGTCACGCCTGCAGCAATGTGTGACGCGTTAGAGTCGGCTGCCGAAAAATATCCGAACAAGCGGATTCTAGCGCACTTTGTGCAGCCCCACGTTCCATTTATCGGAGACAAAGGCCGTGAGAATTTCCCCATTTTAGTAAATGAATCGAATAGTAGTGATTGGAACGCCGCACGAAAGTTCTGGCCATCGATCCGGCGAAATAAGCGGAACTACACGCGTGACAGCCTACTGGAAGCATATACCGAAAATATTGAAATCACCATTCAGGAAGTCGTTTCAACGTTGCAGTTGATTAATGGAAAATCAGTCATCACCTCCGATCACGGACAGTTGCTAGGAGAACGAATCACGCCGATACCAATAAGAGAATACGGTCATCCAGCAGGAATCTATGTTTCCGAGGTAGTCAAGACACCGTTACACGTCCTTCCGTTTGAATCCCGTCGGAGCGTAAAGGAAGGAAGTATCCGATCAGAACCCGGAAACACCATAGAAGAAGTCGATTCAAGGCTCAATGCTCTTGGATACAAATAAATCACAGAATATTATTAGTTATTCATAGTATATAAATTATATAGTTTGTTAATTTTACATATTTATTTGACAACAAGGATGATAACGAAAACTCCGAGCAGACGATCGTCATATACAACAGAGAGTCTATCTGGAACAGTTGTGAGTGATTTTTTGAAATCGCGATGTATAGCCTACTATAGGTACATTTAAGCCCAAGATCTCTCATTCCTATAATAATGGGAGATACAAAATTCGTATATACACTCTCTTCTCGTGGAGATTTGGTTAAACAAGCCATTCACTCCATTAAAACATTGACTCAATACGTTGATCCAGCAGATATTCATGTCATCTATACTCCGCCCCGAACCGAGTCTGACCTCCATTCACTAGAATCGTTAGGTGTCGAAGTTCAGATATCTGCACAGTTGACGGACGAATTTTCTATTGTAACCTTTGATTCGGGTGGTGCCTATGCTGAAAAGGTTCGGTGTTGTGATGTCGATGCAGAAACTGTCGTATTCCTTGACTGCGATACTTTAGTTCTCAACGATATTTGGGAAGTAATCAAAGGTGAATTCGATTTCAAAGCCCGTCCAAGTCCAGAGACACCCACAGAAACGAAATGGAAACAGTTGTTCGATAGGTTCGGACAGCCATATCTAAATTTCATGCCGAACGCTGGCTTCCTAATTTTCAAAAACGGAGTCCATAAGGAAATTCGAGATGTCTGGTTAGAGTATATCAATTCTGATCTCGACCATCACTTTTCGGGTGCGTCCTATACGGATCAATGGTCACTGGCGCTCGCTATCTCCGAATATAATTGCGAGACGATGACTCGAAATGAACACGCAATTGAGTGGTCAGACGGCTGCGTTGCGAATGCAACTGTTCACCATCTATACACACAAAAAGGCGTTTCTTTACACGATGCTGTCACATCGCCGGTTGATATGACTCGACAATTTCTAAGGTCACGTGACTTGTTTTGACCGTGTGCACGTATTGAATTGGACTATACAAAGTAATCTCATGGATTGTCATGAACTAAGTATTATCGAATTATGAGAAGTGGCGATACAATATATTCACCTGAAAGATAGTAAATCGCTGGGCTATTCACTATCAATTAAAATTAGGCAGTGAAAATGACACAAATATTTCGACAAAAGTTTATACTGAGTACTAGACGTGGGGAGTCGCTGAGGACGTAGATATATGACTGAATCAGACGATGATAGCCAGACAACTGTCGATTCTATCTCAACTGTACTCTCGGGTGGTGCGCTGGTTTCGATAGGGAAAGTTCTGGCCCTCGCTGCCGGTTTTCTGACTCAGGTCACGATGGCCAGACTCCTTACAGAGGCCGCATATGGGGAGGTGGTGTTGGCTCTTTCTGTCGTGAATATTATTGGTCTCTTTGGGATGCTTGGCCTTGATGATGGTATCATGCGACAGTTTCCTTACTACGAGGACACCCCCTCTAAGGCCCGAGGAGTGGTTCGTGCAGGTCTCAGATTGGTCACTATCTCTGGCATTACTGTTGGAATTACCATTTTTTTATTAGCCCCTCTAATATCTAATATAATATTCGACAATTCTTCTCTGGTCCCGCTGATTCGACTGGCGGCTGTCGGAATTCCGTTGGGGGGGATCAATCAAGTCGCAGTGTCGCTTGCACGCGGTTCACGTGATGCACGCCCACAAGCCTATGTAAAGCAGGTTATCCAGCCTGGTGCACGGTTTATTCTCACTGCGATATTTTTACTCATTGGTTTCGAAGCTTTGGGAGCGGTTGGTGGGAGAGTTGGCTCGATTCTTATTGGCACGGTTCTCGTGCTCGTGATGGCTTACCGGATCCTTCCGTCCTACGAGGTCGAACCCGAACCGATGTACCGGGAGGTCCTCGCGTTCTCGATTCCGCTGATCGCCGTCCAGGGCCTCGGCTTTCTCAACACCAACGTCGACATCTACATGGTCGGTTACTTTCTCCCCTCCGACGAACTCGGGATCTACAACATCGGACTCCAGATGAGCAATATCGTGAGTTCGATACTCATGACCGCTGGCTTCCTCCTCCCGCCGATGATGACGCGACTGCACGACCAGGGGAAGACGACGGAGACTCGGCGAGTCTACCAGCTGATCACGAAGTGGATGGTCGTTTTCGTTCTCCCGGCCGTGGTCGTCCTCTTTTTCGCCCCGCGCCTCGTGATCGGAACTGTCTTCGGCGAATCCTACACCCCAGTAGCGACCGCGCTACGGATCCTCCTCCTCGGGAAGGTCGTCGGTATCCTGATGGGGCTGAACACGCAGGCGCTCATCGCCCTTGGGAAAAACAAGGTCGTCTCCTACGTCATCTTCGTTCAGACGGTCGTGAACGTGACGCTGAACGTGCTTCTGATCCCGATCATCGGGATCGAAGGTGCGGCGATCGGAATGGCCGTCAGCGGGATTGTCGGCGACGTGCTCGGCGTGGCAATCCTCAACCGGAACTTCTCGGTTCACCCGTTCTCGTCCTCGGTGCTGTTACCGCTGTTCGCCATCGGCGGTGTCGCTACCCTTTCGTCTGAGGCGCTTTTCCTCCTCGAACTACCGACGTGGTGGACCGTCGTCGTTGTCGGCCTCGCCTATCTCCCGATCGTTCTGAAACTCGTCCCTGAGGAGGAAGACCGGGAACTGCTGGATCGACTCGAAGACCGGATCGGGTTCGACCTCTCGCCCGTCGAACGACTGATGTTCGAGAGATTCTGATCAACTGAAGTGGTAAATTCACTCCACGGTATACTGCTCACCTCGGGGCCTCCGTCCCGTTCGGCTCGTGTGCGACCACGGCGTATCCGTTTGTGTAGAGGACGTTTCCGTCGGTGTACGGACCGAGATCGGTCTCGTAGAAGTTGAACTTGTAGCCGATAGAGAATCCCTGTAGGTCTCGGTTGTGTGCGAGCAATCCGATGTAGTCGCCCGATTTGAGATCAGTCATTGACGAGTTCACCGATTGATATCTCCGCTCTTGATTTGCTTGATCGCTGATCGTCCCCGCGTAGTAATCGAGTTGGTTCCCCATCAGCACGTCCCCGTACATCGTCTCGCTCTGGGGCACGTTGTTTCCGGCCCAGATGTGCGTCTGGACGTCACAGCGGACACAGTCGCGGACTCTGAGCCGCAACGGCGGAATCTCGCTTTCGGCCAGACGCTGCTCGCTCGCTGCATTGCTCGGCGCGTAGCCGTCCGTGACCGTCTCCGCGACGAACCCGCTGTTGAGGAGGAAAAACAGGGCGATGAACAGTCCCAGCCCGATCCGCGCCGTCGTCGTGACGTGACCGACCTCGAGACTCGACAGCAACTCGGCCACCCCCGACGCGAGCGACTCGAGACCGACCACGGCGAACGGCACCGAGAAGGTGAAGATGATCATCATCACCCGCGCGACCGCGAACGCCTCGCCCGACGGGAGCGCCGACCCCGCGAACATCGACAGGAAGCCGATCCCGAGCGCGAGCTGACCCGTGGAAACGATCTCGTCTCTGTCGACGACGAGTTTGAACACCGCGATGGCGATCCCCAGGGACATGAGCAGCCCGAAGACGACGTAGAAGTACTTCGCGACGGTGATCGAGATCGCTGAGTAGTCCTGCTGGAAGGAGGTCACGGTGCTCCCCGACGTCTGACCGTAGAAGACCCCCGTGATCCCGTCGACGACCTTCCGGGGCAGCGTCGAGAACTTCCCGCCGAGACCCGTGTAGAGGTACCACGCGAGCGCGAGCGACGAGTAGAAGGCGATGTACGGTCCGCGGAGCACTGCCGGCCGCTCGAACTGCGGCGTCCTGTCTGCGGCCCGTGAGAGCGCCCGCTTCGCGCTGCCGGACGAGAGGTTGCCCGCGAGCCACTTCGGGAGATTGAGCCGGACCAACAGCGTGAGCACGGCGAACGCGAGCCCGGACACCAGCAACGCGAACATCACCACGTACGCCGTGCCGTAGTGCGTCACGGCCACGCCGGCGCCGAACAGCAGCAACACGAGATGCTGGGTCTTCGCCGGGAGGTCGGTATCGCTCGTCGCCAGCGCGAGCAGTCCGAGGAAGATCACGGGCGTCGCCGCGCGTCCGCCGGTCGGATACAGGACGTAGTACGAGTACGAGAACATGAAGATACAGGTCGAGAGAAACGCGCCGGTCGCCGAGATGTACCGTCGGTACGCCTCGAAGAGCACGACGGGGAGCATCGCGACGATGAACGGGTTCACGAGGTTCCACTCGGCCGCCATCGGAAGCCCCGTGAAGATCGCGTACACCGGATACAGGACACCGTTCGCCAGCAGCGACCCGACGCCGGTCTCGTAGTTGGGGACCCACCGACCGACCTCCATCACGACGTTCGGGAGCGGTTGCGTTATCGTGAAGAAGCCGAATATCCGACCGTGATAGAGCAGCGAAACCGAGATGCTCCAGATAGCGAGCGGGAAGTATCGCTCCCCGCCCGTCGAGAGCGCTACGAGGACCGGGACGAGCGCGATGCTCGCCATGAGCGCGAGCAAGAGGAAGTTGCTCCCGCCCGTCGCGTACAGCGCCGTCCCGAGGACGCTGGCGAGCGGGAAGAGAAGCAGACAGAGCGTGACCGGCGAGAGGAGCGTCGCGGTTCGAACGCGTAGCGTCAGCGTCGACTGGAGGGTGACGACGAGCGCAACGACGAGCGCGGCCGCGATACCCACCAGCACCGGGAGCGTGAACACCCTCTCGATTCCGACCACCGGGAGTACGAGACTTGCGAGTCCGCCGATACCCATTATCGACGCCAGACTCAGACCGTACACGTAACACAGCGTCGTCGCGAGCGAACGGTCGGGCGCGCCTAGCGCCAGGTACCCGAACGCTCCTGGGACGAACGTGAGAAACACGACGGCGAGCACCGGCCTCACGAGCGGAACGTCGATTCCAACCTGGGTGAGCCCGTACTGAGCGAGGATGCCCGACAGTAGAAGTCCGGATAGCAGGGCGAGTGCCCGTGGTGTCAGGCGAATCTGGAGACGACTCCGGTTAGCGTCGATCACTCCCTGACCCACACCATGTAACTGATATCTGCTAAACCAGTTCCTCATAAATATCTACCGTCCGCTCCGCCGTGTGTTCCCAGGTCATGCCACCGGCGAACGACCGCGCAGCGTCTCCGCGGCGACGGCGTGTTGCGGGATTTGCCAGGAGCGTTTCGAGAGCGTCGACGTGCTCGCCGACTCGCTCTGGCTCGACGAGTTCGACCCCGTCAGTATCGAAGTCCCCCGCCGCGGAGTTCACGGAGGCGACCACTGGCGTTCCCGCTGCCATAGCTTCGAGAATGGGCAATCCGAACGGTTCGTACGTCGACGGGAAGTAGAACACGCCTGCCGTCCGGTACAGCCGCTGGAGTTCGGACTTTTCCACGAATCCCTTGAGTTCGACGGAATCGATAGCCGCGAGTTCCGCTCCGTAGTGTTCCTTCCATCCCCCGCCGACGACGACCGTTCGCCGGTCGATCCGTCGGGCAGTTTCGACGACTGCCTCGGGGTTTTTGTGCGGCGAACACTTGCTCACGTGAAGAACGAAACCCTCGTCGGCCCGCTCCGACTCGAAAAACGACTCTTCGACACCGTGGGGCACGTGGCAGACAGTCTGTGGCTGAAACCCGTTCTGGACGAGAAAGTCGCGATCCATGCTACTGATCGCGATGATCCGGTCGGCGCGGCTCCCGACGAACCGACTGAGTTGTCGTTTCGTCCAGTCTGCAACCGCGCTGACTCCCGGATACTCGTCCAAGTACATGGACTGGCGAAGGTCGGAGAACTCCTCGACTCCGTGTTCGGTGACCACGAGAGAGGCATCCAGACCGGTGACGATAGACGCGATATCACGGAGATGGCGCTCGTAACTCTGCTTTCCGTGGACGAGACGACCGATCGGATTGAGGTAGTTCAGGTGAACGATATCGGGAGACCGATCGCGAGGGACCAGCTGCACTCCGGGATGGCTCGATAATTCATCGGATAGATTCGACATATATGTAGACTGGGAAGTCCACGATTCGTCGTTGCGGTCGAGTGCTACCCGGATGGGCCGACCAGTCATGCGCCGTAGAGTGCGTACAGGGATTCGACGCGCCTGTCCCACGAGAACTCCGCCGAGGTCTGCAACGCCCGCTCTGACATCTCCTGTCGACCCTCCTCGTCGGCCAGTACGTCGGCGATACGGTCGGCGAAGGGACTTTCGTGACTGACAACCACTGCGGCGTCACGTTCCGCGAGCGTGTCGGCTACGCTCGGACCCTCGGATAACACCATCGGAAGCCCGAGCGCCGCGTAGTAGTAGATCTTCACTGGCGACGACGCCGCCTGCAACGACGACCGGGTCTGCGGGTTGATAGCGACCGCGGCCCGCGCCAGTATCGGAAACGCTTCCTCGTCGGGAAGTCGCCCCCGAACCTCCAGGTCGTCCAGCCCGCGCTCTACTTTCCCGCGTTCCAGCTCCTCGCGTTTCGCCCCGTCGCCGATGACGATCATCTCCTCGACGTCGGACAGGGCCGCGGTCTCGAAGATCGCCTCGGTATCGAGTTTCGGGTGGAGCGTCCCGAGGAACACCACGCGCCCCTCTACGGTCTCGTCGGTCCGATACGGCTCGACGGTCTCGCTCGCGTACCCGTTGGGGATGACGGTGACCGCTCCGGGGTCGAGGTCCCACTCCTCGCAGACCAGCGTGCGCATGTTCTCCGAGACGACGACGATCTCCGATGCCGACGCGACCGCCCGGCTCTCGATGCCGTGGACGGCTCGCTGGACCGCGCTCCCGAGCGGCAGGTCGCCGTACCGCGATGACGAGTGCGCCAGGTCGTGCATGTCGAGCACGTACTCGCGATTGCCCAGGAGTTGGCCCACGCCCCCGAGCGTCGAGTGCTCGAACTGCACTGTCGCGTCCTCGCGGGCCGCGACGTTCTTCGCCCGCCGGGCGATCAGCGACGCCCGCACCGGCTCGTCGAAAATACTCGAATTCGGCGTCGAGACAGGCGATACCTCGACACCGGACAGTCGGTCGGGTAACTCCCCGTCCGGGGCCGGCACGACGAGCGTGACGTCGAACCCTTGGTCGGCCAACCCGCCCGCGAAGGCAGTCACGCGGTTCGTCCCGCCGCTTGGATGACTCACGTCCCCACCGTGGGCGATGACCAGGTCTCGACTCACAACTCCTCACCCTCGAAGAACTCCGCGGCCGCGTCTGCTATCGCCCGCTGCTCTCCGAGATGCGCCCGCAATCGCGCCGGTAACTGCTCCACGATTCCCTCGCTATCGGACGGTGGCGTCGATCCGTTGACCGACGACGAACTGAATATCAGGTTCTCTCCTCCGATACTGACCGATACCGCTTCGCCGTCTCTCGTGTACGAAAAGTCGTAGTCCGAACCCGCCAACCCTTCGGTAGACCCGTTCGCAATCGACGTCAGAATCTCCGGAAGCGACCGCAACGACACCGTCTCGGAGACGGTTTCCTCGTGAGCTCCCTCGATCACGAGAGGCACGTGAACGTTCTCGTCGTGCAGGTAGGGCTCGTGCCCGTAGGTCCCGTGCTCACCGAACGCCTCGCCGTGGTCGCCCGTAACCGTGATAACTGACTCGTCGTCCAGGTCCTCGCGCAACCGCCCCAGAAACGCGTCCGAGTAGCGGATCGAGTCATCGTAAGCGGTCACGAGTTTCTCGTGCATCTCTTCCGAGAACGGCGTTTCGTGACTCTGGCGCCAGAACTCGAAGTTGGCGTGGAACTCGCTCAGTCGCGACTGACTCCGGTACTCCGCGCTCGACATGTAGGGGTTGTGGGCATCCATCAGGAACACCCAGAGGAAGTACGGCTCGTCGGCCGCGTTCGCCCACGATACCGCATCGTCGTAGTATGACTCCCAGGGCTTGAACACTTCCTCGCGCTGCCAGAAGTTCATGAATACCCGCACCAGCGACGACGCGCCGCTCCCGTCGAGGAAACCGTTGAACACCTTCTGATACAGCTGCCCCCGGTTTTGCTCGTCCATGAAGTCCTCGAAGCGGTCGAAGCCCTGGTCGAACCCGAAGTGCCGGGACGTGAACGGGTTCGGCGTGAACGCCGCGGTCTGATACCCCAGACGCTGTAATCGCTCGGGCAACGTCTCGCGAGCCTGCATGTGCGTCCGGATGCGCTCGCGACGCGCCCGCAGTTCGCTCTCCGACTCCTCACCCCGTTCGACGGGCCACTCGCCGGTGAAGATCACGGGCATCGACTCGGGCGTCGCCGGCCCCGGTGCGATGGCGTTCTCGAAGACCAGTCCGTCCTCGGCCATCGCGTCGAGGTTCGGTGTCGTGTCCTTCTCGTAGCCGTGGAACCCGCAGTGGTCCGCCCGCAGACTGTCCACGGTCACGAGGACGATGTTCGGCCGGTCTTCGCTCACGACTCGCTCACCTCCTCTCTGACCGACCGCACCGCTCGTTTCTCCTGTTCGGTCGCCACGTGACGCGAGAGTGCATCGCGGAAGGCCGCCTGCCCCTCGGGAGACTCGTCGACGCGGTTCGCCTGCTCGCCGGCCGCACTCCCGAGATCGTACAGTGCCTCGCGGTCGCCGTCGGCGAGGTACTTCCCCGAGCGCGAGCGCACTGCCGCGCGGCGCTCACCCTCGGCAAACACTTTCGAGGTCACCCACGGCCGGCCGCCGCCCGCGCCACCATCTCGGTCTGCCAGCAGCGACGGGACCTCGAACGGGTGCGAGACTCCAGCGAGGTCGGCGATCGTCGGCGCGATCTGTCGGAGTTCCACCGGATCAGAGACGACCCCGGTCTCGGCCTCACTGACCCCGCCGACTACGCTGCCGTCTGGCTTCCCGACCACCAGCGGCACGTGGATCAACTCCTCCGTCAGGTGTGGCTGGTGACCGTACCGGCCGTGTTCACCGAACTCTTCGCCGTGGTCGGCGTGGACGACGAACGTCGGTTCATCTTCGGACAGGTCGGATTGTAACTGCGCGAGGAACTCGTCACCGTAGCGGATCGAGTCGTCGTACAGGTTCACGAGCCGGTCGTGGGTCGCGTCGTCGAAATCGGGTGTCCAGCCTCCGGTGAACATCTCGTAGTATTGCCTGAACGCGCGGTACTTGTCCGAGCGCGAACTCCACTCCTGGTAGTCGGCGGGCGGCATCCACGGGTGGTGGGGTTCGAGCAGCAACACCCAGAGGAAGTAGGGCTCCTCGACGCGCTCGCGCCAGGCGAGAATCTCGTCGTAGAAATCGGCCCACGGCCGCAAGATTTCGTCTTTCGTCGCGACGTTCTTCGCGAGCCTGACGTACGTCGAGAGTCCGCCACCCTCGATCGAACTCCGGAAGATCCGGTTCCACGCTCGCTCGACCACGCCTTCGTCCTCGGCGAGGAAGTCCTCGAACCAGTCGAAGCCGTCGTCGAAGCCGAAGTAACTCGACGCCGGCGGGTTCGGCGAGAGCGCGCCCGTACTGTATCCGGCCTCGGAGAGCAACTCCGCGACCGTCGGGCGGGACGTGACCTGCTCGCGCTGTTCGGTGTTGAATCCGATCTCCGGGCTGGCCAGCGAGTGCTCGCCGGTCATGACGCTCGTCATCGACGCGATGGTCGGGACGCCCGACGCGACCGCGTTTTCGAAGACGATGCCGTCCTCGGCGAGTCGGTCGAGCGCGGGGGTGGTGTCCCGGTCGTACCCCATGAACCCGCAGTGGTCGGCGCGCAGGCTGTCGTAGGTCACGAGCACGACGTTCTCACTCATCGGCCACCCTCCGATAGACCGCTTCGCACTGACGTCCAACGGACTGCCACGAGTACTGTTGAGCCCGTTTCTGTGACTCCACTATAACGTCGTCGGAGTTCGCGACCGTTGTCAGGACGCGTTCGAGCGCGGCGGCCAGTCCCGCGGGGTCGTTCGGATCGACGACCGCGCCGTGAACGCCGTCGTCGACGATCTCGTCGATGGCGCCGACGCGCGTCCCGACGACCGGCGTCCCCGCGGCCAGCGCCTCGACCACGGTCATGCCGAACCCCTCTTCGAGCGACGGCATCACGAACACGTCGGCGGCCGCGTACAGCGCCGGCAGGTCCGCGGCGGGCACGAACCCCGGCATCGAGAGCGCGTCCGCGACCCCGGCGTTGCGGGCCGTCTCGAGCACTTCGGCCGCGTACTCGCCGTCGAGTTCGTCCTCGCCGGCGACCACGAGGTCGAACCCGGTCCCGTCGTCTCCAGCTCTTCCGTCGCCGGTACTCTCGTCACCGATCTCTCCGTCGGTCAACCGTCCTGCCGCGCGGACGAGGTCGAGGACTCCCTTGCGGGGCATGACCGTCCCGACGAACAGGAGCGTCGGCCCGTCGCCCAGGTCGTACGATTCACGAACGCGTTCGATCGCCTCACGTGAGACGTTCGTGAACCGTTCGACGTCGACGCCGTTCGGGAGCACCGACAGGGAGTCGCGGGCCACGCCGCGCTCGGCGAACCCGTCGGCGATGTCCTCGTTGAGGACTGTCGCGTGCGCGGCGCGGTTGGCGAGGTACACGTCCGGCGACGCCACCGAGAGCACCGCTGGCGTCTCGAGACCGCTGCCGTTCTCCACATCGCGCTCGGATCCGGACGACTCCTCGCCGCGCTGGTCGTCGGTCAGCGCGTCGAGGCGCAACTCGCCCAGGTGGGCGGTGTAGACGGTCTGGTTCCGGAGCCCCGGCGCGACTGTCAGCAACACGCCAGCTGCGAACGGCAGGTGGACGTGCAGGACGTCGAACGACCGACCACGGAGCCGCCGGTGGGCCCGGCGCGCGAAGTTCGTTCGGTCGACGACGAGGCGCGCGAGCCCGACCGGCGAGGTCACCTGCTCGTACGGGACGCGCGTCCACGGCTCGTCCGCGCCGGTCCGCAGGTCGAGACGCTCGAAGGCGACGCCCTCGTGGGTCGCGAACCGGTCGAGGCCGTCCCACCGGCGTTCGAGGACCGTCACGTCGTGGCCCCCCGCGGCCGTCTCGCGGGCGAGGTTCCAGACGACGCCCGGCACGGACCCGCGCCCCTCGTACACCTGCTCATGGCCGTCGTAGAGGTGGACGACGTGGAGCCCGGCGCTCACTCCCGGACCCTCCGGTAGAGCGTCTCGGCCTGGCCGGCTATGCGGTCCCAGTCGTACTCTGCGGCGGACTCGCGACAGGCTTCGGCCCCGATCTCGCGGGGCGCGTCACCAATCGCGGTCGCGACGGCCTCGGGCGTCCCGTCGACGACGTAGCCCGTCTCGCCGTCGGTGACGAGTTCCGACGCGGCGTTGCGCGGGTGGTCGAGCGTCACGACCGGCGTCCCGGCGGCCAGCGCCTCCAGGACCGTGATCCCGAACCCCTCGCGCCGCGACGGGAGCACGAACGCGTCCGCGGCTTTCATCAGCGCAACGATGTCTTCGTGGGAGTCGCGAAAGTCCAGTAGCGTGACGGCGTCCCCCAGTCCCCGCTCGGCGACCAGGTCCGCGACGGCCTCCCGTTCGGGCCCTTCCCCGACGAGGTGACACCGGATCTCCGGGGCCGTCTCGCGGAGGCGGTCGACCGCCTTCACGACCAGGGCGGGGTCCTTCTCCGGGATGAACCGCCCGACGAACAGCACGTCGACGGCCTCCTTGGCCGCGTCGGTACCCTCGATATACTCGATGTCGATCCCGTTCGGGAGCAGGTAACTCGACGTGTCGCCACCGCCGAGCGCCGCGAGGTCCCTGCCAGTCCGCCGCGAGACAGCGACGTGTTCGTCCGGCAGCGCGACCGTGCCGCGCTCGACCAGCCGACCGAACACGCCTTTCGCTCCGAGGTACTCGTACCAGTAGCCCGTCCAGACCTCGTGCCAGGTGACGACGAACGTCGCCCCGTCCAGCGCGGCAGATAGCTTGCTCGTGTAACACGAGAAGTACGGGAACGCCTGGCAGTCGACGACGTCGAACTCCGCTTCCAGCAGCGGGCCGACGAGTGCGGCGGCGAATCGCAGCGCCTCGGTGATCGACCGGCGGTCGTCGACGTACAGGTCGGGCGGGTCGGCGACGCCGTGGAGTCTCACTCCCTCGCGCTGGACGACGTCGGGACCGTCCCAGTAGTGGAGCCCGTACCAGTGGACGTCGTGGTCGCTCGCGAGTCTGCGCGCGAGTTCCCAGACGCGCTTTTGCACGCCGCCGGTCTCCCACGGATAGACCGCGTCGTAGACGAACGCGATTTTCACGTCTCCTCGCCCCCGTCAGCGGCGGCCGTGACCGACTGCTCCGACCGCTTCTGTCGCCGGAGCCCGACGTAGACGACGACGAAGACGAGCAGCCAGGCGATCCCGTCACCCGTCAGAAATCCGTACGTGTTGTATCCGGGTCTGGGCGCCGCGACGCGCGTCGAGACGAGCGAGCCCTGGACCGACAGCCCGACCGGTTCGGCGCCGAAGACGGTCTGTGCCGGGTACTGGAATCCGAGTCCGCGCTCGACGAACGGGTAGAGCAACGGCACCGGTCCGCCGTCGATGATGTCGAGAAGCAGATGGCTCGCGACGAACGCGGCGACGACCGGCGCGTACTGCCAGCGTCCTCGATACAGTCGCTCGGCGGCCAGAATACACAGACAGACCGGCACGACGGTCACGAGCGAGTGGAGGAGTCCGGGCTCTCCGAGAAACTTATCGAAATCCGAGAAGAGGCCGAACCCGGCCAGCGCCAGCGTCGCGGGGTGGTCGAACAGCTCCCGGCGGAAGACGACCGCGAGCGTGAGCGGGAGAAACAGGTGCGTCAACAAGTCCACGGGAACCCACCTCTTCTCCCCCGATCGCGGGACATGCGGGCTACTCGTCCAGGTATCCGAGCGACTTGAGACGGTCTTTGACCTCGTCTTCGTCGACCGCCTCGAAATCGTCGTCCTCGGTCTCCTGTTCGACGCGATAGAGGACTTCCTCCATCACGTACGTGATGTACTCGGCCTCGTCGTCGAACTCGGTCCGAGGCAACCGGTCGCCCACCCGGTCTACGATCCGCTCCGGCAACTCGACGGTCCGTGTCTGTTCGGTCGTCATGTCTCTCAGATGTGTCAAAATCGAGATGCTCGCGCACATAATCGTTCCGGTTCCCGTAAGCCCGCGGGGAGATACCGGTCACCGTAACCGGTCACGTGAACCGTCCGAACGCCGCTTGCCGAGGAGGTACCCGCCCGCTCCGATCCCTACGACGAGAACCGCGAATCCCACGCCGAGGAGGAAAGAACTGTCCAGTACGGACGACGGGAACAACGAGTCCTCGCCGGACCCCGACGTCGTCCGGGGTGGCGTTGGCGAACGCGACTGTCCGTCTCCCGGTGACGCCGGTCCGCTCTCAGTCGGTGTCATCGGCCCGCTTGCGGACCCGCGGTCGGTCGGCGTCGGCGACTCGCCAGTCGAAGGCGGCGACTCGCCGGTCGAGGTGGGTGTTGGGGACTGACTGGTCCCGGTGGGTGTGGGCGACGGAGTCGCGGTCGGCGACGGCGTTGGCGTCGGTGATGGCGTCGGCGTGGCTGACGGTGTCGGCGTGTCCGGTTCCAGTACCGTCACTCTCCCATTTCGATAGCTATCGACCCGGATCCGTTCGGAGGACGAGTCGAACAGGGCCGTGCCGGCAGGGCCGATCAACAATCCTGTCTCTTCGGTCGGTTCCCCGACGACACGAAGCGTGATCCTGGCGAGCGTCGGGTCGTCGAACCCGTCGACGCTCGCCTGGGTTAGGTTCAGCCACCCTGCGCTCGGGTCGTCGTTCGATATCGGTTCGGGGAAATCACCGCCTTCGACGGCGGCGACGCGAACGACCCCTGGGTCGTAGGCGAGACTCAACTCGTAGCTCGATACGTTCGCCGCCCGGGCCGAGACAGCGACTGTGACGTTGGCGCCCGGCGTCCCCGACCCGTTGCCGACGGTGACCGTGACCGATTCCTGTGTCGCGCCTGACGAAGCGACGGCAGTAGAGAGCGCGAGGAGACAGAGCGCTATCGCGACGGCAACTCCGACTGCCCGGACCGTGCCCGGAGACGACCCGCTCATCGTCGGACCGGACCGAACGGACTCGTTTCAGTCTTCCGGATACTCGCCATGGCGGAGTCGGGGACTCAGCCCTCGACGATGGCCTGTTTGATCAGGAGGACGTCGGCCGGGTCCACGTCGCCGTCGCCGTCGACGTCGGCCGCGTCGGTGTCGATGTCGACGTCGTCGCCGACGATGTACCGCTGGAGCAAGACGACGTCGCCGGCGTCGACCTGTTCGTCGCCGTTGACGTCACCGTCGCCGGGAACCGAGTTCTCGACGACGCCCGCGTCGAAGCTGACCGACTCGATGGCTTCGCCGTTGACGTCGAACAGCGTCGAATTGGTCTGGTCGACGGTGACGTCGGTGCTCCCAGCGGCGGTCACGTTGAACTCGACGCGCGCCAGGGCCGGCGTGTCCCGACTGTCGCTCGTCGCTTGCGTGAACCTGACCGTGCCGTTCTCGTTGTCGACGTTGACCGTCGGCGTCGGGAAGTCGCCGTCCTCGACCGCGGTCACGTTCACGACACTCGTGTCGAACTCGAGTTCGAGTTCGTACCCAGCGACGTCGGCCGCGCTGGCGGTCACAGCGACCGTCGTCCGCTCGCTGATGGGTGCCTGACCGTCCTGCACGTCGACCGTGCGAGTGAGGTACGGTTCGTAGGAGACGTTCTCGGAGACCGAGTTCGATGCCGCGCTCGCGCTCGTGGCGACGGTCGGCCCGCTGGCGTCGCCCCACCAGTTGCGTTCCGCCGAGAGGATGTCGTCACCGGAGGTCAAGACCCCGTACTTGTCATTGCCCGTGATAGTGTTGTATCGAAGCGTCACGCCGTTCGTCGCCGTGGCGTTGACGAACGTCCCGTTCACGCTGTCGACCAGATCGTTGTATCGGATGTCGACGGTGCTGATCGAGGCTCCGTTCGGTGCGCGCATGCGGATGGCATCTTGCGCGTTCGAGAGGTCGTTGCGTTCGATATCGGCGTTCGAAATCTTCGTATCTGTCTCTCTGGCAGTCAATTCGATGCCGTAGTTGGTCGCATCGGTGATGTCGTTGTCGCGAACGGTGACCGCAGCGATCGTCGCGTTGTCGTCGAACGCAACGAGTTGAACACCGTCTTGACTAACACTCGAGATTGAGTTTTCCGTGATGGTGATTCCTTCGATATTGGAGACACCGGTTCGGCCGATGACGTTGACCCCGTAAGCCGTGTTCGAGATGTCATTTCTCGTGACGGTGTGTTGTTTGTGCTTCGCCCCGTCGTACTGGCTGAAAAAGAGTACTGCACTCGTCGTGTCAGTGAAGCTGTTGTCACGGACTGTCAGATTACGGGATGTTTCCGTTCGACCAGCCCGAGGGAGAATTGCCACAGACGAGTACTGCCGAATCTCGAATCCCTCGATGACGACGTCGTCTGCACTGGCAGTCAGTTCGATGCCGTATTGCCGTTCGTTACCAGCGTCTAAGACCGGTGCATTCGCCCCTGGCCCGATAGACTGACCGCTCGCGTTGCCGATCAGTTTGATATTCGGCTTGTCTATCAGAACGCTCTCGTTGTACGTCCCGCGCGTGACGTTGATTATCGCGCCGTTGGGCGCGGCGTCGATAGCCGCCTGAATAGACGCGTAGACGTTGTCTCCGTCAGTATTCTCATTATTATCGAACTTGCCATCGTCGTCGATCCGATCTTGTGTCTCGACTATCAGTTCGGTCGATGCGGCGCTGTCGGCGCCAACCGCCGTCACTGCTGCTCCGGTAGCCGAAACGACGAGCAATGCAACTACTATACACCCCACGAGGGTTCTTGCGTTCTGCCCCATGCTGCCACCTGTCCGGGTACACCCAGAGTGGACACAATAAACTTACTGTGTGGTCAACAAATATTCGTCCGATACGTACTAGATGGGTGGAATCGTCGGTTACTGGCGCCGTACTGATCACGAGACAATCGGTGATGACATCGAACAGATGGTCGACGCGCTCGAACATCGGGGTCCAGACGGTTCGGGTACCATCCAAATCGAACAGGTTGGACTCGGACAGTTATGCCTGCAAACAACCCCCTCCAGAGAACAGGCCGCTGAGCCGCATCTATGGGGCGGTTTGGCCGTGGTTGCGGACGCTCGGTTAGATAATAGACCGGAACTCTGTCGTCGACTCGACGTATCGGACCGCGAGGCTGTGACTGACGTCGAACTGATAGCGAGAGCATACGAATCGTGGGGAACAGACTGCGCCGACAAACTCTTGGGTGCGTTCGCGTTCGCGGTGTTCGACAGGGCGAACGGTCGCCTGTTCTGTGCGCGTGACCACATGGGTGTCAAGCCGTTGTACTGGTGGTACGAGGACGGACTGGCGGTGTTCGGATCGGAAATCAAGGGACTCCACGCACACCGTGCAGTCCCGAACGAACTGTTCGAACCGCGGATCGGAACGCATCTTGCGGGGACGTTTCACGATATCGAGTGGACGTTCTACGACGGGATCTTTCGACTCCCGGCCGGAAACCGGCTCGTAGTCGATGGTGACGGTGCGAGATGGGACTCTTACTGGGAGCTCGATCCGACGCGAGAAATCCGGCTCGAATCTGACAGAGCTTATGCAGAGCGCTTCCGAGAGTTGTTCCTCGACGCGGCCGAGTGTCGAATGCCAGGCGCAGAACCGGTCGGCGCCGCACTGAGTGGTGGTCTCGATTCGTCCGCCGTGGCCTGTGCCGCCGACCGCCTGAACGAGACGGCGGATCCAGTTCACACGTTCTCCCTGGTTTTCGACGACGTACCCGCATGCGACGAGCGTGAATACATCGAAAAGATCCTCGAACACGGACGTTTTGAATCTCACTACCTCCATGGTGACCGCGATGGGCCGCTGACCCACATCGACGAGATGACAACGGCGATAGATGGGCCAGTGCTTGCGCCAAATATGTTCCTTCACAGAAATATCTATCGCGCAGTGGCAAGTGAAGACCTGCAGATTCTACTCGACGGGTTCGACGGAGACACGACAGTTTCACACGGATACACGTATCTGACGGAACTGGCGCGTTCAGGCGCGTTTCTAAAATTATATCGACAGGCAAGGGAGGCTGCAGAGATCAAGCACTTCCGGGAGCGCTCCGTTCGCCAGATCCTGTGGAAGTACGTCGCTGCCCGCCTTGCACCGAGCCCGGTCCGGTCACTCTGGCGCACAGCAAAGGGCCGAACTGACCCAGTCGAACGGGCGAGTCCGGTGATCGATTCAGAGTTCGCGGCGAAAACGGGACTCGACGATCTCCTGGCTGGCGGGACGCGGCCATACGATCCGCCGAGGACCGCGCGAGAAGCACACTACAATCAACTTCGACGGCCATTGCTGCAGGTCTTTCTGGAGTACGGGAACAAGGTTGCGGCAGTTCACGGCGTCGAACCGCGGTATCCGTTTTTCGACAAGCGACTGGTGGAGTTCTGTCTCGCCCTTCCACCGACACAGAAGTTCGGAGGTAACCGGACGCGAGTCGTGATGCGGCGTGCGTTGGACGACATCTATCCAGATGCGATCGCCGCTCGAACCGACAAAACGTCTCTCCAACCTAATTTCGAACACGGATTGTTCGAGCGTGATCGAGAGGCACTCGACTCGTTGTTGAGAGATATGCCGACCCGACTCCGTAACCCTACCGTCGAGAGCGTGGTGAGCGATGCCCGCGATAGCGTTCAGTCGGGAACAGCAGGCCGAAATGAGGCGAGCACGCTGTGGCGTGTCGGTACGTTATCGCACTGGTTGCACCAGCGCACGTGATTCGAGTGAACAGTCGTGTGAATCGGATTGAATGATTGCCGATCCACAAATTTCATAAGTTGAATTACGAATATGGCTGGTATGAGACGTGGGCACGGGGATGAGTATGTCCGGCCAGAGGTCACAGAGTACGGCTCATTGAAAGAAATGACCAATCAGTCAGGGGAGGGAGACGCTGCTGATACTTTTGCCTCCGGTTCGCCGTAGTAGAATACATCACTCTTGACAACCACACACACACGCGATAGCATCTACCCCCATGTGTAAATAGTGGATTTTTATACGGTCAATTCACTGCCAGTAATACGTGTCTAATCGAGGTCCGGTCAAATGGTTCGGACTGACACCGTCGATAGACGCCTCCCTCCCCGGTGTTCCGAACGGGAGCGTCGCCAAGGCCGATATCTGGATCCGAGAATCCGAAGCGCCTAGATCCGCGTCAGAGGATTCAGGTGCTCAAGTATCTCTCCTCTCATGGCCCGAGGTCGGCACCTTCGAAATCCGAAACGGCGAGGAAATCCGCTACGATCTCGAACCCGACGCCGACCCGGTCATCGTCCGGAACCTCGTGCTCGGCACCTGCCTCGGCGTGGCGCTGGCACAGCGCGACTACCTCGTCCTCCACGGGAGCGTCGTCGACGTGGACGGCGAGGCGGTCGCGTTCGTCGGTCACCAGCGCGCGGGCAAGTCGACTACGGCCGCGGCGCTGCTCGCTCGCGGCTACCAGCTCCTCTCCGACGACATCGTGGCGATCCGCTACGAGGACGGGCGGCCGGTCGCGGTGCCGGGATTCCCGTATTTCAAACTCGACCCCGACAACTTCGATCCCGGAACGCTCCCTGCCGAACCGATGGATCGACCGGAAACCGGCCGCGGAAAGCTCTACTACGAACTAACTGGGGAGTTCCCGACCGATCCCGTTCCCCTGTCGACGATTTCGCTGCTCGACTCGGACGCAACTGACGATGGCGAGCCCCACCGCGAGCCACTCACGGGCCACGACGCGGCGATGACACTGCTCGAACACGCCTGGGTCGCGCGGGTTCGAACGTCGGAGTACGTCGAGTCCTGGCACGGCGACGACGAACTGAGCCTGGACCGGTTCACGCGGCTCGCCGAACACTGTACCGTCCAGCGACTCTCGATACCGCACGGCCACGAGACGCTCGACGGACTCGGCCGCGCGGTCGAGTCGCTTCTCGACACCGATGACTAACCGATCACCGAACGACCTAAAGGGTCGAACGCTGTACCCGGAGTGAATCGGATGGAGTTCGATATCGAGAACCGCCGGCATCTCGCGCTCCTCGTGCTCGTCGTGGCGGGGACGATGACGGTGGCGTCGATCGGGTTCCAGACCCTCTCTGAGAACCCGCTCGTCCCCGACGCCGACCTGAACGCGAGCGACGCGGCCGACGAGTACAACCTCTCGGGACCGGGAACCACCGAGATGGTCGTCGTCGAACACGTCGGCGGCGAGTCTGTCCCGCTCTCTGACGTCGACCTCATTTTGGGATCGCGCAGCGAGGGGCTCCACTTCAACCAGAGCCACGACTGGCGGGTCGAAGTTGGCGATTTCGTTTACGAGACGCGCCTGAACGGCGACTCGGTCGACGACGATGCCCACCTGACCCAGGGTGACCGGCTCACCGTCGTGAACACGCGCGGGACCGCCGGAACGAACGCGACGTTCGACGTCCGCGTCAGACTGTATCACTTCCCCTCACAGACGATGATACTCGACCGTCGGGTCGACGTCGAGTAGCGCGGCGACACGCCCCAATCGTCTTGCCGCCCCGTCCCGTTGCCACGAGTCGATGTCAGGTACCGCCGGGGTCGTCCGACTGGACGGCAGACGCGTCCGCCAGGGATCGCTGGACCCGGTGATGGACGCGCTCGACCACCGCGGGCCCAACGGTTCGGGGCGAGCGTTCGACGGCCCGGCCACGTTGGGCCACCAGCGGTTCGTGACGACCCCCGAAGCGCGCTTCGGATCGATGCCGATGCCCGCCGACGGCCTCTATCTGACCGCGGACGCGCGGATCGACAATCGGGACGAACTATGCCGAGCACTGCCCGTCGACACCGACGGCGTCGTGACGGATGCGGACCTGATCCGCGCCGCGTACCGGCGCTGGGGCAGGGACTGTCCGAAACGGCTGGTCGGCGCCTTCGCGTTCGCGCTCTGGGACGCCGATGCCGAGCGACTGTTCTGTGCGCGCGACCACGCCGGGATCCGACCCTTCTACTACGCCAACTGCTCGGACGCGTTCGTGTTCGGGTCCGAGCTATCCGCAGTGCGGGCTCACGACGCGGTCGGGGACGATGTCGACGACGTCGCTGTCGGAGAGTTCCTGACCGGACTACCGCTCGACCCCGATCGGACCTTCGCCGGGGACGTCGCGCGGCTCCCGCCGGGCCACTCGCTCGTCGTCTCCGAGGACGGCGTGGCGGTCGAGCGATACTGGCAGCCGGACCCGAGCCGGACACTGGAGTCCCGGTCGGTCACCGAGTACGTCGCTGGGTTTCGGGAGCGGTTCGAGCGTGCGGTCCGCTGTCGACAGCGAAGCCCCGACGACCGCGAACTGGGCGCAGCCGTCAGCGGTGGACTCGACTCCTCGGCGATCGCCTGCACTGCCAACCGGTGTCGGGACGCGCCGCTTGCGACCGTCTCGCTCCGGTTCGGCGACGTGCCGGCCTCGGACGAGTCGGCCTATTTCGAGGCGGTGTACGACCACGGGGAGTTCGACCCGACGATCGTGGACGTGACCGACCGGACCTCACCGATGGCGTCGGTGGACGACCTGCTCTCCAGCGTCGGGGCACCCTTCGCGGCGCCGAACCTCTACCTGCACCGCGAGTTGCACCGAAGTGCCGCGGAGCAGGGGGTCTCGGTCTTCCTCGACGGGTACGGGGGTGACCAGGTGGTGTCACACGGGTTCGAGCGGTTCCCGGCGCTCGCGAGGTCGCTCCGGCTCCGGGAACTGACCGCGGTCGCCGACGACTACGCGGCGCGACACGACCAGTCGACCTGGCGGGTCCTGCTGGACCGGGCCGCACTCCCGCTCGTCCCCGCGCGAGCACGGGAGTTGTGGCACCGCGCGACCGGCGAGTCCGACCCCGTCGCCCGGCGGTCGGTCGCCGTGGATCCGGTGCTTGCGGACCGGACCGGACTTCGGGTCCGGATCCGGAGCGAGTCGGAGAGCGACGCGGTTACTGCCCGCGAACAGCACGCAGCGTCGGCCACGGGCGGGTTCGTGACGCAGGCGCTCGAGGCGGTCGACGCTGTCGCGGCGACATTCGGGACCCAGCCCCGGTATCCGTTCTACGACAGACGCCTGCTCGAGTACTGCCTCGCACTCCCGCGGGACGTCATACTTCGAAACGGGCAACCCCGCTGGGTCCTGCGCCAAGCGGTAGGGGATACGCTTCCGTCGGCGGTACGGAATCGGGATACGAAAGTCGACCTCGGTCAGGCGTTCAAGTACGGACTCCGGACACGAGACGAGAAGCGACTCCGGCGGACGCTCGTGGACGGTGGAGAGCTTCCCGACGCTCTGGACATGCGGGCGGTCCAGTCGGCGTTCGAACGCTTCGGCGACGGTACCGATGAGGGTGTCGTCGCGAACCTGTGGCGACCGGCGCTGCTCACGAGATGGTGCGGCCTCCGGTAGCGTCGTGTTACCACGGTCGTATTTCCTCCGTATTTACAATTTTGAGAACATTTATCTATTTTCCGCCCAGATTTTGCAAAGATTGAACGAATGTCCGACCCTACTGATGACGATTACCTCAAGCCGTCGCTCACAGTGTACGGATCCCTGAGCGACCTGACCGAAGGAAATGGACCGGGATACGCGGACGGTCCGGCTGGAGGGAACCCCGGTAAGGGGAACAGATAAACCGACCTCTGCCGGCTCTCGCGCCGAAGGTGTTTAATGGGATACACCCCATCCAGTGTAACCAATGGAAGAGACCGAAAACGGGTCGGGGCCACCAGTGAAGGACCGACTGGTGGCCACGGACGGGGTTCTCGTCTCGGAGGTCGACGACGAACAGGTGTTGCTCGACACGGACGCCGGGACGTACTACGGGCTGAACGCGGTCGGGACGTTGCTGTGGGACGCGCTCCAGGAACCGCGATCCGTCGAGGAACTGGTGGCGCTGACCGCCGAGGAATTCGATGTCTCGTCCGCCGAGTGTCGAGACGACGTCCGATCGTTTGTCACCGACCTCGACGAGGCGGGTCTGGTCGAACCGGCATGAGTCGCGTCGGCTCGTTCGCGCGACTCTCGAACGAGCGTCGAGCGCTCGTCGCGATGGCGGTCTGTCTGACGGCCATGGTCCGAGTCGGGCTGGCGGTCAGTTCCTTCCGACGACTCGCCGACCTGTTGGCGTACGTCCCCGCGAGGGTCAGCAACGAACACGCCCGGGTCGACCGGGCGGACGTCCGATGGGCGACAGTCACGGCCGCCAGACAGGTACCGGGCACGTCCTGTCTCGACCGAGCGCTCGTCGCACATACGCTCTGCGGGGCGTACGGGTACGAATCCGCGATCCACGTCGGCGTCGACAGAGAGAGCGCGGAGTTCACGGCTCACAGCTGGGTCGAGAGCCGCGAGTGTGTGGTCGTCGGCGACGACGTCGACCTCGACCGGTTCGAACACCTGGGGGTGATCGAATGAGCGCGACGTGGGAGCGAGTCAGACGCCTCACCGCACCTGACGGAGCTGAGCGGGGCGGGGCCGACGGTGACCTATCGAGCGGGGAAGACCTGTCAAGCGGGGCGGAGACGTCAGTCGACTGGGATCGGTTGCGGACGCTCCTGCGGTCTCACGGGCTCTGCGGCTACGTCGACGGTGAATCCGTCCCACCGGAAGAACCGGCAGGCTTCGGCGAGTGGCTCGACGAGGCGAAGCGAGCACAGACGATGCGGGGGCTGGGACTGACCGAGACGCTGTACGACGCTCGAGCGGTGCTCGACGGGGCCGGCGTCGAGTCGCTGCCCTACAAAGGGCCAGTGGCCAGTGTGGTCGCCTATGGGGACGTGGGGACGCGTGCGTACGGCGACGTCGACCTCCTCGTCAGTCCCGAGGACTTCGGACCGGCGCGGAAGTCGCTGGTCGAGGCGGGATATGAACAGGTCGAACGGCTCCGCGGTCTCGGCGAGGTCGCGCTCCGTGACGAGCGGGGCCACGTCGTCGATCTCCACCGGTCGATACTGCCGCGATATCTTCCACACAGCCTTCGATTCGACGAAGTCTGGGAGCGACGGTCGAGGGTCGACCTCGGGAACGGCGAAGTGCCGGCGCTGGACCCGGCCGACCGGGTCGTAGTGAACTGCGTTCACGGGACCAAACACTGCTGGTACCGACTCGCGTGGCTCCGAGACCTCGCGGCGCTGGTCGCGACGGAACACGCCGACCCGGAGCGTGTCAGAGAGCGAGCGACAGCTGTCGGCTGTCGGAGACAGGTTCTGGTGGGGTTGTGGCTCGCTGACGCGGTTTACGACGTGTCGCCACCGGCCTGGGCGGAGACCGCACTGTCGGGAAACATGGGCGTGACCGCCCTCGGCGAAGGTCTGCTGGCGCGCCTGCGCGACGGGGAAGCGCGCCCTCCGAGCGACCGCGAGCAGTTCCGAACCCAGTGGCGAGCCCTGTCCGACTGGAGCGACAGGGCGGTGTACGCCACCCGCGTCGCGACGATCCCCAGCGAGGCGGACGTCGAGAGCGTCTCGCTTCCGCCGCCGTTGTCACCGGTTTACCGGGCGGTTCGTCCCGTGAGACTGGCTGTCAGATACGCCCGCTCGCGATCACGCGCCATATCGCCGGACGGCTAACCGCCCGGTGTGAGTTCGTTCGCCTCTTCGTTCGAGCCTCAGGTCACGCTACGTGTCGCGTCAGCGTACCGACCGGAGACAGCCCGAACAGTACGTGAACGCCGCGTCGGACTCGTTTCGACTACCGCAGTGAGGACAGCGAGTCTCTGTCGAGCCACGGTCATCGCCGGCGGACCCGGCCGCGGGCGTACTGGTTTGCCTGTCCCCGTCGACTATCTTACCCGTCGCTTCCGGCGACCCGCCGACGGGGGCCGGTGTGTTCGCGTAGCGCAAGATCAGGACCTGACAGACCAGTACCCCGGCGAGAAACGCGACCGCAAACGCCCACGAGCTCATACACACGATTTGAGAACGAACGGTATTATCGTTTCACATTCTATTCTCAAAATCAATAGTTGAAATTTGAAGAGAGGTATTTTGGCCCTCAAACTGCTAATATCGGAGTAACTGATGAAAGAGATAAATTACTGGGAACGGATGTATGAGGATTTGCGGATACTGGGACCGAGCGAAAGCGGGGTGAGTGAAGCGTGAGCGCGACCGGCGCGTGCGAGCGGTGCGGCGACGAGGTAGCAACTGGGGCCGCACGCTGTCCTGCGTGTGGGTTCGAGCCCTCCTCGCAGGCCGGTGCCACGGCCGTCGGTCTCGTAGCACTCGCGGCTTTCGTCGGAACTCTCGTACTTCTCGTGTCGGCGGTGGTCGGCGTCAGTTCTATCGCCGGGTTCGGGGTACCCGGGACGGTGAGCCCTACGCTCACCGTTCCGGTCGCAGTCAGTTCGGGGGCGATGCTCGTCGGCTACACTCTCCAGCACCGCCGAACGCCGGCGGACAGCACTCTCTTCTGATCGGTTTCAGCCGACGATTGGTTGCAAAACAGGGATCCACAGGCCCGTTACCAGTCCGAGCACGACCCCATACACGAGGTGTTCGAGGAGGAAGACGCCGACGCGATCGGGGGACAGTTCGAGGCGGAAGAAGCCGAGCTGGGCGTACGCGATGCCGAGCACGAACAACAAGAGGCCGAAGCCAGCACCGGTCACGAGCGACAGCGGTAGCGCGGCGAACAGCCCGCCCGCACCGCCACCGGCCAGTTCCTGCATCAGTCGCGGGAAGAAGGCACCCACGAGCGCGCCGTAGGTGACGTGCAGGTAGATCCCCTGGTAGCGATACTCGTCGGTCGATCCGTCGCCGACCACGTTCGCCCAGAACTCGATAGGGGCGAACCGCAGGTCGTCGTCGAACCGCCACACGAACGCGTACATTGCCGTCGCGCCGAGTCCGCCCCCGACCAGCGAGAGATACGTCACGGGGTGTGGCTGGTCACCGATGAAAATCCCCGAGACGAACCGAAGTGCGATCCCGAGGCCGATGGAGACGAGGACTCCCACCGCCACCCGAGACGTGCTTCGCGGAAACTCCGCCACCCTGTTCCGAACGTTCCCTTCCGTCGACATACCCACAGTTCGAACCCCGGTGCGTAAAGGTATAGGGGACACTTTCGGACGTGAACGCGCGTTCGCCGACCGTGAGCCAGTCTCGTGGGACGAACCGCCCGGTAAACCGGTGACAACGGCGGCGGAAGCGAGACGCTCTCGACGTCCGCCTGCTGACGCATTTCGCGGGCGACCGTTCCTGTCTGATTGAAATGTGGAAGAAGTTATTACAATAGAAAAAGGCATCGGCAGTGGATCCGAAACGGTTGACGAACACTGTCGATAGATGCCGTAAAAACCGGTATCACGGGGATGTAGGGGGAGACTACTGGACGCGCGGGCGCTTTATCAGAATGAGAAAAAAGTGACGAGTATTTATGTTCGTAACGACCAAGAACAGGATAGCACACGCACGAGTCGTGTCGACGGGTCGGACCAGTGGGGGTACACTGCCGTCCGACCAGGAAATGAAGGGTTACCAATGTCAGACGAAAACACGATCGAACTGAACAGGCGGCGAGTACTGGGTGGCGTAGTGACAATCGGTGCGGCCGCGGCGGCCGCAGGTGCGGGGACGTTCGCGGCGTTCAGCGACACCGAGAGTAGCAACGGCAACTCGATCCAGGCGGGAACGCTGGATCTGCAATCAGCGACCGGGGCGAGTTTCCCGACGTCGAACATCATCCCGGGCTGGAACGGAACGCCGAGCATCGAGACGACGTACAACAGTTCGAGCACCGTCGACCCCGTGGACGTCGAGGCCACGCTCGGCCTGGACGAGAACGACCTGGCTTCGACGCCGACGGACTCGGACCAGTCAGAGCTCACCGCAGTCGAGTTCGCGCAGAAAATCGAGGTCAACTCTGCGACGCTGGGGGACGGAGCCTCGTCGGTTGACCTCACGGACGGCGTGAGCGCCCAGACCACGGGCCATCCCAACAGCCAGAGTTACATCGACCTCTCGCAGATCACGGGTACATACTCCCTCACGGGTGTCGACGCCGGCGACACGGTGGCGATCGATCTGGACCTGACGATGCCGGAAGCCGTCGGCAACGCCGCGCAAGGCGACGGCGTCGACATCGATGTGACGTTCGTGGCGAACCAGCCCTGATGGGCGCTCGACTGAGACACACAGTCCGCACGGGCGATTCACGCGCCGTGTCGCCCCGTCCCGGGCTTCGTTCCGGAGCCGTGCCGCCTCGAACTCAGTGACCATGTACTCCGAGCGAGAGTCGCCGCGACGGACACAACACGAGCGGTCAGCGACTCGCGTGGGCAGGTGGTCGCCGTGAGCGGCGGGTCTATCACCGTGACCCGGCGGCGCTTGCTCGGCAGTATCGTGACTATCGGAGCAGCGAGCGCCGCCGCGGGCGCCGGAACGTTCGCCGCGTTCTCCGACACGGAGTCGAGCGGCGGGAACGCCGTCCGGTCGGGCACCCTGAACCTCGATTTCGACGGCGGGGCGTCGTTCACGTTCAGCACGTCGCTCTATCCGACCCAGACCGTCTCGGACAGCGTCACGCTTGTCAGTAACGGGTCGGTCCAGGGGTCGCTCGACGTCGACGTCAGCTACAGTGAGAGCGACGCCAGCGGAAACGCGACGAACGTCAGCGCCCAGCAGATGGCCCAGAACCTCGAAGTGACCGGGCTGACCTACGGCGGGACGGACGTTCGAGGACAGATAGCGTCGAGCGCGTCCCCGCCGACGGTCCATGACCTGGCGACCTCGAACCAGACGAGCGGCGAGTCCACCGGGAACGATCTCGTCGACCTCGCGGACCCGGGAACGGGAACGGCGTTCGCGGTCGAACTCCGGCTGAAAGACGTCGGGAACGACTTCCAGAGCGACGGGATCGACATCGAGTTCACCTTCACCCTGAACCAGACAGATGGCCAGTGACGACGACGCCACGCGTTCGCCCCTCGCGAGCCGGAGGTGGCTCCCGTGAGCGCCCTCGACCGTGTCGGGGCGGTCGACTGGCGACGGGCCGCGAGCGTCGTCGGACTCGTCGTGATCCTTCTGGTCGCGGGCGCGTTCGTCGCGTCGGCGGTCCCGCAACTGGTCGGGGCCGACAGCAGCTACGTCGTGCAATCCGATAGCATGTCGCCGACGATCGACGCCGGCGCCGTCGTGTTCGTCTCGGACGCGTCACCCGGTGCCGTCTCGGAAGGCGACGTGATAACCTACGAGCGAACGGTCGACGGCGAGTTTCGGCGGGTGACCCACCGGGTGGTCGAGGTCAGAGACAGCGGCGGGGACCGACAGTTCGTAACGAAGGGCGACGCCAACGAGGACCCCGACCCCCGCCCGGTGTCGGCCGGACAGGTGACCGGACGGGTGATGTTCTCCCTCCCGCTGATCGGCTACGTCGTCGCGTTCGCGGGTACTCAGTTGGGACTCGCCGCGCTCGTCGTGATCCCGGCGCTGGCGCTGCTGGTCTCGGAACTGTGGGCACTGTATCGAAAAGCCCAGAGCAACGGATCCGAACCGTCCGACTCCGGGGGTGAGCGGACGTGACCCGACACGCGACGACAGCGGCGCTGGCGCTGGTCCTGCTGGTCGGAACCGTCGTCGTCGTCGCGGGTGCGACAGTGGCCACGACACACGCGTACTTCACGGATTCCGAAACCGGACAGGGGTCGGTCGTCGCCGCGGATTCGTTCGAGAACACCGGCGACGGGGCCTGCCAAGACGAAAATCAAAACGGACAGTGCGATCCGGGGGAGCAGCGGATCGACAAGTCGGACCTGGTGACGTACACGAACGACTCCGCCGACCTGGTCATCCCGGAGAACGTCGGCGACCTCAACGCGGGGAACCAGAAGGTGGACATCGAGGCGAAGAGCATCACTTCCGAGGTGGACATCAGGTCGAAAACCAGGGAAGTGGAACTCACGGCGACGGACGGCGGTATCGACCTCGGCGGCAACGGTGTGGAGATCTCCCAGGGGAGCGGCAACGTGGACATCTCCGCGACCGGCGACATCGACCTGTCGTCGTCGACCGTCACGACAAACACCGGAGAAGTCGTTATCAGTACCGACGGGACGCTGAACGTCGACGATTCGACGATCAGCGTCGACGGCGGGAACGGCGTCATCGACCTCGACGCAGCGGCGATCTCCGCGCGCAACACCGTTATGGAGACCAACACGGGAGACATCTCGCTGTCCGCGACCCGGAACGGCGGCGGGACGCTGGACGCGACAGGCGCCTCGCTGGCCGTCAGCGGCGGCGGCAACGGGGGCATTACCCTCGAATCCGTCGGCGACATGTACCTCGATAGCGCGTCGGTCACCAGCAGTAACGGGCAGGCCACGGCCTCGCTTTCCCAGTCCTCCGCGACAATCCACGTCAGCGGGATCACCGTGAACGACAAGGACGGCGTTCTCACCTACTCCCCGTCGGGCGTGACGGAAGACCCGGACCGAAACGACGTCTCGAACTGAGGGTTCGGGAGACCATTTACACCAGAAAAGAATATCGAAATCGAATACTGGTGTTCTGGCCGATTCTATTGGTTGATTAAGTCCTATCTAACTCCGAAATATGGCACATTTCGGGAACAGTAAAATTATCAAAATAGATTCTCACGGGCGTAGATATATCTTCTCTCGGCCGGAAACGAGCAGTAATGGCAACGGCAGACGAGAACTGGCTTCACTTCGAGGACTCACCCTTCTCGGAAGTGTCGTTCTCGCGGGTGTGGCTGTTAGCGGCGGCGACCTACGGCGTCGGGGACGTGGTCACGACGATCGCGCTTGTGTGGTTCAGCGAACTCACGACCGAGGCCAACCCGGTCATCCGCGAGGCGATCATGGCCTTCGGTGGCGGCGGCTTTCTCGCCCTGAAACTGCTCGTTCTCTACGCGTGTATCGGTATCAGCATCTGGGCCGGCAAGGGCGACAACGACCGGCTGATGTTCTACGGCCCGCCCGTCTTGCTCGCAGTCGTCGGCCTGTACACGACACTGCACAACCTCAGTATCCTCTTTACGTTCGCGTGACCGGCGGTCCCGATGTCTCAACGACGGTCAGCTCTCGCCCTCGGGCGCTCGTAGCTGGAACCCGATATCGAACGCGACGGTGTCGCTCTGGATCTCGTTGCCGGCCGCTTCGGCGACCCGATACTCGAAGGTGAGCGTCGCGGTCGACCCCGGACCGATACCGGTACCCACCGATTCGTTGGTCGCCGTCACGTCCGCGAGCGGGACGAACTCGTCGCCGCCGAACACCGTCGCCGTCTCGCCGTCCGCGTAGGTCACCGTGAGCCGAACCAGCAGGTGTTCCGAGAGCTCCCCCTCGCCCGGCGAGTCGTCGACTGCGGCCTCGGGGTCGGTAAGCCCGTTCTCCCGGTCGGTGACGGTCAGGTTGACCACGGCCAGGTCAGCCGCCATCGTACCGGCGTTGCGGACCGCCCGTTCGCTCGCTCCGGACTGCCCGGGCACGACGTTCCCCGCTTGCATCAGCGTCGCGCTGTCGACGAACTCGAAGGTGACGTTCCCCGCGTCGTTCGGCGTCGTCGGGTCCGGCGGCGTCAGCGTCGGTGTGCTCTCGGGCGCTCCGTCGGGCGTCTGCACTCCCGGCGAACTGTCGCCGGTGCTGTCCAGCACGAACGTCCCGACACCGCCACCGACCAGAACCAGGAAGACGACGACCAGCAACAGGAACGCGCGCCGGCGGTCCCACCCGTCCTCCTCGGCTGGCACCTCCTCACCCGCGGCGTCAGCGGCCATCGCGGGCACCTCCCGTCGTCCGCTCGGGCGGGGGACTCGGCCGACTTCCTATCGACGGCCGATGGACTCCCGGCCCGTCCTGCCTCGCCGCGTCGGTAGTGGACACCCCATACACGCTCTGTCACCCTGATCGAACGGGCTGGCCCGCGGTCCCAGCCCGCCCCTCTGCCGACCGCTCCGACCCGGACGGACGCCTCCTCGACCGTACGGGTCGGGAATTCCCTCTAGTATCGGTAATTGCAGATTAAATAGATTGTCATCGTGCGAGACCGAACGCGTCGGGTCCACCGCGAGCCGGCGCGGCGGAGACGGATCAGGAGCGTGGGGGCAGTGGCGAACGGAGCGGGACGTTCACTCGAATCGCGAGAGCGCGTAGGCCGAGCAGTCGTGGTCGGTCGCGCCGTCGAGCGCGAGGTCGGCGAGCACCTCCCCGATGACGGGCGCGAACTTGTAGCCGCGTCCGGAGAGGCCGGCGGCGACCGCGACCCGGCCGGTGTCCGGCAGCGTGTCGAGGACGAACTGCATGTCCGGCGTGGTGGTGACCATCCCGGTGGTGAGTCGCAGCGGCGCGCCGGCCGCACCGGGGACGTGTGACTCGGCGAACGCGCGAAGCGGTCGCTCGTCGGCCTGTGTCGGTTCGACCACGTCGTCGGGCGCCGTCGGCCGGAAGTCGCCGCGACCGACTTTCAGCCCCGGCAAGTCGATCCCCGGGACGCCGTAGTAGTCCTCGCCGTCGACCGTCGCGACGAACGCCGGCGGGCGCTCGGCCGGATCGAGTCCCGCAACCGCGGCGCGACCCGGACCATCGGGACTCCCGCTCGGCCCGAACCACGCCGTCGCGTGGCGCTGCGGTTCGACGACCCCCGAGAGGGCGTCGACGGCCTCGGCGGCCCAGCCGCCCGCGGCGACGACGAGCGACTCGGCCGCGTAGACGTCCCGGTCGGTCTCGACGCGGACGCCGCTCTCGCTCGCGCTCCAGTCACAGACGCGTTCGCGCGCTCGCACTGTCGCGCCTGCGTCGATGGCCGCCGCGACGTGGGCCACGACGCCTCGTTCGGCGGCCAGGACCGCTCCCTCAGGCTGATAGACGACCTCGCACTCGGCGGGGAAGTCGTAGACCGGGAAGCGGTCGGCACAGTCGCCACCGGTCATAGCTTCGAACGCGAGGCCGTGGCGCTCGCAGGCCCGGCGCGCGCTGGCGACCGGGTCCTCGCCGGTTGGGCCGACCGCCAGCGACCCCGTCTCGGTCACGAGGTCGCGGCCGGTGGTCGCTTCGAGGTCGCGCCAGAGGTCCCGCGCCCGGTCGGCCAGCGTCGCAGTCGCCGGGTCGAGGTCGAGCGCGCGCTGGGCGAGCCGCGTCCGCCCGTGTGAGGACCCCTTCGCGTGTGGCACGTCGAAGCGTTCGATCCCGACCACGTCGGCCCCCCGTCGCGCCAGATGATAGGTCGCCGCGCTCCCGACGCCACCGACCCCCACCACGATCACCTCGTGGCGCTCGACGCTCCGTCTCATGCCCCGCCTTCGGCGCGCTGGCAGCATAGCGGTTCCGGCCTTCGCCCCCTCTCCGGACAGCGTTCGGCCGACCCGGTAGGACGGAATTACCGGAGACCGACGACGGACGGTCGGTAGCGATTTGGCGCCGCGAGCCGAGGTGACTCGCGTGACCGACACGTTCACCGTCTCGACGGGGCGCCGTCTCGAGACCCACGATATCACCGCCGAGGTCGCGGACGCGCTCCCGGCGGACGCCAGCGGTACCTGTACCGTCTTCGCCGCGCACACGACCGCCGGCGTGGTGGTCCAGGAGGCAGAGCGACGGCTCATGGCCGACATCGAGGACGCGCTCGCCTCGCTCGTCCCCGACGACGGGTGGCGCCACGACGAGATCGACGACAACGCCGACGCCCACGTCCGCGCGACCCTGCTCGGAGAACACGTCACCGTCCCCGTCTCGGACGGCGCGCTCGACCTCGGCACCTGGCAGTCGGTCCTGTTCGTCGAGTGCGACGGCCCGCGAGAACGGACCGTCCACGTCGTCTGCGAGTGACCGCGCGACTGTCGGCCTCCACACGCGACAGTCGGGTTCTGTGAGCGACGCCGTCCGTGGCGACTCAGTCGCGTTCGTAGCCGTCCAGGTCCGCGAACTCGTCGAGGGCTCTCGCGAGCAGGTCCTCGAGCGTCCGGACGCTCGCCTTCTCGGTCCGGTCGGGATTGGCGAGGACGCGGACGGACTGGCTGCCGAGGGAGACGAACCCCAGGTCGAGTTTGGTGGCGGTGGCGCGCAGGCCGAGGCCCGCGTCGGCCTTGCCGGCGGCTACGGCCCGCGCGGGGCTCTCGAAAGCGCGGGCGTTCAGGTCGAAGCCGGCGACGGCGTCGGTGACGACGTGCCGGTCGACGCCGCGCTTCTCGGCAAGATCCGCCAGCGCGTTGCTCAGGCTCGTCCGCAGCCCAGAGTCCGTCCCGCGGTTGACGAACGCCAGGTCCCGGTCGACCAGGTCCGCGAGACCGGTCACGTCCTGGGGGTTGTCGGCCGGGACGACCAGCCCCCACTCGCGGCTCCATCCGCCCAGGTCAACCGGTGAGCGGCCGGCGGCGGTGCCGTCTCCGTCGACTGTGACCGCCTCGTCCAGCGGGCCGGCGACGACGGCCACGTCTGGCACGCCCTCACGTAACTGGCGCAGGCCGCCGCGGGTGCCGCGGGCGAGGTACCTGGGTCGGTCGAGGCGGTCGAGGATCCGCGAGAGCGCCGGGTCGTCCTCGCCGACGCCGAGCAGCGTCGGCGGCCGCACGTCCGGCGAGAACAGTTCGACGGTGACCCGGTCGCCCGCGGCCAGCGCGTTCGTGTCGGCGGGCACGTCGACGACGCCGTCGGCCTCCGTCAGCGTCGTCGTCGCGCCGCTGCCCTTGTCGACCGGGTAGACGAGCGGGTCGGCGTCCCCGGAGTCAGCACCCGCATCACTCCCCTCGACGAGTCCGACGGCGAGCAGGCGGCGGCGCCCTTCCTCGGTGCGTTCGTCGACGGCCATCCGACCGGTGACGCTGGCGGTCCGGGGTTCGGGCAGGCCCGCGGCGTCGCGGAGCGCGGGCGCGACGAAGGTGCGGAAGATAGTCAGCGCCGAGACGGGATAGCCCGGCAGGCCGACGTAAGCCGCCGACCCGATCCGGCCGACGAGCATCGGCTTGCCCGGTTTGATCGCCACACCGTGGAGCAGCAGTTCGCCCCGGTCCTCGATGACGCGATACACGACGTCGACCGCGCTCGCGCTCGTCGACCCCGAGGTCAGGACCAGGTCACACTCCTCGGCGGCCTCGGTGAGGACGCGCTCCATCTCGGCCATGTCGTCGCCGACGTGGGGGTAGACCGCCGGGTCGCCGCCGGCCTCCGCGACCGCCGACGCGACGGTGTAGGTGTTCACGTCGTAGATCTGGCCGGCGCGACTGTCCAGGTCCCCGCCCGGCCGGACGAGTTCGTCGCCGGTCGAGACGATCCCAACTGTGGGAGCCGCGCGAACCGGCACCTCGTCGACGCCCAGCGCCGAGAGCAGGCCGATCTCGCGGGCCGTCAGGTGTCGGCCGGGCCCGAGCGCGCGCTCGCCGGCGGCGATGTCGGCGCCCGCGAGCATGACGTTCTCGCCGGGCGTCACCGCCGTCTCGACGGCGATACGGTCGCCCGCGGCGTCCTCGTCGTCGGCGCCGCCGTCACCGTTCCCGACTTCCCGCGTTCGCTCGACGATCACGACCGCGTCGGCGCCCTCGGGCATGACGGCCCCCGTCGATATCTCGACGGCCTCGCCGGGTTCGACGCTCACGTCGGGCGTCTCGCCGGCGTGGACGGTCCCGACGACGGGCAGGACGACGGGGTCGCCGTCGGTCGTCTCGCCCAGCGTCGGGCCGGTCGCGTCCGCGCCGTAGGTGTCGCGGGCCCGCACCGCGTAGCCGTCCATCGCCGCGCGGTCGAACCCCGGCACGTCCAGCGCCGCGTCGATCCGCTCTGCGAGGACGCGGCCGCTCGCCTCGTCGATCGGGACGCGCTCGGTGCCCGCCGAGAGGTCGAGGTCGGCGACCACCTCGTGGGCGCGGTCGGGGTCTGCGAGGTCGCGGAACTCCTTGCGTTCGCTCATAGCGGTCTCTCCGGCGCCGCGACGGTAACGGTTTCGCCGGCGGCCGCGCCCGCTGACTCGGCAGCCACGGTCACCCAGCCGTCGGCACGCGCGACGGTCGCCCGCGTCGCCGTCGCTGGCGTCGCGAGCGGTTCGACCGTCTGTGCCGCCGCGTCAAGCTCGTCGTCCGCCCTCTCTACGGCGACCGGCACCACCGTCTCGGTTCCGCGCTCGCTGTCGATCCGGGAGGTGAGCCGCCCGGTCGTCGTGGACGTCTCGACCGGGCCGCGGCCCGCGAGTCGCGAGACGGCGGGACCGGCCAGTGCGAGCGCGGCGGCGAGACAGCCGACGGGATGGCCCGGTAACACGACGACTGGCCGCTCGCGGACGACGGCGAACCCGGCCGTCCCGCCGGGGTCGAGCGCGACACCCCGAGCGTGGACCTCGCCGAGGTCGGCGAGGACGTCGTAGAGCCTGTCGCGCGACCCGGCGCCCGTCCCGCCGGTCGTGACGAGCAGGTCTTTCGTCAGGTCGCGCTCGACGGCCGCACGGAGCGCGTGCGGGTCCGTCTCGACGGCGTCGCGGTAGGTCACCTTCCCGCCCCACCGCTCGACCAGCGCCGAGAGCGTCCGGCCGTTCGTCTCGACCGCTTCGCCGGGGTCGGGGTCGCCGGCGACCAGTCCGTCGCCCGTCGGAACGATCCCGACCGCGGGGCGCTGGACCGCCTCGACCCGGGTCCGCCCCACCGTGACACAGAGGGCCGGATCCGAGGGGCGGAGCCGTCGGCCGGACTCGAAGACCGTCTCGCCGGCCTCGAACTCGCTGCCCGCCGGTTCGACGTTCGCCCCCGGTTCGACTGGCGCGGTGACCGAGACCCGTTCGTCGGTGTCGCTGACGGTTTCCAAGGCGGGGCTGTCGCGGTCGACGGCCGCGGCCGGGACCACGGCGTCGGTCCCCCCTGGGAGGTCGTCGCCCGCGTCGACGGGGACGGCGTCGCCCTCGGCGTCGTGGGTCTCGCCGGTCGCGAGACCGAACTCGACGGGTCGGTCCGGGCTCGCGTCCCGTGTCGCCGCGGCGGCGACCGCAACCCCATCGACGGCCGCGCGGTCGTAGTGTGGCAGCGGTCGCCTCGCGGTGACCGGATTCGCCAGCGGTCGCTCGATGGCCGTCCCGACGGGCAGCGTCTCGGTGCGCTCGACGGTGCCGACGGTTTCGGCGATCCGGTCGCGAACGGCCGCGACCGCCCGTTCGCCCGCTCCCGTCGACGGCCGCCAGTCCGGTCCGGACTCGTCGTTCATGTGCTCGCTTTCGACGCCGCCGGCATAAACGGTGTGTCGGCCCCGACGACACGGCTGATCGTGACAGCGAGTGGCACGGAACGGACCGGACGCCGGGAGGGGTGTGGCGCGTGCGACGCCTGAGAACCGACCGCGGCCTTTTTCGCCTTCCCATCCTAACCCCCGTACATGTCAACGTTGCGTGACGCGTTACGGGACCTTCCGGACGCGGTCTTCGCCGATGTGCTGGAGAGCGAGGACGCGTATCTCCTCGTGATCGACCTGCCTGGCGCGAGCGCGTCGACGGTCGACGCGACGGTCGAGGGCAACCGCCTGACGATCGAGGCCCGGCGCGAGAAGTCGGTCCCGACGGAGTTCGACTACGTCGAGGAGGAGCGCTCGCTCTTTCTCGACGTGGAGTTGCCGCTGCCGCCGGGCGTGACCGGCGCCGGCGCTACCGGGTCGGTCGAACGCGGCGTCCTCGAACTCACCCTCCCCAAGGCCGAGGCCACGCCGGCAACGACGGTCCCTATCGACGAGTGAGTCGAGGAGGACGTCACTGGTGAACCCACGCGCGTACTGGCGGTTCGTGGTCGTCGTCCGTCGGTTCCTGCCCCTCCTGCTCGCATACGCCAGAGACCGCAACCGGTTTCTCTTCTTCGGGCGGAGCCGTCGGGTCACCTCCGATCAGCGCCGCAAGCGCGCTCGGACGCTGCTCGACACCCTCCTGACGCTCGGCCCGACGTTCATCAAACTCGGCCAGCTCCTCTCGACGCGGCCGGACATCCTGCCCCCCGAATACATCGACGAACTCGAGGAACTGCAGGACCGCGTCCCGCCCGCCGAGTGGGCGGCCGCACGCGAGGTCATCGAAGACGACCTCGGACCGGTCGACGACGTGTTCGACGACTTCGAGCGCGAGGCCATCAGCGGCGCGAGCCTCGGACAGGTGTACCGCGCACGTACCGAGAACGGGGCCGTCGCGGTCAAGGTCCGCCGCCCCGGGGTCAAGGACCTGGTCGAGGCGGACCTGCGAGTCATCCGCTGGTCGCTGCCGATCCTGATGTACTTCGTCGGCCAGGCGCGGGCGTTCTCGCTGGAGACGCTCGCCGACGAGTTCGACAAGACGATCCGCGAGGAGATGGACTACGGCCGCGAGGCCGAGATGTTAGAGGAGATCAAGGCCAACTTCGCCGACGACGACCGGATCCGTATCCCGAGCACGGACCCGCACCGCTCGACGTCGCGCGTGCTCACGATGGAGTACGTCCCCGGGACGAAGATCACCGACATCGACGACCTGGACGATCTGGCCGTCGACCGGACGAAACTCGCGGAGACGCTCCAGCGGGCCTACCTCCAGATGATAGTCGAGGACGGCGTCTTCCACGCCGACCCGCATCCCGGCAACCTGGCCGTCCAGGACGACGGGACGCTCGTCTTCTACGACTTCGGGATGAGCGGCTACGTCGACCCGTTCATCCAGGAGAAGATCGTCGACTTCTACGTCGCCGTCGCCGAACAGGACATCGACGGCATCCTCGACACGCTCGTCGAGATGGGGACGCTCTCCCCTACCGCCGACCGGAAGGTGATGAGCGAGGTCCTCGAACTGGCTATCGCCGACGCCCGCGGCGAGGACATCGAGCAGTACCGCGTCCAGCAGATCGTCCAGCAGGTCGAGGACACCATCTACGACTTCCCCTTCCGCCTGCCGGCGAACCTCGCGCTCGTCCTGCGGGTGGCCACCGTCGTCGAAGGAGTCTGTGTCACTCTCGACGGGGACTTCGACTTCATCGACGTCGCGACGACCTATCTCCGCGAGCAGGGGTATCTCGCCGACACCGCCCGCGAGTACGTCCGCGACCGGGCGACCGAGTTCTCGGATGCCGGCCGCTCGGCGGTCCGGATCCCCCCGAAACTGGAGGAGGTGCTGACGCTCGCCGGCAACGAGGACCTGCAGATCGAGGTGGACCTGCGCGACTCGCAGAACCTCCTCGGGCGGTTCACCCGGCGGCTCATCTACGGGCTCGTCCTCGCCAGCGGCGTTCTCTCGACGTCGTTCCTGTACGCCGTCGAGGAACAGCTCGCCGCCGCCGTGACCGCCGGGTTCACCGCCGTCGTCACGTTCCTGCTGGTCTACTCCTACCGGAAGCGCCGGGGCATCCGCGCCCAGCCGCAGTTCACCCGCCAGAGCATGCGCGAGCGCCGCGAGGACTGACCGGCGGCACGGGTCACCTCGCAGTCGCTGCGGTCCACGTTTTTCCCGCTCGCGGCCCACGCCCCTGCATGGACATCGAGCCGTTCGCGCTCGAGCGGTGGCTCGCGCGACACGAACACGACGCCGAAGTGAACCTCGGCGACAGCGGCGTCCGCCCGCTGGCCGCCGACCGGTTCGACCTCGACCCCGGAACGCTCGGCTACGTCGTCCCGACGAACGGCGACTCGGATCTGCGCCGGTCCATCGGCGCGCGCTACGACCGCTCGGCCGACGAGGTGCTGGTCACCTGCGGGACCCAGGAGGCGAACCTGCTCGCCGCGCTCTCCGTGCTCGACCGCGACGGGCACGCCGTCGTCGTGACGCCGACCTACCAGTCGCTACACTCGCTCCCGGCGGCTATCGGCGAGGTGACCCGCGTCGAACTCGCCGCGCCCGACTGGACGCTCGACCCGGACGCCGTCGCCGACGCGGTCCGGCCCGACACCGACCTCGTCGTGGTGAACAACCCGAACAACCCGACCGGGAACTACCACCCCCAGTCCACCATCGAGGAGGTGTACGAGATCGCCGCCGACGCTGACGCGCACCTGCTCTGTGACGAGGTGTACCGCCCGCTCGCGCCGCCCGACGAGCGCGTCGACCCGGTCGCGAGCATGGGCGAGCGGGGGATCAGCACCTGCGGGCTCTCGAAGGGGTGGGGCCTGCCGGGGTTGCGGATCGGCTGGCTGGCGGGACACGAGTCGGTCGTCGATGCGGCGTGGCGCTGGAAGGACTACACGACCATCGCGGCGCCCGCGGTCGGCCAGCACGTCGCGGGACAGGCGCTCGCCCACGAACCCGAACTGCTGGCCGAGAACCGCGCACACGCCAATGAGAACCGCGCGATGCTCGACTCGTTCGTCGCGGCACACGGCCTCGACTGGCACTCACCGGTCGGCGTGACGGGCTTCGTCTCGGTGCCCGAAGGGTTCGAGTCGGGGGAAGCGTTCGCGCTCAGACTCGTCGAGGAGGGAGTCGTGGTCGTCCCCGGCGAGACGTTCGGTCGGCCGGGGTACGTCAGGGTGGGTTTCGGCGTCGAGACGGCGACGCTTCGGGCCGGGCTGGACCGGATCGGTGCGGTGGTCGAGGCGAACGGGTGACGGTCCGGAGGAGCGGGTGACGGTTCGGAGCGCACGCGGCGCCCGGAACCGGGGCGTCAGGCGCGTTCCAAACGGTTTATACCGGTCGCTCGATAACGGCGCGGTATGGCAACGAAGCAGGTCGAAGTGCGCGACCTCGACGAGGGGAGCTACGTCATGATCG
>Ga0207757_100195_pt1 | contig 48745 bp, 56 predicted proteins | sample A23P3SouthBayCA_2_FD_187752 | JGI IMG/M metagenome (GOLD analysis project Ga0207757, IMG submission 187752) | Aerobic enrichment media microbial communities from Eden Landing Ponds, California, USA - A23 P3 (2) (SPAdes) | ecosystem: Environmental > Aquatic > Marine > Unclassified | place... | reverse complement strand
TCGCGGGCCGCCGCGACCAGCGCCTCGACCTGGTCGGGGTCGGTCACGTCCGTCGGGACCACCTCGGCCGTGACGCCGTGGGCGTCGGCCACACCGTCGGCGACCTCGCGGAGGCGTGCCTCGCGGCGGGCCGCGAGCACCACGTCGGCGCCGTCCCGTGCGAGCGTTCGGACCGTCTCTCGACCGATTCCGGAGGAGGCGCCCGTCACGAGCGCCGTCATTCCGCCGAGTGCGCCGCCGGCTGTGTCGTCGCTCATCGGCCCGCGGTCCGCCTGCGTGCGGTATGGCTCTTGTGGGGGTGTGTTGGCGGTCTCCCGCCCGCCACGGCTAAGCCCGACCCGGACCACGCTGGCGTGTGCTCGCAGACCGCGCTGCCATCCTGCCCGACCGCGAACCCATCCGCGCGACCGGCGTTGCCGTCTCCGTGTTCGACGACACTCCGTACGTCCTCGTCGGGGGGTACGGCGAGGCGAACCGGCTGTTCCGGGGCACCGCGCCCGGCGCAGCCGACAGCCCCACCACCGAACTCGTCGACGTGGTGGCCGAACTCCGGGACGCGACGGCCACCGGCGGGGACCCGTACGGCGAGGGGGAGGCGGTCGCCGACCCGAGCGGGCACGCGGTCGGTATCGCCGCCGCGGACGTCGACGCGGACGGCACCGAGGAGTGGTACATCCACAACGCCGGCCCGTTCGCCCGCGAGGTGGTCGAACCGGGCGCGGAGGGCGACCTCGGTTCGCCCGAACCCGACCGTCTGCTCGACCCGCACGGCGCCGACGGCCTCGACGGCTGGCTCGACCTGCTGGCCGACGGCCGCAATCGACGGGGCCGGAACCTCCGGGTCGGCCGCTCGGTCGCGGCGCTCGACCGGACCGGCGACGGCACCTACGCCGTCCTCGTCACTGGCGACGCCTCCCCAGCGCGCCTCCAGACCGTCGCTGCCGGACACGTGACAGACCGCGCTGCCGACCTGGGCATCGACTTCCTCGGCGGCGGCCGCTCGGTCCTCGCCGGCCCCGTCCGAGCCGTGGACACCGCGACGGACGCGGGCGTCCGGATGGACCTCCTCCTCGGGATGGAGCGTGGCCCCAACCTGCTCCTCCGGAACGACGGCGGGGGGTTCACCGACTTCGCGCCCGAGGTCGGCGTGGCCGACACGCACGGGAACGCACGCGGCGTCGCGCTGGTCGACTGCGGCGGGGCGCTGGGGCTCGCACTCGGCAACGACGGCGGCCACAACCGGCTGTGGCGCCTGGGTGACGGGGCCGCTGCCGATATCACGCCGGACGCGTTCGCCGAGCCCGACCCCGTCCGGGCGGTGCTCGCGGCCGACCTCGACAACGACGGCCGGCAGGAGCTGTTCGTGGGCTGCCACGGGGCGCCGAACCGGCTGCTCCGGCGCGTCGGTGACGGCGCGGCGGACGGCGGTGGCTCGACGTGGGAGGCCACCGACCCGGGCCCGGCAGCCGAACCCGACCGCCCGACGACGGGCGCGGTTGCGGCGGACCTGGACGGCGACGGCGCACTCGAGCTGCTCGTCGCACACGGCGGCGCAGAGGGCGAGCCGCTGGCCGTCTACGGCGTGCCGGACGCGGGCGATGCGGGCTGGCTCCGCATCCGGCCCCGTACCGGACACGGCGCTCCGGCCCGCGGTGCGCGCGTCACGCTCGCGACCGCGGAGGGGCCACCCCAGCACCGCATCGTCGACGCCGGCTCCGGCTATCTCTCGCAGGGCGAGCCGGTCGCGCACTTCGGGCTCGGCGACCGGGCGCCGGCGCGGGTCACGGTCGCGTGGCCGGACGGCGAGACGACGGCGACCGTCGAGGCCCCCGCCGCGGGGCAGGTGCTGGACGTGCCGTTCCCGGCGTAGCGTGCCGGCCGACGGCGTGGCTCACCGCAGCGTCGCCCCGATGAGCTGCCGGTGGCCGCGCCGGAGTCGCCCGGCGAGTGCCTGCCGCGAGATGCCCAGGTCGGCGGCGATGTCCGCCAGCGTGGCGCCGCGGTCGGTGTCGAAGTAGCCGGCCTCGTGAGCGGCGACGAGTGCCTCGTGCTGTGGCTCGGTCAGTCCGTACTGGGGGAACGCTCCTCCCTCGTCGGTGCGGTAGAGGCTCTCCACCTGAAGGTCGATCCCCTTCCCCTGGCAGGTTTCGACGTACTCGCGGAGCGCCGCGCGCGTCGGCACACGCGCCCGGATGCGGGTCCGCTCGTGGGTCGAGCGCATCTCCAGATAGACGATATCGTTGGCGGCGGCGTCGAGGTAGGTCATCCGCGTCTTCATCTCGCCGGTGAAGCTCACCCGGTAGAGCCGGCGGTCCGGCAGCTCCGTCAGGCAGGTGAACGAGGCCACGGTCGGGTCCACGGTCAGGGCGGCGTCGAGCCGCTCGAGGTCTCCCCCTTCGGCCCAGAAGAGGTACTTCGCGGGCCCGTCCTCGACCAGCTGGAGGTCCTCCATCCGGAAGATCGTCTCCGGGACCGCACCCGCGGTGGCCTCCATGAGCGGGGAGCTGAGCGATATCTCGGCGATGAGGCTCATACCCCTCACTGGCCGGGTGGAAAGATAAGCGCCGGTGTCGAGCCCGTGCCACGACCAGGTGGCTACGACCCGGCGTCGGTAGGGGCCTGGCGGGAGCGACGTGCGTGTCTGGGCCGAAACGGAACTTGGTAGCTAACGATGGATTCTCCCGTTCAGTCCCTGGATCGTCCGAGACGAGCCAGGAACCTCAGCGGTAGTATTGACTATGCAAGGTTTGATGGACGTTCACAGCTCCTGCTCAACCACGTACCCCCATCGCTCCATCCCCGCCGCCTCGTAGAACGACAGCGCGTCCTCGTTGTCGAGGCGGTTGGCGAGTGCGACGTACTCGCAGTCGCGCTCGTCGGCCCAGCGCTCGACGAACGCCAGCAGTTCGGTGCCGACTCCCGACGACCGCCGGGGCTCGTCCACCACGAGGTCGTGGACCCAGGCGTGGCGCCGATGGTGGAGGACGCGCTGGACGGAGACCCCGACGACGCCGACGAGCGTGTCGGGGTCGTCGCTCGTGCCGTTTGCGCCGTTCGCACCGTCAGCACCGTTCGTACCGTCTGCGTCGTCCACGCCGTCGTCGCCGACGTACAGCCCGAACAGGCGATAGTCGTCCTCCTCGCGCCACGAGCGGATGAACGCCGGGTCGGCGTCGCTCCAGAGCTGTCCCAGCAGCGGCACCGCCGCGTCCCACTCCGTGTCCGTGGTCAGTTCCCGCACCGTCGTGGCCGGGTCGTTCGCTGTCCGCTCGCTGTCGTCTGGGACCATGTGACTGCCGTGTGGTGCCCCCGTGGTCAGTGCTGTGCCACGTTGCGAACCGTTCACACTGGCGATCCACCGGGATCGGCCGTCGGTGTCGCGCTGCCACACGCTTTAGCCGGTCGCGTGCCAATACCGGGTATGCGCGTCGTCTCGCTCCTCCCGTCCGCGACGGAGATCGTCTACGCCCTCGGCGTCGAGCCGGTGGGCGTCTCCCACGAGTGCGACCACCCGCCCGAGGCCGCGGCCCTGCCCAGCGTCGTCGAGACGCACGTCGACCCCGAGGCGTCGAGCGACGAGATCAACGAGCAGGTCGCGCAGGCCGAGCGCGCCGGCGGCGTCTACGACCTCGACCTCGCGACGCTGGAACGGCTCGACCCGGACGTGGTCGTCTCGCAGGGTATCTGTGACGTGTGCGCGGTCGACCGCGTGCTCGTGCGCGAGGCCGTCGACGAACTGGGGCTGGACTGCGAGGTCGTCACGACGGACCCGCACTCCCTGGACGATGTGCTCGCGGATATCGAGCGCATCGGCGCCGCGCTCGACCGGCCGGCGGCGGCCGCGGACCTCGTGGTCGACCTGCGCGAGCGGGTCGAGCGCGTTCGGGCGCTGACCGACGACGTTCCGGCGGAGTCCCGCCCCCGCGTCGCGGTGCTGGACTGGCTCGACCCCGTGATGGTCGCTGGCCACTGGATGCCCGAACTGGTCGAGTGGGCCGGTGGCGAGTACGGCATGGCCGAACACGGAGCCGAGTCGCGCCCCCGCGAGTGGGCCGCGGTCCGCGAGTACGACCCCGAGGTGCTGGTGGCGGCCCCCTGCGGGTTCGAACTCGACCAGACGTTCGAGAACCTCGACGAACTCACGGGCCGCGAGGGGTTCGACGACCTGCCCGCGGTCCGCGAGGAGCGGGCGTTCGCGATGGACGGCCACCACCTCGTCAACCGCCCGGGGCCGCGGCTGGTGGCAACGCTGGAGTACCTCGCGTGGGTCCTGCACCCCGACCGGTTCGACGAGCCGCCGGCCGATGCCGTCCGGCCGCTGGCGCGGACGGTGGCCTGATGCTCCGTCTCGCCCCGCCGGTCCGTGAGGATATCGTCGCACACGCACGCGGCGGCGTGCCCGAGGAGGTGTGCGGCATCCTCGCTGGACGACACGGCGCGGCGGCCGACGGCGAGGCGTCGACCGCACACGAGTCCGCCCGCGCGACCAACGCCGCCGACTCCCCGCGCAACCGCTACGAACTCGCCCCGGCCGAGCAGCTGGAACTGATGCGAGACCTCGAAGCGGACGGCGACGAGGTCGTCGGCTTCTACCACTCGCACCCCCGCGGCCCGCCGGCCCCGAGCAACGTCGACGCCCACGAGGCGACGTGGACGGGATACAGCTACGTCATCGTCTCGCTGGGCGCCGACTCCCCCGACGTACGGTCCTGGCGCTGGACGGGCGAGCGGTTCGAACGGGAACCGGTTCGTGTCGCCGACTCGTGACGTGGCTGTAGTTCTACTATTTGACTTCTCCGTTTCCTCTCTCCGAAGTTCGTGACTTGTTCCGGAAGTACGGCTCAGTCAGCGGCGATAGAGCAGGTATCACGGTACTCGACCTCGTGGACGGACGCGACGCCGCCGGGCTGGCAGACCGGGCAGTCCGGCCGCGGTTCGACCTGGATCTCGCGGAAGGTCATGTCCTCGGCGTCGTAGAACACCATCCGGCCGTCCAGCGTCTCCCCGTGGTCGAGTACGAGTTTGACGGCCTCGGTGGCCATCACGCAGCCCACGGTGCCGGGGAGGACGCCGAGGACGCCGGCGGTCGCACAGTCCGGGACCGTCCCGGGTTCGGGGGCCTCGGGAAACAGACAGCGGTAGCAGGGGCCGTTGTCGGCGCCCTCCTCGGGAACGGTGGCTTCGAACGTCGTCATCTGTCCCTCGAACCGGAGGATGGCGCCGTGGACGAACGGCACCCCAGCGAGCGTGCAGGCGTCGTTGACCAGATAGCGGGTGGCGAAGTTGTCCGAGCCGTCGACGACGAGGTCGTAGTCGGCGAGGAGGCCCTCGATGTTGTCGGGCGTGACGCGGATCTCGTGGGTCTCGACGGCGATATCGGGGTTCTGTCGGCCGACGAACTCCTTCGCCGATTCGACCTTCGGGCGGCCCACGTCGGGGTCGCCGTGGATGACCTGTCGCTGGAGGTTCGAGCGTTCGACGACGTCGTCGTCGGCGATGCCGAGCGTGCCGACGCCAGCCGCCGCGAGGTACTGGATGACGGGCGAGCCGAGGCCGCCGGCACCGATACAGAGGACCCGGGCGTCCAGCAGCCGGCCCTGTCCCTCCGGGCCGACCTCGTCCATGATGACGTGCCGAGAGTAGCGGTCGAGCTGCTCCGGCGTGAGGTCGAGTGACATACACCGCCGTAGGGCGAGTGGGCGAATAAGCGCGGGGGTCGCGCGCCGGGACGGCAGCCATCGCGCGGGACGTTCCCGATGGACACCACCTCCCGGAAGGTTTATTACCGATAACGTTTCCATCCCACACAGGCCCCCGCCGGACGGGGCATCGTAGAGGCATCTGTGCCTCGTTAGGCCTCAGTATTAAGGGGGACGCACCCGTAGAGACGGGTGCACTATGGCGGGACCGACTTCCGACATTCAGACCATTGCACTGGGTATCGGCACCCTCGGCATGGCGCTCGGCACCCTCGCGTTCATCGCGATGGGGTCGGGTGAGACGAACGAACGGAAACAGGAGTTCTTCATCATCACCACGTTCATCACGGGCATCGCGGCCGTGGCGTACTTCTCGATGTTCCAGGGGTTCGGCGTCATCGAGGTGACGCTGGCCAACGGTGAGGCGCTCACCATCTACTGGGCCCGGTACGCCGACTGGCTGTTCACGACGCCGTTGCTCCTGCTCGACCTCGGCCTGCTCGCCGGGGCCGACCGGAACACCATCGCCACGCTCGTCGGCCTGGACGTCGGGATGATCGTGACCGGTCTCGCCGGCGCACTGGCGACTGGCGCGGGGAGCCCGCTCAGTCCGGCGGGGACACGCATCGCGTGGTGGGGCATCAGCTGTGGATTCTTCGTCGTGCTGTTGTACTACCTGGTGTCGACGCTCAGCAGCGTCGCGGCCCAGCGCTCGGGTGATGTCGCGAGCCTGTTCAGCACGCTCCGCAACCTCGTCATCGTGCTCTGGACGGCGTACCCCATCGTGTGGATCCTCGGGACGGAGTCCGCGCTCGGTCTCGGGACGGGGTCGCCCGGCCTGATCGGCCTGAACGTCGAGACCATCCTGTTCATGGTCCTCGACCTGGCCGCGAAGGTCGGCTTCGGCTTCATCCTGCTCCGAAGCCGTGACGTGCTGGACCAGGCCGCCTCGGCCTCCGAGGCCGCGGCCGCGGACTGACGACACCGCTCGTCCCGGTGCGGGCCACTCCCTCGGCTCGATGCACCGCTGGGACCCAGGCGCTCCGGCGCCGGTCGCCGGATTCATGCGGTCACCACGGCGTTCTTTCCGATACCACACCCGATGACGACCCTCACGTACCTGCAGTTCCACCTCGTCTTCCTCGGTGGGCCGTTGCTCGTCCTCGCCGCGGCCACCGCCCGCGGAGTGGCGCTCGCGATTCCCGGGGTGCCCGCGGTGACGGCGACTCCCCGGGTCCGGCTCGCCGGGCACTCGCTGGACGCGCGGGTCGTCGGCGTCGTCATCATGGCGGCCCTGGCGTTCGCCTACACCACGCCCTGGGACAGCTACCTCATCCGGCGGGGCGCGTGGCGCTACGGCGAGGGCGCCGTCGCCGCGCGATTCCTCGAGGTGCCGCTGGGGGAGTACCTGTTCTTCGTCCTCCAGCCGGTGTTGACGGCGCTGTGGCTGTACCTGCTCCCTGCGTGGCCGCCCGAGCGCCCGGCACGGATGGACGGGGGCACCGCGCTCAGGTGTGACCGTCCCGTCCCCACGCCCGGCGAGCGCGCGCTCGGCGCCGGCGGTGGCGGGCTGGTCGCGCTCGGCGGCTGGCTCGCGCTCGCCCTCGACGGCGGGCTCTACCTCGGGACGCTCCTGCTGTGGGCGGCCCCCGTGCTCGCCATCCAGTGGGCGTTCGGCTGGCCGTATCTCTGGGCACGGCGCCGGGTGGTCGCGCTGGCCGTGGCCGTTCCGTCGCTGTATCTCTGGGTGGCCGACCGGGTCGCGCTCGTGCTGGGCGTCTGGGAGCTCTCCCCCGACCTGACGACGGGCTACGCCGTGCCGCTGCTGGGACTCCCGGTCGAAGAGGCCGCGTTCTTCCTCCTGACGAACCTGTTCGTCGTCCAGGGGCTCGTGCTCTGGTTCTGGGTGGTCGACCGATGGCTGTGAGGGGTGTGGCCGTCCCCGGTCGCGTCCGTGAGACGTTGGCCGACAGCGCGCTCGCGCCCCCGTGGGTCGTGCACGGCCTGCTGGTCGTCCCCTTCCTCCTCGGCGTCGAGGTGCCGCTCGCGCTCCAGTACGCGCCGCTGGCGGTGAGCGTTCTCGTTCTGGGACTGCCCCACGGCGCGGTCGACCACCTCGCGGTCCCACGGGTCCGGGACCGCCCGGTCACGCTCCGCGCGCTCGCGGGCGTCGGTGCCCTCTACGGGCTGCTCGGCGGCGCCTACCTCGCGCTGTGGTTCCTCGCGCCCGTCCCGGCGTTCCTGCTGTTCATCGCCCTCACGTGGGCCCACTGGGGCCAGGGCGACGTGTACGCGCTGCTGGCGCTCGCGGATGTCGACCACCTCCGCACGCGGGTTCAGCGCGTCGCTACCGCGGCGGTTCGCGGCGGGCTGCCGATGCTCGTGCCGCTGCTCTCGTATCCATGGCAGTATCGCCGCGTCGCACGGGCACTGACCGGCCGGTTCGGCGTCGCCCCGTCGGAGCTGGCCCCCCTGTTCCGGGTCGAGACGCGCCTCGCGCTCGGCGTGGCCTTCGCCGCCCTGACGCTCGGGACGCTCGGCGTGGGGCTGGCACGCGCGACGGACGGGTTCCGCGATTCGGGCTGGCGGGTCGATGCCGGCGAGACGGCCCTGCTCTGGGCGTTCTTCCTCGCCGTGCCGCCGATTCTCGCCGTGGGCGTCTACTTCTGCCTGTGGCACTCCGTCCGCCACATCGCGCGGCTGGTGTTGCTCGACAGGGACGCGGTGGCGGGCCTGCGGGTCGGGGCGCTCGCCCCGGCGCTTCGCGGGTTCGTTCGGGACGCCGCGCCGTTGACTGCTGTCTCCGCCGCGTTCCTCGCGGCGTTCTACTACCTCGTCCCGGTGCGTCCTGCGAACGTCGAGGCGGCCGTCGGGCTGTATCTCGTACTCATCGCCGTGCTGACGCTCCCTCACGTCGTCGTGGTCGCGCTGATGGACCGCGTGCAGGGGGTGTGGAACGTGTCCGATTCCGGGTAGTCCGCCCGTTCGATAGTCGGAGACGACCGGCCTACTCTTCGTCGTAGTCCAGCGCGACGCCGTTGATGCAGAAGCGCTTGCCCGTCGGCTCGGGTCCGTCGTCGAAGACGTGGCCGAGATGTCCGCCGCACTCGGCACAGACGACCTCGGTCCGGACCATCCCGTGGCTGCGGTCCTCGCGGAGTTCGACGGCGCCCTCGTTGGCGTCGTAGAAGGAGGGCCAGCCCGTGCCGGAGCCGAACTTCGTGTCGCCGTCGAACAGCTCGGCGCCACAGCCCGCGCAGTCGAACGCGCCGTCGCCTTTCACGTCGATGAGGTCGCTGGAGAACTTCGGCTCGGTCCCCTGCTCACGGAGCACGCGGTACTCCTCCTCGGTGAGGACCTCGCGCCACTCCTCGTCGGTCTCGGGCAGCTGCGTGTCTGACTCGCTCATACCCGCGATAGGGGTCGTGGCCCCTTCCCCGTTTCCCCCGTGGGTGTCGGGAGTGGGCGGTCGTCCCGGAGTCGACGCCGGGCATCCGGTCCCGTCCCACGAACGCCCAGTTCGGGGGCCGTGCGGCCGGCTGTTCCGGGACGGAGTCACACACCGTCGGTCCCTCCGTAACGCTCTTGAGCGACCCTCGCGGACCGTCGGTATGCCGACAGGGCCCGCGGAGTACGACCCCACACTGGGGAACAAGTTCGTCTTCGTCACCGGCGGCGTCATGTCCGGGCTCGGCAAGGGAATCACGGCCGCCTCGACCGGCCGCTTGCTCGCCAACGCCGGGTTCGACGTCACCGCCGTGAAGATCGACCCGTACCTCAACGTCGACGCCGGGACGATGAACCCCTACCAGCACGGCGAGGTGTACGTGCTGAAGGACGGGGGCGAGGTCGACCTCGACCTCGGGAACTACGAGCGCTTCCTGGACATCGACATGACGTTCGACCACAACGTCACGACCGGGAAGCTGTACAAGAACGTCATCGAGAAGGAACGCGCCGGCGACTACCTGGGCAAGACCGTCCAGATCATCCCGCACATCACCGACGACATCAAGCGGCGCATCCGCGAGGCCGCCGAGGGCCACGACATCTGCATCATCGAGGTCGGCGGGACCGTCGGCGACATCGAGGGGATGCCGTACCTGGAGGCGCTGCGCCAGTTCTCCCACGAGGAGGACGAGGAGGACATCCTGTTCACGCACGTCACCTTGGTCCCGTACTCGAAGAACGGCGAGCAGAAGACGAAGCCGACCCAGCACTCCGTGAAGGAACTCCGGAGCATCGGCCTCCAGCCCGACATCCTCGTCGGGCGCTGCGAGGACAAACTCGACGACGAGACGAAGGAGAAGATCGCCCTGTTCTGCGACGTACCGACGGACGCCGTCTTCTCGAACCCCGACGTGGAGGACATCTACCACGTCCCGCTGATGGTCGAGGACGAGGGGCTCGACCAGTACGTGATGGAGCGCCTCGGTATCGCCGAGGACGCCCTCGAACCGGCCGAGCGCAAGAACGGCTGGCGCGACCTCGTCACCCGCGACACGACCGGGACCGTCGAGATCGCGCTCGCCGGGAAGTACGACCTCGAGGATGCCTACCTCTCGGTCCACGAGGCGTGCAAGCACGCCGGCCTCGAACACGGCGTCGATGTCGAGGTGCTGTGGGTCGACACCGAGGACATGGACGACGAGCATCGCGACCGGCTCGAACGGGCGGACGGGCTCATCGTCCCGGGCGGCTTCGGCGCCCGCGGTACCGACGGGAAGATCGACGCCATCCGCTACGCCCGCGAGAACGACGTGCCCTTCCTCGGGCTCTGTCTGGGCTTCCAGATGGCCGTCGTCGACCACGCGCGCAACGTCTGTGACCTCGCGGACGCCAACTCCACGGAGTTCGACGAGGGCACACCCCACCCCGTCATCGACATCCTGCCCGAGCAGTACGAGGTCGAGGACATGGGCGGGACGATGCGGCTGGGCGCCCACGAGACGGACATCGAGCCGGACACGCTCGCCGCCGACCTGTACGACGGTGCCGACTCCTGTACGGAACGCCACCGCCACCGCTACGAGGTCAACCCCGAGTACATCGACCAGCTGGAGGAGAGCGGCCTCGTCTTCTCCGGGACAGCGGCCAACCGGATGGAGATACTCGAGTTGCCCCGCCATGAACACCCCTACTTCGTCGGGACGCAGTTCCACCCCGAGTTCCGCTCCCGGCCGGGGCGGGCGTCGCCGCCGTTCGTCGGCCTGCTCGACGCCGCGCTCGAGCACGGCGAGCCACGTGACGAGCGCGACCCCGAGGAGGTGAGCGCCTGATGGTCGACGTCGACTCGTTCATCGAGGACGCGGTCGCCGAGATCGACGAGCAGGTCGGGGACGACAACGCCATCATCGCGCTGTCGGGTGGCGTGGACTCCTCGACCGCGGCCGCGCTCGCGTACGAGGCCGTCGGCTCGCAGCTCACGCCGGTCTACGTCGATACGGGCCTGATGCGCAAGGGCGAGACCGAGGAGATACGGGAGACCTTCTCCTACATGGAGTCGCTCCGTATCGTCGAGGCCCAGGACCGCTTCCTCGGCGCGCTGGAGGGCATCACGGACCCCGAGGAGAAGCGCCACGTCATCGGCGAGCAGTTCATCCGCGAGTTCGAGACCGTCGCGAAGGAGGAGGACGCCGACGTGCTGGTCCAGGGCACCATCTACCCGGACCGCATCGAGTCCGAGGGGACCATCAAGTCCCACCACAACGTCGGCGGCCTGCCCGATGTCGTCGATTTCGACCGCATCGTCGAGCCGATGCGCGACCTCTACAAGGACGAGGTCCGGGAGGTCGCACGGGAGTTAGGGCTGGACGCCATCATCTCCGAGCGGATGCCGTTCCCGGGGCCGGGCCTCGCCGTCCGCATCGTCGGCGAGGTGACCGAGGAGAAGGTCGAGGTCGCTCGCGAGGCGACCCACGTCGTCGAGGCGGAACTGGAGGAGTACGACCCGTGGCAGGCGTTCGCCGCGGTGCTGGGCCGTGCGACGGGCGTCAAGGGTGACAACCGCGTCCACGGCCACGTGGTCGCGGTCCGTTCCGTCGAGTCCCGCGACGGGATGACCGCCCGTGCCCAGGAGCTCGACTGGGAGACGCTCCAGCGCATCCAGTCACGCATCACCGGCCAACTCGACAACGTCTCGCGCGTCGTCTACGACGTGACGCACAAACCCCCCGCCACCATCGAATATGAGTGAGGCCGTCATCGCCGGGGCGGACCCGGAGGGGCTGGGCGAGGCGCTCGCGGCCGAGGGGTTCGCGGTCACGCGCGCGGCCGGCACGGCCACCCGCGACGACCTCGTCGAGGCCGACATCGAGACGGCCGACCTGTTGGTCCTCACGGACGCCGGGCTCGCGACGGCCATCCCGCTGGCCCGCGAACTGAACGCCGACATCCGCATCGTCGCGTACACCGCCGACTCGCTGCCGGAGTTCGTCGGCGGGCAGGAGGTCGTCGCCATGGACCCCGCGCTGCTGGGGCCCGAGGCCGTCGCCGAGGAGCTGGCGTAACCACCTGCAGTCCTCCCCACCGGAGGCTGAAGTTCTCGGAGGAACCGGCCGCCAGCGCAGGGGCCGCCGGCCTACTGCTCGATACGCTCGCCCAGCTCCGCGAGCCGGATGGAGCCGTCGCGGACGAACGGCGTGCCGTGGCCCATCGCCAGTACGTCGACCGCGGGGGCCCGGTCGGCGAGGTCGTGGATGGACTCGCGGACGCTCTCGGTGTCGTAGGTGATGAACCACGGGGAGGGGGTGAGTTCGCCATCGGACTCGAGGACCAGGTCGCCGACGAACGCGGCGTCGAGGGCGTCGCTCACGTAGGCGGTGTGGCCGGGGGTGTGGCCGGGGGTGTGGTAGGCGGTGAAGCTCCCGATCTCGTCGCCGTCGGCCACCAGTTCGGGGTCGTGGTCCGGGCGGTCGACGAGGCGTTTCCCCGCCCGCTGGATGAACCCCTTCAGCGTGAGGCCCGGCGGCTGCTCCTTGCCCATCAGGAACGGCGCGTCGGCGGCGCCCATGTAGACCTCGGCGCCGGTCTCGGCGGCGAGCGAGGCGAGCGCGCCCACGTGATCCATGTCGTAGTGCGTGACGAGGATGCGCTCGAGGTCGTTCACGTCGTAGCCAGCCTCCCGGATGGCGGTCCGGATGGTGCTCCCGTCCCGCGACAGTCCGGTGTCGATCAGCGTCAGCACGCCGTCGTCGTCGGCGAGGTAGGCGTTCACCCCGGTACACTCGATCTGCCAGACATCCCCACGGAGGTGTACGAGCATGGTTTCACGTACACCACGGGTGGATAAGGGTCTACCCATGGCGGACGGCGGCAGGTGTCAGGGGGTCGGTGTGGCCCGGGTTGCTCCGGTCGTGTTGACCGACGCGCCCCCGCCGAGGTCGACCCGGGAGGCGGAGACGTTGCCGCCGCCACCGCCGTCGGTCTGGAGGATTATCGGTGTCCCATCGCGGTCGGTCGCGAGGATGACCTTGTCCGACGCGTCGATGCTCTTGATGTACTGCTGTTTCAGGACGATGGGGTTCTCACGGAGCGCGCGCCCCCGGATCTCGATGACGCGGGCATCCGCCTCCGCGCGGATCTCCTGCCGTTCCTTCTCCTTGCGGGCCTGCTGGATCTCGAACTCCTTCTTCTGGACCCGCTGCTTGGCGATCTCCTTCTCGTTCAGGGCCTCGTCGTACGACGATGGCAGGTCCACGTCCCGGACCTGGACCTCCTCCAGGACGAGCGCCTCGCTCGCGAACGCGGACTCGAGTTTCTCCTGTGCGGCCGTTCCGAGCCGCTCCCGACCGTCGCTGGTGTAGATCTCGCTGGTCTGGATTCCGGCCGCCTCGTCGCGGAGGCGCGACCGGATCGACGGCCGGATGAGCCGCTGTTCGGCCTGTCCCACCGTCCGCCACTCGGTCACGAACTTCGAGGGGTTGCTCTGCTGGACCCGATAGCGGACCGTGATATCGATTCTGACGGTCGTGCCGTTGACCGTCTGGACCGTCACCGCGTCGGCCCGTCCGGGTCTGTCGCCCTCCCCCTTCGTGTTCGCCATCGTGTACGTTCGGGGACGGATCTCCACGTCCTGGACGGAGTCCTTCACCGGGACGATGAGGTGGGCACCGGGCGCGAGCTCGTCGCCGGTGACCGCGCCGAACGACTTCTTCACGCCGACGTGCCCCTCGGGAACCTGATGGTAGCCGCCGAGCAGTAGCCCGAGCACGACCAGGAGCCCGAGCCCCAGGGCTGCCGCCCGAAGTATGCGCGCCGGGTCGAGGTCCGGCCCGGAACCCGAGTCCGGCCCGGAATCGAGGATGTCACTCATCGCCAGCCTCCGTACTGTCCGCTCCACCGGAACCGCTGTCTGGGGACCATACGTCGTGTCGGTGCACGGTGCTGAATAAATGTTCAGATAGCGTGGCGGCTGGGCGGTCCCGCGGCCCTGCGGTCGCCCCCCTGACTCCTATGCAGGTGGCACCGCTAGCACCGGTATGGGGTTCACGAAACACCTCGCCAACGGCATCATCTCGACGGTCATCAGCGTCGCCATCACCGCGGTCCAGGCGGACGGCGACGAGTGGACGACGAACGACCTGCTGCTGTCGGTCGCGGTTTCGGCGTTCCTGTCGGGCTTCTTCACGAGCTACTTCGCCGAGTGAGCGGTGAACCGGCGTCCGCGGCGTCCCGCTACCCGAACGGCCCGGGGTTGCCGGTGCTGGTGACGACCCAGGTGAACTCGCCGGTCTCGGACACCTCGGCGCCGAGGAAGCTCCCGCGTTCGTCGTCCCCGGGCGCGGGCCCGAACGCGACCGTTCCCGCCCCGTCTTCGAGTCGCTTGCCGTCCAGCCGGAACCGGACGGCGTACCAGACGGGCGCGGTGAACACCCGCTCGTACAGCGCCGTCTCCTCGGGGTCGACGGCCCCCGTCGCGGTCAGTGTCCGCTGTGACTCCCGGACTGGCGGGTCCGGTTCGCCCTGCACCTCGCCCTGTCCGTCCCCCGGCGCGGTACCGACGCCGGCCACCTCGACGCGGATGCTGTGCGGGACCGAGTGGCGGTTCTCGAACCGGAGGCTCCCGGCGGGTGGGTCGTCGCTGCTCCCGGTGAGCGCCGAGCACCCCGCGAGTGTCGCGGTCGCTGTCGTGCCGAGCGCCGCGAGGAAGCGGCGGCGGCTCGTGGAGGGCGGCATACGCCCCGGTTCAGCCTGCCGGGACAACAGCGTTATGCCGGTCTCGGGCGACTGCCGGCACAGGTGCTGACGCGCCGCGACACATGAGCGAACGGCCATCCCGTCCGGCAGACCGGAGCGACGACGAACCGCCGCCCGTCGACGCGGACTACTACGCCATCGATACGGACGCGTCCGAGGCGGAGTTCCTCGCCGCCTGCAAGCTGTACGCACGCGAGGTGGTCGATACGTTCGACCTCTCTGTCGATGTCGGGGCGCTCGACTGGGATATCAGCCGCCGGGCCAAGCGCCGGGCCGGACAGGTCCGCTACCGCGACGGCGACCCCGAGACGGTCGTGCTCACGTGGGGCTACTTCGAGCGGCGCGGCTGGGCCGCGATGGCATCTACCGTCCGGCACGAACTGATCCACGTCCACCTGCTGAACGAGTACGGCGACGGCTCGCACGGCGAGCGGTTCGAGCGGTGGGCCGAGCGCCTCGACACGGGTGTCGCCTGCGAGCTGTTCACGACGCCGGAGTGGTGGGTGGTCTGCGAGGACTGCGACGCGGCGCTGGCGCGGTACCGCGAGTCGAAGCTGGTCCGGCGGGTCGACGAGTACCGGTGTGGCGAGTGTGCCGGCGACCTGCGGCTGGCGGATGGCGACGCCAGGGCCGCAGCCGGCGACGAGTGAGTCGTCGGGCCGAGCCTACCCGCTGACCCGTGCCTTCAGGAACCCCTTGAGCGTCTCGTACGTCGAGGGGCGGCGGATCTCCCGCATCTCCGTCTCGGTCAGCTCGAAGTCGAAGATCGCCATGTTCGCTTCGAGATGCTCGCGGCTCGTGGCCTTCGGGATGGTGGCGACCTGGTCCTGCTGGACGAGCCAGCGGAGCGCGACCTGTGCGGGCGTCTTCGCGTGCCGGCGGGCGATGCGCTCCAGGACGGGGTCGTCGAGCACGCCCCCGTGGCCCAGCGGCGAGTACGCCGTCAGGAGCACGTCGTGGACCCGGCAGTACGAGAGCAGGTCCTGCTGGTCCCAGAACGGGTGGTACTGGACCTGGTCGGTGAGGATGGGCGCATCGCTCAGCTCCCGGGCCGCGTCCAGCTGGTCGACATCGAAGTTGGAGACGCCGATGTTCCGGACTGTCCCGGACTCGACGAGCTCGTTCATCGCGTCGAGCGTCTCGGCGTGGTCGGGGGCCGAGGCGAGCGGGTTCGGCGGCGACCCCGGCGGCCGGCCGTTGGGCCAGTGGATGAGGAGCAGGTCGAGGTAGTCCGTGCCGAGACGAGCGAGACTCTCCTCGGTCGTCCGGAGCACGTCGTCGGACGAGCGCTGGGGCCCGAGCTTCGTCGCGAGGAACACCTCCTCGCGGGGCACGTCGCTCGCCGCGAGCGCGTCACCGACCTGTCGCTCGTTCGTGTACACCTGCGCGGTGTCGATGTGGCGGTAGCCCAGGTCGAGCGCGGTCCCGACGGCCTCGCGACAGTCGTCGCCGGTGAGCCGCCAGGTTCCGAGGCCGAGCCGGGGCACCTCGACGCCCTGCACGGTGATGCTCTCGATGTCGCTCATGCGCCGTCGTAGGGCCGACCGACCCGAATAGCTGCCGGCTCCGGTGCGTGGTCGCCGGCGGACACGCTGGCCGACGGTGGCGTCCGGGTCGGACCCATCGGCTTTTAGCCGGCGGCGCGCGACGGGTCGCCCATGTTCGACCTGCTGGTCGTGGCGACGGACGGCTCGGAGAGCGGCGAGCGCGCCGTCGCCACGGCGCTGGACCTGGCGGACCGGTTCGACGCGGCGGTCCACGTGCTGTCGGTCGTCGACCCCAGTCGCGTGGCGGAGGTGCCCGCCGAGGACGCGGACGCCGTTCAGGCCGCGCTCCACGAGCGCGCCTCGGACGCCGTCGACGCGGTCGCCGAGCAGGCACCCGACGGGATCGAGGTGGAGACGGTCGTCCGCGAGGGGCACCCCGCCGACGCCATCGTGGACTACGCCGAGGAGGCCGACGCCGACAGCGTCGCGCTGGGGACCCGTGGCCGTGGCGGCGAGGGCGGGTTCCTCCTCGGGAGCGTCGCGGAGGCCGTCGTCCGGACCTGCGAGCGGCCCGTTCTCACGGTTCGCGGCGACCGTTCCGGCGAGGGCGCCGCGGCCGAGGGCTGACAGCGCTGTTCGGTCGGGGTCGCCCGGCGGATGCCCGGCGGACGCCACTCTTACGCCCGGCCGTCACATCCGGCCGGTATGGTCGACCGACTGATGACGGTGAACGCGTACACCACGCTGGACCTGGTGGACGCCGTCGCCGAGGGACACGAGTTCGAGGAGGAGGCGTTCGCGACGCTGAACGTCACGTCGCCGAAGAAGAACCCCGACCACGTCTCCCTGCAGCTGGAACTGGACAACACGCAGCTGACGGAGCTGCCCGCACACGCCGAGACGGTGACGCTCACGCCCGAGCAGGCACGGAGTATCGCCGCCGACCTGGAGAAACACGCCGAGAAGGTCGAGGCCGCGCTGGCCGACGACGCGGACGACGCCTGAGCGCGGTCACCCCCCGTCGTCGCTCGCCGTCCGGTCCGCCTCGCCGTCGCTCGCCGCGCGCCACGCCTCACCAGCGGCCCGCTCGCGCCAGCGCCGCTGCTGCCGCCGTTCCGTGAGGTGGTGGCCGCCCCCGGCGAGCGCCTCGCGTGCGTCGCCCTCGATGGCCGTCGCGTCGGCGAGGAACCCCGCGCGGAAGTCCGCCACCAGCTCGTACGACCAGCGGTCGCCGACGGCGCCGGCCGGCAGCACCTCGTCCCGGAGACGGTCGGCGAGGGCGTCGTGGCCGGCCTCGCGGAGGCGGCCGCGCGCCCGCTCGAACCGGTCCATCCCGCGGCCGATCTGGTGGTGGAACGTCACCAGCGCGCCGTACCCCCGCCGGACGTGTTCGAGCCCGAGTTCGAGGTCGTGGAGCGCTGCGCGCTCGATGTCCGTGAGCGCCTCGTCGTCGCCGGAGTCCCGGTCGCTGTCTGTGCGTGACATGTGGTACCGTTACACGCTTCTCGACAAAAGCCGTGTGGCGAAGCGGGTCGAGCCCACGCACGCTGGCGAGCCGGGATGACGCTGGCGGGATGACGCTGCCGGGGTGGCGCTGCGACTGTTTTTGTCCGTGCGACACCAGGGCCGGACATGGGTTCGACCGGCGACCCGCGCCGCACCCGGACGGACAGTCCGGTCTCGCGGGAGCGTGGGTTCTGTCCCTGCTGTGGCTTCCGGACGCTGGCGCCCGACACGCCCGGGTCGTACGAGGTCTGTCCCGTCTGTGGCTGGCTGGACGACCTCGTGGGGTTCCACCACCCGGACCACGAAGGGGACTACAACCACGTCTCGCTCCGCCGGGCCCGCGAGAACTTCGCCGAGTACGGTGCCTGCACCCCGGAGGCCGTCGAGGAGACGCGGGAGCCGGCGGGTGCCGAGCGGGACCCGAACTGGCCGTACGACTGACCCGCCCTCGCGGGGCTAGCCCGCCGGCCCGCCGGCCCGCCGGCCCGCCGGCCCGCCGGCCCGCCGGACCGACGAAGGGAAACGCTGTCCCGGTCTACCGGCGGGCATGGAACTCCAGTTCCTCGGTGGCGCGGGCGAGGTCGGCCGGAGCGCCGTCCTGGTCGACGGGCGCCTCCTGCTGGACTACGGGATGAAGACGGGCACGCCGCCCGCCTACCCCGTCGGGTCGGTCGACCCGGAGGCCGTCGTCGTCTCGCACGGCCACCTCGACCACGCGGGCGCGGTGCCGGCCCTGCTGTCGGGCCGCGACCGCCCCGAGGTCCACTGGACGCCACCGACCCGGGAACTGGCGCTGACGCTCGCGCGGGACACGCTGAAGTTGCACGGGAACAGCCACCGCTGCCCCTTCACCGAGACCGACCTGAAGCGGGTCGGGGAGGTCGACCACCCGCACGGCTACGGCGAGCCGTTCGAGGCCGCGGGCTACGAGGTGACCTTCTTCGACGCCGGCCACATCCCCGGGAGCGCGCACGTACTGGTCGATGACGGCGACACCCGGCTGCTCTACACCGGGGACTTCCACACCACCAGCCAGCGCGGGAGCGACGCTCCCGCGAGCCGCACGGATCGCCACGGGGAGCCGATCCGTGGACAGCGCCTCGTCGCGGGCACCACCGCGCGCCCCGACGCTGACGTGGTCGTCTGCGAGTCCACCTACTCCGACGTGCAGCACGACCCCCGCGGCACGGTCGAGGAGCGCTTCGCCGAGAGCGTCCGGACGACGCTGTACGAGGGCGGTACCGTCGTCGTCCCGGCCTTCGCCATCGGTCGCACGCAGGAGCTGTTGCTCATCTGCGAACGATACGACATCCCCTGCTACGTCGACGGGATGGGACAGGACGTGACCCGGATGCTGCGCTCGTATCCGGAGTACGTCCGCGACGCCGACGCGCTCCAGCGGGCGAAATCACACGCCCGGTTCGTCACCGGCCGCGACGGACAACGCGAGCGCATCGCCGAGCAGAACGCCGCCATCGTCACGACGAGCGGGATGCTCTCGGGCGGCCCCGCGATGAGTTACATCCCCGAAATCCGGCGCAATCCGACGAACAAGATCGCGATGACGGGCTATCAGGTGGAGGGGACGCCCGGGCGCGAGTTGCTGGAGACGGGCAGTGCCGAGATCGACGGCCGCGTGATGCCCGTGGCGGCGCAGGTCGAACAGTACGACTTCTCCGCACACGCCGACCGCGACGGGCTTCTGTCGTTCCTCGACAGCTACCGCGACACGCCGGTCCTCGTCAACCACGGCGACCGCTGCGCGACGTTCGCCGAGGAACTGCGGGGCGAGGGCTACGAGGCGAGCGCGCCGGCACTCGGCGACGCCGTGACGGTCTGAGCGAGCGTGGCGCGGGTACCGTGGCCGTTATGTCCGTCTCGACACAGCAACCGGCCGATGCGTGCGACTGGTTCCCGCCGCGAGACGCGTAGCGAGGTGACCGTCCGATGGGACTGTTGAGGCGTCTGCAGACCGGATTCCGGTTGACCGGCCAGAGCGCCGGCCTCCTCCGTCGGAACCCCCGGTTCGCCGTCCTGCCGCTGGTGAGCGGACTCGCGACGCTGGTCTACCTGGTCGCCGTCCTCGGGAGCACGCTCCTGGTCGGCGATATCGGCTCCCCCCTCGTCGCCGTCGGGGTGCTGTTCGCGGTCTACTTCGGCACGAGCCTGCTGGCCGCCTTCGGCAACGCCGCACTGGTGTACGCCGCCCGCGAGTCGTTCCGTGGGGCGGACCCGACGGTGGTCGAATCGCTCCGGGCCGCGGCGGGCCACGCCGGCGCGCTCGTCGTCTGGGCCCTGGCGAGCGCCGTCGTCGGGCTCGTCCTCCGGGTCATCGAGTCCTCCAGCGACCTGCTCGGCGACCTCGTGGCGGCGCTGCTCGGACTGGCCTGGGGCGCCCTCACCTACTTCGTCGTCCCGGTGGTCGTCTTCGAGGACGCCGGTCCGGTCGAGATGTTCCGCGAGAGCGGACGCACCGTGCGTGATATCTGGGGGGAGGCGTTCGGCGCCGATTTCACCACCGAGGCGGTGAGTCTCCTGCTCGTCCTGCCGGGCATCGCCGTCGTCGCGGTGGCACTGCTGGTCCCGGACCCCACCGGGGCCGGCCCGCTGTTGCTCGTCGGTGTCGCGCTCGCGGCGGTCGGCTTCCTGTTCGGTGCTGCCCTCCAGGGCGTCACGAAGGCCGCACTCTACCGGTACGCCGCCGAGGACGGCTCCGTCGAGGGGTTCGACGAGGCTGTTCTCCGCGAGGCGACCGGCGACCGCTGACTCAGACGTTCCGCTCGATGATCTCGCGGAGGTCGCGCTCGACGGCACCGGCGTCGGCCGTCTCCACGACGAGCGAGTCCTTGCGCTCGTCCGTGTCGGTCATCTCCGAGAGCAGGCCGCCCCGGCGGTCGACCTCGACGGCGACCGTGAGCCGGTCCGGTCCGGGGTCGAAGATGAGCTCGATCTCGTCGAGGTCGCCCGCGAACGGGCCGCCGCTCGTCCGGAACTCGAACTCCTGGACGAAGCGGTTGCTGCCCCAGCCCGGAACCTCCTCGTTCTTCGCGGTGTGGAGCGAGAGCCCGAGCGACTCCGCGGCGTCGAACACCGCCTGCATCCGGTCGGTCGGCCGGACGTCGAGGTAGTCCTTGTCCTCGGGGTCGATGCCGGTCACGTCCAGCTCCGTCTCCAGCCACACCTCCACGCCGCCCATCGTCAGCGGCGTTCCCCAGGGGATATCGACCTGTGTGTCGATGGTCCGGGACTCGTCGGGCTCGATGGTGAACCCGTCGGTGAGCCGGGACGTGTCGACGGTCCCCTCCCGGCGACCGTCCTCGGTGTGGTAGTACGTCTCGAACTCCAGGTCGATGTGGCGGACCTCCTGCTCGGCGTTGCCGCCCTCGATCCTGATCTCCGCGTCGACCGTCTCCCCCGGCTGGACCGTCTCGGAGGAGAGCACGGTGTCTACGGTAGCGTTGCCGATGCCGACTGTCGCGAGGACCTTCTTCATGGCCAGGTGGTGCTGCTACCGGCTCCAGCAAGTGTTTTGCCCCCCTCCGGAACTGTTGGTTCATTGCTGTCGAAGTGTCCAATCTAGGCATCAACCTGTTCCTACGGACATTTGTTGGACAGATCTACCGATTCTCGGTCATCCATCCGACAAACCGAGGCGTTCGGCCAGCGGCCGCGTCACACGCTCGACCCGGCACGCCCGCTCGGGCGTCGCGTACCGCTCCGGCCGCGGCGGCGTCCCGGCGTGGCGGTGGACCTCCGTATGCGGCCGGCCGTCCTCCAGTCCGGTCGAGGTTGCGGGCGCGTAGTGGACCACGTCCACGACCGGCGTGGCGGTCCAGTCGGTCGTCGCGAGGTCCCGGCGAACACGGTCCGGCCAGTCGCCCGTCGCGCGGACGCGGCGGACGCGCCGCTCGCCGTCGTCGATGGTCGGGCGGCCGCCCCGGCCGTCGTGGCTGGGGTCGGCCATCCCCTCAGAAGGTGTGTTCGTCGCTCTCGTCGCTCATGTCCGCGGGGTCCTCGGCCGTGTCCCACATCTCGGTGGCGTACTCGTCGGCGAGCCCCGCCTCGCCGTCGTCCTCCTCGACGTTGTACGCGTCGAGCCCCATCCCGATGAGTTCCTCGTAGGCCTCGCCCTCCGAGATGAACTCGCTCTCGGCGATGCGCTGGAACCGCGCGTACAGGTCGTCGGGCAACTGGACTTCGAAGGTTGGCATTACGTCGAGATAGGGCACCCCCCCATTTCAGACTTCGGCCCGCGGCCGCGGTCGGGGTCAGTTCCCGTCGCCGGTCGTGCCGTCCTCCGCGCCGCCGGTCGTCCCATCGTCCTCCCCGTCGGCCTCGTACTGTCGGACCTGGAACTCGGCGAAGCCGTGTTCGAGGTCCTCGCTGCGCCCGAACGCGATCTCGAGCGACCCGAGCCACCAGTTCCACTTCGAGGCGAGCCCCTCGTCCGGCGCGTCCTCGAGGTTGGCCACGACCAGCTCCGGGGTCAGGTCGTGGCCGGCCACGTCGCTGTAGTGGCCGGCCGCCGCGAGATCACTGGCCATCCGTACTACCGCGCGTCGCTCGCCGGCCGCGGCATCGAACGCGTCGGCCAGCACTCGGTCGAGTTCGTCGGCGTCCACGGCGGTCGTTCGGGGGCGGTCCCCTTAATCGCCGTCGTGTGTCGGGCATAGGTGCAAACTTTATCCCGCCGCTTACCCTTCGCTGCGTATAGATGTCGCTGGGCATCCTCATCGTGGACGACTCCGACTACATGCGGAGCCGTCTGAAGAGCGCGCTCGGCGACGACGAGTACCACGTCGTCGCGGAGGCGCCCAACGGGGCGTGGGCGGTCAAGCACTACCAGGAGCACCGCGAGGACGTGGATCTGGTGCTGATGGACATCGTGATGGACACCGCCAACGGGGTGAAGGCGACGGCGGCCATCAAGGAACTCGACGCCGACGCCAGCATCATCATGTGTACCTCGGTGGGCCAGCACAAGAAGATGAAACTCGCCCGGCAGGCCGGCGCGGACGGCTACGTGACGAAGCCGTTCACCGACGAGGAGGTGGCGACGGCCATCAGCGAGGTGCTCGCGGCGGGCGAGCGCGTGGGCGACGACGCCGAGCCCGACGAGGACGGCGACGCCGACTCGGACCCGGAGACCGATGCGGAGTCCGACACGGACACGGAGGCTGAGTCGACCGCATGAGCGACCGCGACCCGGAGGCCAAACGGGCGGGCGGCGACCGGCACCGCGGCCGTGTGCAGCCCCCCAGCGAGGGCGCCCGCGAGAGCTGGACCATCCCCATCGAGAAGCTCGCGGTGATGAACCGGCTCGGCGAGGTCGGCGCCGACGGCGTCGAGGAGCGTGTCGACAGACTCGGTATCGACGAGGTCGTCTCCGAGCAGGTCAAGAGCGGCTACGTCACCCCCGATGACGCGCATACGCAGTTCGGCGACGAGGACCGCGTCGGCGTCCGGGTGCGGCTCCCGGGCGCGCCCGGCGGCTACGTCCTCGTGCTGTTCGACCCCGCGAGCGCCAACCGTGCCGCCGCGGTCATGCTGGAGGATTCCGACGAGGACGTCGAGACGGCCGGCGAGGAGATGGCCTGGAGCACCATCCAGGAACTCGGCTCCATCATGTCCAGCGGCTTCGTCGACAGCTGGGCCAACATGTTCGACGAGCGCATCGACATCGCCACGCCCGATACGGTGTCGAACACCGAGGCCGAGATCCTGCGGGCCACCGTCGCCGCCGGCGACGACCTCGGTATCTACATCGCCAGTCAGCTCCACATCCCGGCGTACGACATCGACGCCTCCGTCTACGTCCTGCCGGACAATCGGACGTTCCTGAAGATCCTCGGCCAGCTCGAGGTGGGCTCCATCCAGCGATGACGGCCGACCACCCGGACTGGTTCGGCGCAGGCGACGCGGCGCCCGCCGAGCGCGCTGCGGCGGCCCCCGCGGCCGAGTACGACGCCGCCGACTGGTTCGACGATGTCGAGCACACGGACCCCACGCCCCAGGAGGAGCCGTGGAGCAGCAGTCCGCCGGCGGCCTCGCGCGGCGATGCGGCGGCCGCCGGCACAGCCGGTTCGACCGCCGCGAGCGATTCGTCCGGCGGAGCCGCTGGCACCACCTCGGCGACCGGCACCTCGGCGACGGGCACCTCCTCGACTGCCGACACCAGTTCCGCGGGCGGCGACGCCACGCAGCCGACCGCGGCCTCGGCCGACCGGGACACGGCGGGCGATGGCGCCACGTCGGGTCGTGACGCCGGCGGGCAGTCCACTCCCCGTGGCGGCCGCCGGCGGAGCCAGCAGGACGACTCCTCGGGTGGGTTCTTCGCGTGGCTGAAGCGACTGCTCGGGCTGAACTGACGGCTCGTACCCTGCCTGCCGCCTACTCCACTTCCGTCTCCGCATCCACGTCCTCGTCCGGCCCCAGCGCCGTCACCGTCACCGCTTCCGGGAGCGTCGCGAGAACCTCGTCGGGCCACTCCCAGTGAGCGAGCGTGAACGCGACATCGGGATTCGCCTCGACGAGCGCGGTCACGCCCCTGGCGGCCGCTGCCTGCGCCGCGCGGTCGGTCCGCTCGGGCACCTCCGCGGTGAGGGGGTACGTCTCCGAGAGCGCTCGGGGGAAGGGTCCGAACGGCGGGACGACGCGCCAGGTCTCGTCGTAGGAGTCGTTCGTGCCGCCCTCCGAGAGGAGGACCTCATCGCCCTCGACCGGGAGGGCGGCGAGCCGGTCGTGGTGGCGCAGAACCTCCGGCCGGTGGGCACTCTCGGTCGAGAGGTGGAAGAAGCTCTCCTTGCTGGCGTCGTCGGTGCGCTCCAGGTCGTCGGCGTGGTCCAGCAGCGCGCGGTAGCCGTCCAGCACGGTCGGGTGCGAGCGTGCGCGGGCCTCCACCAGCTCGAGGAGGTCGCCCGCGCGGATGGCCTGCCGGACCCGGCGCATCTCCGCGAACGAGACGTGCAGGTTGTGTTCGGCGAGTCGGCGCTCGCGCTCGATGTCGTCCAGCGCCTGCAGCCCCTCGGCACCGTGTTCGGTGCAGACCGGACAGGAGCAGGGGAGGTACTCGAGGTCCGCGAGGTGCTCCGTGCTGCGGACGGTGAGGTAGCGGTCGTCGCGCGCGTACAGCGCGTACGCGGCCGAATCGAACAGGTCACAGCCGGCGGCCGCCGCGAGTGCGAACATCATCGGGTGGCCCGCGCCGAACAGGTGCACCGGCGCGGCCGGCCCCAGCCCCCGTTTCGCCGCGAGCGACACCTCGACGGCCTCGGCGTAGCGGTAGTCGTTCAACAGGGGGACGACCGCGCCGACCGGGAACACGTCGGCGCCAGTCGCGCGGGCGTCGGCGCCCGCCCGCTCGCGGAGGTCCGTGTAGGTGGAGCCCTGAATGGGCGCGTTCAGCAGCATCTCGCCGAGGTCCAGCTCCGAGGCGAGTTCCAGGCGCTCCTGGGTCGTGGCGAGTTCCGCCTCGGCGCGTTCGCGGGCCGCATCCGGCGGCGTCGGGATGTCCACGGGCGTTCCGATGTCCGAGCCGATGTCGTACTGGAACTGCAGAATCTCCTCGGTATCGATGTCGACCTCCTCGTCGCCGTACACCGAGAGCTGGAACGAACCGGAGTCCGTGACGATGGCGCCCGAGAAGTCGTACAGGGAGTGGAGGCCCTCCTCCAGTGCCTGCTCGCGGTAGTCCTCGCTCCCGTAGAGGATGTAGCCGTTCGTGATGAGTACCTGCGCGCCGAGTTCCTCCATCCGGGCCGGCGAGACGGTCCGGAGATGGGGGTTGACGACGGGCATCAGCGCCGGCGTCTCGACGGTGACGCCCGCACGGGGCACGTCGAGACTCCCGAGCCGGCCCGCGCCGTCCCAGCGGCGGACCTCGAAGACGTCGGTCATTGGTCCGTCTGCGGCGTGGCTGGCGGTAAGGGTTGTGTGTCGGACGGAGCGGGGTGGCGAGGTCCCCTCGCTCCCGGGCGCCGCCGCTGTCCGGACTCCCTCCGAAGAACGGGGACGCGCCGACCGCGGTGGATCGCCGCGGCACACGCGGCCGGGCCCACCCCATTCCACCAGGAACCGACGGGCGAGTGTCCAGTTCTCCGTCGCTCCCTGCACCCGTGTGCTGTGTCCTCACGATATTGGAGATTTCGCCGGTTCGAATCCTCGTCTAGGGTGATATTGCCGGAGCCTTCCGGCGCGCGCGGCGCGCAGCCGGGTCCGCGCCGACGTCTCTCCCCCGGTCGCGGCGCGTTCGTGTGCAACGGTCTCTCACGAGGCCCCGCCACACGACCATCATAAAGGCCCAGTCATACCCGTCTGAATCGAGAAAACCACAAGACGGCGCGGGGATGAACGGTCGGTGAAACAGTGTTTAGCCCGTGCGTAACAGTCTGCAAGAGTCGTGACGCCGGCGCGAATCTCCGATACACGATTATTTTCGAAGATAATTCGAGAATCTTTCATCGGCGGTGAACGGAGCGGGTTCCGGGATGGAATAGTTCGCAACAGCCGTGAACGGCCCTGAACCGGCCGAACCGAGATTCTTCTTTATTACCCCTGACCCGATGGACTCGGATGCACACAATGAGTGTCCAGACAGACTCCGACTACGACGCCAGCGAGCAGGAGGCGGCCGACACAGACGCCCACACGTGTACGAGTATCGAGAAGGACGACGCGTTCCACATCCTGCAGAACTCCCGGCGGCGTGCCGTGCTCCGCTACCTGCTCGACCACGAGGAGGAGGAGCGGTTCGTGATGCGGGACCTGGCCGAGGAGGTCGCGGCGTGGGAGCACGACACGACGGTCCAGCAGCTGGTCTCGGACGAGCGCCAGCGGGTCTACATCGCGCTCTACCAGTCTCATCTCCCCAAGCTCGACGACCACGACGTCATCGAGTACAACCAGTCCCGCGGCGTCGTCGAGCCGACCGAGCTCATCGAGGTGTTCGAGCCGTACCTCGCGGAGGGCCTCCACACCGACACCGACCTCGCCGTCGACGGCACCGACACCCACGAGGAGTCCGGCGAGCGCTCCGAGGGCCGCTTCACCGACACCGTCTCGTCGCTGTTCAAGCGGTAACTCCCCGGCGGACTGACTGCCGCGCGCTCGTTCCGGACTGGAACGCGGTATATCTATATTATATTGCTTCTAATTCAGGTGAAGGCTGGATAATATCTTTAATACTCGGAAATATTATCAGCATATCTAGTAAGTGAACGGACTCACTCCTCCGCTGCGTCGGCTTCGTGCTCCAGTGCCCGGAGCGCGTTGAGGATGACCTGCTTCGTGACTGCGCCCCGCGTCGTTCGGTGGGACAGGTGCTGAGAACCGTGCGTCAGGGGAGAGTGATAACGATTCAACTGCTGTGGCCGTCCTGCCACACCACCCAGAGCAGCGAGCCGACGACGAACACCGCGAGGAATCCCAGGAGCTCCGTGCCGATCGTGACGTATGGAACGAACCCTCCGCCCGGAATCCCGTTGTTGTTCCCGAACCGGAGCAGCGTCACGCCGTAGGTGAGTGGGACGAAGAACAGCCCGAGGACGACCCATCGTAACCACTGCCGCAGTTTGCTCGGTTCTACCTCCCTCGGATGCAGACGGTGGGATGTGGTTCCTCCAGACTCACGGCGGAGATTGGCGACGACGAACCCGTATACCGTCCCTGCAGCCTCGTGACCCGTCGCGTACTCGTCCTGCAGTTCCTGCCACGCCGTCTCGTCCCTGACCTCGACTGCGACGGTCAGCACCAGCGCGTACTCCCCGTCGAACCGGTCCAGCCGCGTCCGGAGCCGCCCCTGTCCGCCTTCGGAGACGACCGGTTCGACGAGGATACCGACACGGTCGCCCACGACCACGTCAGGCGCCGAACCGCTCCGGTGTGACGCCACGACGTGCTGGTCCACCCCAGGTCCGCAGTTCAGTTTCCCGTCGAGGTACTCGCGGATGCTCGTCCGGTAGTCGTTGAGCCCGGATTCGTCGCCCTCCGGCGACCAGCCCTGCAGCTGCTTTCGAACAGCCGCAGCCACCCCTGGGTCGTCCGTCGACACGGCTCTCCGGTCGGTGTTCTTCCTGATAAACCTCCGGGCGCCGACAGAGTTAGTAACACCCGAACACGATTGTACAACACGAGATGTCAAGTAATACCTCAGAACCGACGGTCGTCAACGTCTCCGGGAAGGGGCAGGCGACCATCCCGAAGCCGCTCCGGGAGAAGTTCGGCATCGAGGCGCCGGGCGAGGTGTTCATCTACGAGGACGAGGGGCGCATCGTCGTCGAGCCAGTGCCGACGCTCTCGGACCTGCACGGCATCCACGCCGGTGACCACGACCCAGGTGAGGTCCTCGCGGAAGCGCGGGACCTGCGGGCCGCCGACCGCGAGCGCGAGGAGCGCGAGGCCGACGAACTGGTCGACCGGCACGGTGACGGGGACTGATGGTGGACTACGTCCTCGACACGGAGCCGCTGGTCGCCTTCCTCTACGACGAACCCGGGCACGAGGCCGTCGCCGAGGTACTCGAACGGGTCGCATCGGGTGCGGCCGACGGCCTGCTCGCGGAGGTCAACGCCTCGGAACTGCTCTACCTCGTCGCGCGTATCGAGGGCGATGACGGGACGGCGACCGACGAGTCGCTCCGCACCGCGGACCGGGACGTTCGCGCGCTGACTCGCCACGGACTGGAGCTGGCGCGTGCGGACTGGGCCCTCGCGGGTCGCGTGAAGGCCCACGGGGGAATCGCACTCGGCGATGCGCACGCCGTCGCGCTGGCTCACGAGCACGACGCGACCCTGCTGGCCGGCGCCGACGGGGAGTTCGACGAGTTGCCGGTCGAGGTGACCGTGGAGCGGTTCCGGGACCACGGCGTGTGATTCGACTGATAACTCGGAAATATCTCGATAATGTGCTCGAAAATCGGATAATATGCCTGTCGATACTCTAAGAACGGGGTGATTACTCCGATTCCACGTCCGCCTCCTCCTCCGGCTCCAGCGCTCGGAACGCGTCGAGGATGACCTGCTTCGTGATGGCGCCCCGCGTCGTCCAGTGGTGGGCGTAGTCGAGCATGTCGTCGTAGATGTCCGGCTTGCACCCGGCGGCCTTCGGGTGGCCGCCGCCGTTGACCTGTCCGGCGACCTCGTGGCAGCGTTCGAACGCGTCCGTGCCGCGGATGCTGGCCGAGCCCGAGGGCTTGACGACGACGGAGGCGTCGGCGCCCTGCTCGCGGAACGCCTCGGCGACCTCGTTCTGCGAGCAGCGGCCGTACGTCACGCCGACGGTCCAGCCGTTCACGTCGACGATCTGTCCGCGTTCGACGGCCTGCTCGATGAGCGCCTCCTTCTCGACGCGGCGCTCGGCGAGGTATTCCTCCACGTCGGCCGGAAGGTCGGCGCCGTGTTCGCGGACCGTCTCGACGTACTCCTCGGGTTCGCTCCAGTACGAGTAGTCCGCCAGGTCGTCGCTCCGGGGGTCCTCGCGGAGCCAGAGGTCGTGGTCACGGGTCACCTCCGCGAGGTCGGTGAACCGCTCGGGGAAGTCGTAGTCCAGCGCCTCCAGCGCCACGTCCGCGGTACACACCTCGTCCGAGGGGCCGACCACGAGGTCGACGCCCGCCTCCTCGACGAGCAGGGCGAGTTCGTCGTGCCACTGGTGGTGGTCGAACCAGCGGATTTCGTGGCCGTCGGCCACGTCCCCGAGCGGTTCGATGTCGCGTTCGTCGTCCGGGCAGAGGTCACAGACGACGACGCGGGCGTCGGGGTCGGCGAACTCGGCGACGTACTCCAGCGAGTCGGCGATCTCGTGGGGGCCGGTCGGGACCAGGGCGGCCGAGCCGAACGCCTCGCGCAGCAGTGCCACGCAGGCCAGCCCGTCGGCGTCCGGGTCCGCGATGACCACCGTACTGGCGCCGACGATGGCCTCGCGTGCCTCGGCCTCCTCGCGTGCCTCGTCCACGGAGTCGGGCACGAAGAAGCCCTCCCCCGGGAGGACCGACTTCCGCGAGAGCGAGAGCCGGTCGTCGTCGATGAGATAATCGTCCATGCCTGTTCGAGCGCCCCGAGCGGTATCAAACGGCCGGTTGCGGTCGCGGGGGAAGGGTCGCTGTCGGCCGCGGGATGTCGTCGGCCATCGTCGAGCGGTTCGCGCCGCCGCACTACTTCGATCCGCCGGACGCGGACCACCCGCCCGTCCCCCGTCTCTCTCGGGAGGTGACCGACCCCGACGCCGGGGACGGCTGAGGAGGCCTTCGGGTGCAAGCCTCGCCGCCCGGACACTCCCGCCACCCGGCCGCCCGACGATTTAGGGCCTGGCGGGCCGTGCCTCGCGTATGGAACACGTGGCCGACGGGGAGCGCGAGACGGTCGAGGCCGTCCCGGGGGTCCACCTGACCCAGCTGGCGGCGGGCGAGGAGCTGAGCATCCAGCGGTTCCACATCGAGCCCGACGCCGAGGTGCCGGAACACGACCACCACCACGAGCAGACCGGCTACGTTGTCGAGGGGACGCTGACCTTCCTCGTCGGCGGCGACGAGTACGCGATGGGGACGGGCGACTCGTTCACCATCCCCGGCGGGGAACCCCACGCCGCGGTCAACCGGGGCGACGAGCCGGTCGTCGGCATCGACACGTTCGCACCGCCGCGGCCGACCCCGGACTGGGCACCCGACCCGGACGCCGAGTGACGACCCGCGGGCGCCGGCTCGTCGGCCCGCTCGCACTGGGTGCGCTGCTGGTGCTAGCGGGGTGTAGTATCGGCACCGGGGGTGGCGTTCCCGACCGGACGCCGACGCTGACGCCGGCGCCCATTCCCGGTGGCGAGCGCGCGGCGACGACCGATGCCAGCGGGTCGGGCGGCCCGCGGCTCGTGGAGGGCCGCCAAGTCGCACCGGGGCTCCGGACGGGTGGGGTGGCCGACCCGTTCGCGCTCGCGAGGGCCCACCACGCCCAGCTCTCCGACCACTCGTTCACCCGGGCCGACAGCCGGACCGTCGTCGACGGGAACGGGACGCTCCGCGCGACCCGGACCGACATCGAGGTCGCCCGTGGCGGCACACCGTTCCTGCTGACCCGGAGCTCCGTCTCCGCGCCGCGCTACGACGTGAATGCCCCGTACAGCGACGCGATGATATACCACGACGGGGACGCGGCGTTCTACCGGCTCGTCGCGGCGGACAACGCCACCTACGGGACCGATGCGGGGGCCACCGCTGCAGAGGTCGAATCCGACCGGACCGGCAGCGACGCGGTGCTGGGGCTGCTCACGACGTTCCGATGGGAGGTGACGCGGCTGGAAATCGGCGGTGCGGTCCGTTATCGCCTCGAATCGACCGCGGTCGTCGCGCCGGACGCGCTCGACGACGCCTACCTGCTCACGGACCCACGCGACGCCGAGGTCCGGATGCTCGTCGGCCCCGACGGTCGGGTCTACCGCTACCGGCTCGAATACGAGACCACCTACGACGGGCGCCGGGCCGGCGTGACGGAGACGGCCCGCTGGTCGGACGTCGGGACGACGACGGTCGACCCACCGGGGTGGCTCGACCGCGCGAGAAACGAGAGCGTCGGGGCGCCCAGCGAGGGCGAGACGAGGCCGTGAGCGGAGCGCTGGACGGCTGATTCGGCCGCACTGGAGCGGACGCGGGGAGCCGTCAGTTCCCGAAGAGCGACGACCAGGCGTTCCAGTTCAGGTTGGGGAAGGTGGTGTCGAACTGCGACCGACTCGGGTCGACGTTGCCGTCGCCGTCGTGGTCCGTGAACGTCCCCGCTCCCGCACCGGACTGGGCCATCCGGGTGGCTCCGCTGTTGCCGTTCCCGTTGTTGCCGTTGTTGTTTCCGGCGTTCCCGTTGTTGCTGTTTCCGGCGTTCCCATTGCCACCGTTTCCGGGTCCGTTCAGCTGCTCCTCGGGCGTGTAGACGTAGAGGCAGTCGTTCTTGTAGGAGCGACCGAACTGGTCGGCGTCCTCACAGCAGAGGACGCGGCCGTCCTCCATCACGTAGACGTTGTCGACGTTGACGAGCGCGTCGTCGGCCACGTCGGCGGTGTCGGTCCCGTCCGGGCCGACGATGACCGGCTCCAGCCGCGAGACGTTGTAGTCGGGTTCGAGTTCGCCGCGGTAGACGACCCCGCCGTCGACGCGGTTCATCCGCAGGTCGCCCGCATCGTCGGCCATGTCGTCGTTGAACTCGGAGATGCCGAAGTAGACGTAGTCGCCGGGCGTCGCGCCGGGCACGCTGTCGACGCCCTCGGCCTTGTTGAACTCGACCGTGGCGCCGATCTCCTTCGCGGCGGCGCGGGTCTCGAGGAACGGCACGCGCCGGAGCTCCTCGTCGACGCCGTCCGGGCCGTTCGCCTCGTACTGCCGGGCCCACTCGACGATTTCCGCGTCGGTGATGTAGTCCCGGTTGCCGTTCTCGACGACCTCGCGGTCGGCCTGTTCCAGCACCTCGGCAGTGACCTCGTCGCCCTCGCTCCAGTCGCTGTGGGTGGCGAGGTAGTCCTTCTGGGTCACGCCGTCGTAGTCGGCGATCCACTCGGCGACCTCGCCGTTCGAGGCGTATCCGAGTTCGAGCCACTCGATGTCGAGGGCCACGTCGGCCGGCGAGCTCTTCTCGGCCGCCGCCTCGGTCGTCACCTTCGGGGCGTACAGCGTCCCCGAGACGTCCATCGGGTCCGAGTAACTCGGGATGGGTCGGTCGGCGACGAACTTGTAGATGCCCTTGCTGTCGCCGTCCGAGCACTGGTAGACCGTCTTGCGGTCCTGCTGGAAGTCCGGGGCCTCCCACGACGCTCGGCCCATGACGTAGTGCTTGACCGGCGTCGGGGTCTCGGCCGTCGGGTCCTGGAACTCGAGCTGGTAGCCGTAGCGGTACGGGTTGGGGTAGCCCTCGCCGATGGGGGCCGTGGTGTCGGTGTCGCCGTCCTGGTCGACGGGGTCGGCGCCGAGGTAGTACGCCAGCAGTTCGACGCCGCCCATCGCCCAGTACCCCTGGACGTACCAGGAGTCGTCGCCGTAGTAGGAGTCGACGGCCTCCTGGATGTCCGTGGGGTCTGGCCGGTTCCAGAACTCGTGTGCGGCGCGGAGCCCCTGCCCGCTGCCCGCGTCGACGATGTCGCCCACGGCCGCTGTCAGCGAGATGCGCGTGTGGGCGTAGTTCTCCTCGGAGGAGACCATCGTGTCCCACGGCGTCTTGTCGCCGTAGCAGTTGATGCGGGTGCCGCCGAGCTCGCGCATGGCCTCGGTGTTGGCCAGGTTCAGCGCGTTCTCCAGGTCCGCCTCCCACGACTCGCCGTCCTTGCTGACCGGGATACGCGTGACGTTTCCGGGGCTGGCCTCGAAGTTCGTGAACAGGTAGCCCTCGGTTCCCTGGCCGTTCGTGGCGATGAACTGGTTGCAGTCCGGCGTGTAGCCGGCCTCGCTGTACCGCGAGCCGGCGAACTCCGTGATGGGGGTCCCGTCGGGCGTCTCCGGGACGCCGAGCTCCTCGCCGTTTCCGAAGGTGTCGCCCTGGCTCGCCAGCAGGACGTACTCGCCGTCGCTGACGCGGACCCTCCCCTGCTCCTCGTTGGTCTGGGGTGTCGACAGTTCGTCGAACTCGCTGCTGTCACCGTCGAACTCGAAGTTGAACCCCTCGACGTAGCCGATACCCGCCTTGTCGAAGGGCGCGGGATTGTCCGTGCTGGGGTGCTGGAGGCTGTACAGCAGCGAGCCGTCGTCGAAGACGAACGGTCCGGTCACCTCCGCGCCGAGCGCCGTCGAGGAGAACCGCTTCAATTCGCCCTTCACGCTGGGGGCACCGGGTGTATCCGACTCCTCCTCGTCCGCGACCGCGACGCCGCTCACGCTCGCTCCCACTGCCGCGGCGACGGAGGTCGCCATCAGGTTCCGCCGAGTGAACTCGGGCATACGAACGGATACCCACCTGTCGGGGATATGAACGCTTGTAATAGCCGTCCGGCCCCGTACGGTGACGGCCGAACCGCTCTGTGTGTTCGGGTCGGATATATAGCTGCCCGGGCCTCGTGAGAGGGTTCCCGATTCGCCGTGGCGCCGCTCGATACGAACGTCGAACACCGAACGTGTCGAAGATATAGGATATCAGTTATGTTGCGTGGCGGTTCGCTGTCACGCCACGCCGCGCTCGACGGCCCCCTCGCGGACCTCCTCGGCCCGCGCCCGGACGGTCTCGATGTACCGCTCTATCTGTCCCGGTTCCTTCCCGAAGAAGGAGGCGACCCACGCGGTGTCGGCGTAGCGCTGGGTCCGGAAGTACGCCGCCAGCGTGTCCCGTCCCGCCTGGATGATCTCCGGTGGAACGCCCCGATCGCCCGTCCCGTCCTCCTGGAACCCGTTCACGTCGAAGTAGACATCGGCGTACAGCTCCGCGTCCGCGACACTGTCGAACTCCTCACCGCGGTGCTGGGGCGCCTCGAACCGGTAGCGGGGGGCGTCGGCGCCGTCGGGGGCGACCGTGACGATGCGCACGTCGAGGATGTACTCACGGTGGACCGATTCGCCGTCTCGGGGTACGGACTCGGGTCGTGACATGGTGTCGGAGACCGCCGGCGGGCGGTCGCTCGACCGTGAGCACTGCCGGCCGTGGGTAGTTCGTTGCTAGTTTCCCTATATATCCGTCCGGACGGGACCGAACCTCCACAGCCCGCACCCTCGACATATCTGTCGAAATATCACCTCTGTCTGCATATCCTTGGACCTAATAACAAACGCTCTGTATTCCTCGGATATACTCTATCGAACGGGGGTCGGGTCTATTCCCCGCTGTCCGCTTCGGCCACCCACTTCTCGGAGTAGGTCGTCCCGCAGTCGCACGCCGCGTACGCGTGGATGACATCGCCCTCGGCGTACTGGCCGCCGACCTCGGTGTTCTGTGCCTCCGCGAAGGCGAAGACGAAGCGGGCGCCGTGGTCGTCGCCGTCGCCCTCGGGGCAGTCGCCGCCCGTCGCGTCGCGGTGGACGTGCCCCTCGGTCTCCATCGCGCTCCCGGCGAACGACATCGGGTCGAGGCCGGTCGCGGACTCGAACGCCTGCCGGCCCTCGGCGCCCGGCAGGACGAGCACGACGCCGTCGTCGGTCCGCTCGCCGAGTTCGGCCAGTTCCTCGGGGTCCGCGATGCCGTCCTCGCGGAGGTAGATGAGGATATCGTCCGGGCGGTCGCCCGCGAGGAAGCTCCGGCGGGCGTCGCTGATTCCGTCGTCGGCGTCACCGCTCGCCGTGCCGTCGGTGTCGTCGCTCATGGTTCCTCCAGGTCGCGGGCGATGGCCGCGAGCCCGTCGTCCGGCCGGTCTGGCACCTCGTACACCGCCGACTCGCTCGGGGCGCGGACGCCGTAGAAGAAACCCTCGTCCACGACATCGACCAGTACCGAGCGGCCGAACGCCAGGTCCCGGTCCGCGACCCACGCGGGCAGGCGGTCCTCACCGTCGCCGGTACGAGCCTGCCGGGGATTGTCGTACAGCGCCCGGAGTTCGAGGCCGTCGTCGAGTCCGCGGTGGACGCGGGCGTGGCGGGTCCGGCCGTCGAGCGCCACCCGGACGACCTCGCCGACCGGGAAGGCGTCCCGCTCGCCGTCGGGGAGGTCGATACGGGGACGGTCCGTGCGGCCGACCCGCTCGAGCGTCGCGCGGACGGTCCGGACGGCGTCGTTGTCGTTGGCGATGCGCTCCATCGACGAGTGGCTTACTCGTCGTCCTCGTCGCCCTCGCCGAGCAGCTCGTCGATGGAGCTGTCGCCGCGGGTGACGATCTTGGCGTTGATCTGACGGGTGTCGTCGCTGACCTCGCGACCCCGGACCGTGACGCGACGGCGCTCGCCGTCGACCTGCGGCTCGTAGCCGACGCCGCCCGTCAGCAGGAGCTGCTTGAGATCCGTCCCGGGCACGTCGCCACGCATCGGGCGGCCGGCCGTATCGGAGCCGCCGGTGATCTCCACCTCGTAGCCGTCGAGGCCGACGGCGGTGCCGTCGACGGCCTCGCCGATCTCCCGACCCTGGAATCGGTTCGCGTCCTGTCCGTCGATCTCGAACTGGTAGGTCGTCCCGTCCTCCGGGTCCGCGACGACGACCTGGAAGTCTGCCATGCACGCAGCGAGTCGTGGAACGGCCAAAAGGGTATTGGAACGCGCTCCGGGCGGTACGTGCCCACACGCCGGCCTCGAAGGCGGTCTCGGCGGGCGACTACCGTCCGCCCACGAACGCCCGCGGGTCGAGGACGGGGACCACCCGCCCGGCATCGCAGAGGACGGCCCCGTCGACCGCCGGGCTCGTGTCGACGCCCGCGAGCGGCGTCACCAGCGTCTCGTGCTCGCTCAGGACGCCGTCGCACCGGAGCGCCACGCGACCGCCCTCGCCGGGCTCGTCGCCCTCCACCCCGCTCGGCGGGTCGACCAGCAGGTACGCCGGTTCGTGCTGCTCGGGTGCCCCAGCCGCCGTTTCCGGCGCCGCGAGCGCCGTCGTGAGGTCGACCGTCCGGTAGTCCACGGTCGACCCGAACGCCGTCTCGGTGCCCATGGCGTCGCGTTCGAGTTCGTCCGCACTGACCCGGACCGCGCCGTTCTGCACGCGTGCCTCGCTCGCCGGCACCACCCGCTCGAGGGGCCACCCGGGAACGGCGTACGTCTCGCCCCCCGCCGCGACCAGGTGGACCCGCTCGACGACCCCGTCGACGGGGACCGAGAGCCGGACGGCCGTCCCCTCGCCGGGCGTCGAGTCGACGGTCACCTCCCCGTCGAGGTCGGTCATCGCCCGGCCGACGACGTCCATCCCGACGCCGCGCCCGGAGAGGTCGCTGTCGGCGTCGGCCGTCGAGAGCCCGGCCTCGAACAGCAGGTCGAGCGCCTCGTCGTCGGTCGTGTCGGCCGCCCCTTCGATACCGGCCGCGACGGCGGCCTCACGGACGGCGTCGGCGTCGATGCCGCGCCCGTCGTCGCCGACGGTGACCACCAGCCGCCCCGCCTCGCAGCGCCCCCGGACCGTGACGGTCCCGGCTTCCGGCTTCCCGGCGGCGCCGCGCTCGCGTGGCCCCTCGATACCGTGGTCGACGGCGTTGCGCACGCAGTGGACCAGCGGCTCCGAGAGCCGGTCGACGGTTTCGCGGTCGACCGCGATCGGCGCGAGGTCGGCCGTGAGTTCGACGGGCGTCTCGACGTGCCGCCCGGCGCGCTCGACCGCGCGTTCGAGGTCCGGCGCCAGCGCGTCCAGCCGGCGCAGGCCGCCGGCGACCGTCTCGCCGAGCGCATCCGTGGCGAGGCGGAGCGAGGCCAGCGCGTCGGCCGCGTGCCCGTCGGCGTCGCCGAGCGCCGTGGCCAGCCGGCGCCGCTCGATGGCCAGGCCCCGGATTGCACCGAGCGGTTCCAGCGCCGCGCTCGGCTCGCGCTCGGCCTCGTCGGGGTCGATGTCGAACCGCTCGGCGTCGAGCGAACTCGACGCGATGGTCACCGCCGCGTCCGGCACCCGCCCCAGTCCCGGGATGGTGGCGCTACCGCTCGGCCCGTCCCCTGTGCTCGGTGTTCCGGTGGTCTCCGGTGCCATATCCGGGTCGGGTGTGGGCAGGGCCTCGCGGGACCGTTCGGGCTGTGATCGGTCGGCGGCCGACGCCACGGGTGCGTCGGTCTCGGCGTCGCGGATCGCGGCCCCGTCGGGCACCGATCCGTCCGGCGGGTCCGGTTCGGGCTCCACCACGGAACCGGCGTCGACCGCCTGCTCGGTGGCCGTGTCGTCGCCGGGCCCGGTGGCCGCCGCCTCGGCGTCGGCCTCGACCTCGTCGAACGAGCCGCCGCCCTCGAGGTCCGCGTACGCCTCGGCGTCGTCGTCCATCGCCGCCACGAGCGCGTCGAGGTCGTCGTACTCGCCGGCGGTCTCGAACGCTGCCCGCGCCTCCTCGTCGAGCCCGAGGTCGTCGAGGTCCGGCTCGGACGGGTCGGCCGCCGACTTCGTTCCGTCCCCCACGTCCGCTGGGGCCTCCGCGACGCCGTCGGGCGCCGCCGACCCCGCGGTCTCCGCGCCGACGGCGTCGGTCCCGCCGAGATGGCTCTGGAGCTGTTCGGTCCACTTGTCCGCCTCGATGGCCGGACTGTCCCCGTCGCTCCGGATGCCATCGAGCACGCGCTCGATGGCTTCGACGGCGGCCACGCCCGTCTCGACCGCCGGCTCGTCGAGCGTCGCGTCCCCTGCCCGGGCCGTCGCGAGCACGTCCTCGACGGCGTGGGCGACCGCTGCAACGTCGTCCAGCCCGACGAGGTCGCAGTTGGCCTTCAGCGAGTGGGCCGCGCGGAACGCCTCGTCGACCGCCTCCCGGTTCGGCTCTTCGCCCAGCGACGCGAGCGACCCGGCGAGCGTGCGGACATGCCGCCGGTTCTCCCGGATGAACTCCTCCGAGATGTCGTCTGCCGGCCGTCCGGTCTCGCTCACGGTCGATACCCCCCGTTGCTGGTCAGAGCGTGCACGCTGCCGGGCGACAGTACGTACGCCGGCCCGTCGTCGAACGTGACGACCGCGCGGAACAGCGGGTCGTCGGTGGCGTCCCCGAGGAAGAAGTCCCCGGACTCGGCCGGCGGTGTCACCGCGTCCACCGGTGCCGTCAGGAGCCCGCTCGTCCCGTCGACCAGCAGGCCCACCGGCGGCCCCTCGTCTCCACGGATGACCACCACCTCGCGGTCCTCGCCCTCCGGGTCCACGTCGAGGCGGTCGGCGAGCGACACGAGGGTGGTCGGCCGGCCGGCGACGTAGCCCAGCCCGACCACCGGAGCGGGAGCGCCGGGGAGTCGTGTTCGCTCGGGGACCGGCGACACCCGGGCGACGTGGCCAGCCTCGAGCGCCAGCGGGAAGCCACCGAGCCGGAACCGGACGAACGCGACGCTGTCACGCTCCGCCTCCCCGTCTGCCCGGTTGCGCTCCGCCGTCTGCATGGCGCACCCGAGGAAGGGCGGCGCAAAGAGCGTTTCCCGGCTCGCCGACGCTCCCCGTGGCCGGCCGCGCTCGTGCCGACGGCTCCCGCCCCCCGACAGCTCCCGGCGGCCCATCGACGGGTTTCAAGTCCGCCGGCCGCCGAGACGTGGATATGAACCCAGGGGACCGCGTCCGCGTCGACCGCGGCGGGACGACCTACGAGGGCGTCCTCATGCCGTCGACGGACGCTGACCGACTCGTCGTCAAACTCGACGGGGGCTACAACGTCGGTATCGACCGCGCGGACGCCGAGGCCGAACTGCTCGAGTCCGGCGTCTACGACGTCGAGAGCGCACAGGACACCGACGAGGGGGCCAGCGAGATCCAGTTCGACGACGACCTGCCAACCGTCTCGCTCATCTCCACCGGCGGCACCATCGCCTCCACCGTCGACTACCGGACGGGTGCTGTCACGGCCCAGTTCGACGCCGAGGACGTGCTCCGCGCCGTGCCCGACCTCGCGGGGCGGGCGAACTACCGCGGCCGCGTCGTCGCCAACATCCTCTCGGAGAACATGACGGCCGACATCTGGCAGGAACTCGCCGAGGCCGTCCACGAGGAGATCGAGGCGGGCGCCGACGGCGTCGTCGTGATGCACGGCACCGACACGATGCAGTTCACCGCGTCGGCGCTCGCGTTCATGCTCGACACGCCCGTGCCCATCGTCTTCACGGGGAGCCAGCGCTCGGCCGACCGGCCCTCCTCGGACAACGTGATGAACGCAGTCTGCGCGGTCGAGGCGGCCAAATCCGACTGTGCGGAGGTGCTCGTCTGTATGCACGCCACCGAGTCCGACGACCGCTGTGCCCTCCACCGCGGCACGCGCGTCCGCAAGAACCACACCTCGCGGCGCGACGCCTTCGAGACGGTCGGCGCCGAGCCGCTGGGGTACGTGGATTACGATGCCGAGGCCGTCCACTTCCGCCGGGAGTACGCCGAGCGCGACGGCGTCGACCTCGACATCCGCGCGGACCTGGAGACGGACGTGGAACTGGTGAAGTTCACGCCGGGGATGGACTTCTCCCGCGTCGAGCGGCTCTCGGACGCCGCCGGCCTCGTCGTCGAGGGGACGGGTCTCGGCCACGTCCACACGGACCTCATCCCGACGTTCGAGTCGATGGTCGACTCGGGCACGCCGGTCGTGATGACCAGCCAGTGCATCGAGGGTCGAGTCTGCGACCGCGTCTACGACACCGGCCGTGACCTGCTCGATGCCGGCGTCGTCGAGGCCGAGGACACGCTCCCCGGGACGGCGAAGGTGAAGCTGATGTGGGCGCTCGCGAACGTCGACGACGAGTCGGTGGCGGCGACGATGCGCCGCTCCGTGGCGGGCGAGATTCAGGACCGTTCGACGCCGTGGCAGTAGCGCGATGAGCGACGACGCTGGCGCCGACGGCGACGGGGACGCCGACGAGTTGACCGTCCGGCAGGTCCGCGCCGACGACCGCGAGGCCGTCGTCGCGTTCACCGAGTCGACGTGGCCCGAGCGCGGCGACGACTACATCCCCCGCGTCTTCGACGAGTGGGTCGAGACCGACGGCCCCACGCAGCGGACGTTCGTGCTGGACGCCGGCGACGACATCGCGGGCATCTGCCAGGGCGTCCTCCTCTCGGCACACGAGGCCTGGGCCCAGGGGATGCGCGTCAACCCGGACTACCGCGGGCGGAAGGCGAGTCCCCGCCTCACCCACGCCGTCTTCGACTGGGCCCGCGAGCAGGGGGCGACCGTCTGCCGGAACATGGTGTTCTCGTGGAACGCGGCCGGCCTGGGCCAGTCCCGCGCGGTCGGCTTCGACCCCCGGACGGAGTTCCGCTGGGCCGAACCGGACCCCGATGCCGACGCGACGGGGCCCGACGGCCTGCGGGTCGTCGAGAACCCGTCGACGGCGTGGACCGCGTGGCAGCGCTCCGAGGGCCGGGACCACCTCGCGGGGCTCACGCTCGCCAGCGACGAGTCGTGGGCGCTTGCGGAACTGACGCCCGAGCGCCTCCACGACGCGGCCGCGGACGAGCGCGTGCTCGCGATCGCCGACGACGACGGCGTCCGCGGGATGACGTTCCGCGTGCGCACGGACGAACACGAGGTGGAGGGCGAGACCGAGCGGTTTGCGGAGTACGGCGTCGGGGTGTGGGACGACGTAGCGGCGGCGCGGGCGCTGTTCGCCGCCGTCGCGCGGGACGCGGCCGACCTCGGGGTGGACCGGACGCGGGTGCTGATTCCGGAGACGGTCCGGCACGTCTCGGACGTGGCCGCCGCACGGGTCGGGTTCAGTGACGAACCGGATTTCGTGCTGGAGGCGGACCTGTCCGAGGTGTAAGTGTCGTATTAATTCCCGGAGTCCGAAATTAGTGTGTAATTTCTGGTGTTGGGTGATTGTGTGGGGTACAATCTGCTATCCGCCACTCACTGGTGGGAACAGCGCGAGGTCGTCCCCGTCCTCAAGCACGGTGTCGTAGCCATCGTCGACGACGAACGGGTTGCTGTCGTTGCGCAGCACCCGGATGTGGTCGCGGATGTCGCCCTCCTCGTCCAGTATCTCGTCCTCTAGTTCGGGGTGTGCGTCCAGCAACTGCTCGAACGCGTCCCGGAAGGTGTCGCCCGGTCCCGCCTCGACCGCGACGTGCTTCGTCCCGGCGGTCTCGGCGAGGTTGGCGAACAGTCTCCACTCCATACCCGGCGGTGGGTCGGCGGCGCGTTTAGGGGTTTGGCTCGCGGGAAACGTGGATGCCCTCGTTTCGGGTGGAACCGGCTGGGGCGGGTTCGTATCCACCGTCGTTTCGGGTCGAGTCGGCTCGCTCGGTGGATTCGGGTGGGAATGAAAGGGGCCGGTCGCTCGGCGGTCCCCGGACGAAGCAAGCACGCGAGCGAAGCGAGCGCGCACAGCGAGTCCCGGGGCCCCGAGCGACCGGGGGCTTTCGACAACTGCTTGTGTCTCGTAACAGCAGGCGACCAGAAGCGGTAGAAAGCCCCCGCCGGCTGCGGTCGCGCGGCTCGCTGCGGTCCTCACTCCGCTCGCTACGCTCGCTCCGTTGTGGTCCTTGCGTCGCCGTGCTTCCCGCAGCCGGCGGCCCCTTTCAGTCCCACCCGAGTTCATGTCCCGGCGGGCGAATCTGTCTCGGGATGACGGTGGTGCGAACCGCGGTTGCCATCCCTGCGTTCGACTACATCTAGCTACCCGAACCCCTAAACCCGGCCGTGACCCATCCACAGCCAATGAGTCTCGACGTCTCGGTCGTGGGGAGTGGCTACGTGGGCACGACGCTCGCGGCCTGTCTCGCGGACCTGGGTCACGACGTGACCGCTATCGACATCGACGAGGACATCGTCGAGCAACTGAACGCCGGGGAGTCGCCCATCCACGAGCCGGGGCTGGACCCGCTGCTGACGGCGTATGCGGGCAACTCGCTCCGCGCGAGTACCACACACGACAGCGTCCCCGAGTCGGATGTCGTCTTCCTGACCATCCAGACGCCCGCTCGCGAGGACGGCAGTATCGATATCGGGCCGTTGCGTGCGGCGGCCGAGGACGTGGGCCGAGCACTCGCGGACGCCGAGGACTACACCCTCGTCGTCGTGAAGTCGACCGTCATCCCGGGGATGACCGAGGAGGAGCTGATTCCGGTGCTGGAGGACGCCTCCGGCAAGACCGAGGGCGAGGCGTTCGGCGTCGCCGTCAACCCCGAGTTCCAGTCGCAGGGCTCGGCCGTGGACGACTTCATGAGCCCGGACAAGATCGTCCTCGGGACCGACGGCGACGAGCGGGCGCTGGACCTGTTCGCGCAGCTGTACGAATCACTCGTCGCCCAGTGGGAGGCACCGGTCGTCGAGACCGGCCGGCGCGAGGCCGCGATGGTGAAGTACGCCAACAACGTCTTCCTCGCGGCGAAGGTCTCGCTCATCAACGAACTCGGGAACATCTGCAAGGAGTACGATGTCGACTCCTACGACGTGGCCGACGCCATCGGCATGGACGAGCGCATCGGCGCGAAGTTCCTCCGGAGCGGGGTGGGGTGGGGCGGCTCCTGCTTTCCGAAGGACACCGCGGCCATCATGGCCGCAGCACGGCAGGCCGACTACGACCCCGACCTGCTGGAATCGGTCGTCGGGGTGAACGAGAAGCAGCCCCGACGGATGCTGGGGCTGCTCGACGAACACGTCGATGTCGAGGGCGAGCGCGTGGCGGTGCTGGGGCTGGCGTTCAAGTCCGGCACCGACGACATCCGCGGGTCGCGGGCGAAGCCCGTCATCGAGGGGCTGCAGGAGCGGGGCGCCGACGTGGTGGCGTACGACCCACTGGCGAACGAGTCGATGGCTACCGAGTACCCCGACGTGGAGTACGTCGACAGCGCGGCCGAGGCGCTGGACGGGGCCCACGGCACGCTGGTGGTCACGGACTGGGACGAGTTCGCGGCACTGGACACGGAGTTCGACGCGATGGAAGAGCGTGTCGTCGTCGACGGCCGGCGCGTCATCGCACGGCGCGAGGGGCTGACCTACGAGGGGCTGACCTGGTAGGCCGGGCGGCGGAGGCGGGTCTGGTTCCCGTTCGTCGTGCCTGACGAGCCGGCGGTGTCGAGGGTACCGGCGTCGACGCGTTCGCCGTTCTCGATGGCGGCCTCCGGTACGGTGACCGTCGCTGTGGTGTTGCTCTTCCGCACGCTCACTTCGTACTCTCCGGGGTACGCGACGCGGAGCTGGTACCGGCCGTCGTCGTCGGTGCGGGCCTGACGGATGTACGTCGCCTCGGCCTCCTGACCGCTGACGGATACCGTGGTGGACAGTCGGACCGTCGCGTTCGACACTGGGCCGGTCTCGTTCTCGACCTCGCCGGTCAGGTTCCCACCGGGGACGACCTGGTGGACCTGGTGGCGGTCGGTCACGTACAGGGCTCGGTAGTGGCCCGAGCCGTCGAAGCCGTTGTATCGGCCGCCTAACCCTCTGGTGAGCCGCGTCTGGAGCGTCGCGTCCTCCGCCTCCTGGCGGTTGAAGACGATGAACCCGTCACGGTTCCGCTCTCGCAGCCGCTCGTACCAGATGTCCGGGTCCGTCGACCGAAGGAACGTCTCGTAGTCGCTGAAGGCGAACCCGTACGACCGCGATTCCCCGTTCACGAAGTAGTTGTACATCCGATTCCGGCTCCAGGGAGAGAAGACGTAGTTCTCCGGATACTCGATATCGTTCTCCGCGGCATAGCCGTCGATCCACACCGCGGTCTCGAACTTGTGTTCGTCGATGGGGACCTGGTTGGCCTTGACCGGGGCCTGCGCGATGCTGAGGCCGGAGATGAGGAGGAAGAGGAACACCAGGGAGAGCGCTCCTCTCGCGCTCGGGATGCCGATGGGTGATTCCTGTCCGCCGCCGTCGCTCCGGACTGCGGTGGCATCACGGAACGGGACCGGGGGGCGAGCCAGGTCGACCCGCTCTGCGATGTGGACGAACCCGAACCCGGCGAAGGCCGCGACGAACGTGGAGAACTCCCCGGCGAACCGGATCTGGAACAGCGTGAGGACGAGGAACAGCCAGGCGTAGCTCCCACCGAGGAGCCAGCCCCTGCGCTCGGTGGCCTGGTCGGCTCCTGCGGCACGCACGAGCGCCAGGCCCATGTACGGAATCGCCAGGAAGAGGAGGAGCCCGAAGAGGAACAGCCAGCCGAAGGTCTGTGTCGAGAACAGCGATTGCCCCTCCACGATCTCGCTCCGGGTTCCGATCCGACCGAGCTGACTGAACAGCCGATCTCCGTACGCCGGGAGGACGACCACGAGCAGGCCCAGTCCGGTGACGAAACCGGCTGCTTCGAGGGCCGCCAGCGCGCGCACCTCCGAGACCGGAAGTGTCGGTGCCCGCCGAACCGCCTCACCGATGCCGGCGACGCCGACGACGCCGCCAGCGAGCAGCAGTGGTGAGAACGCGACCACGTCCGTCTGCCAGCCCAGCAACAGATGAATCGCCGCCGTCAGCAGCCCCGCGACGGCGGCGCCGGCGGCAACGGGTGCCAGCGCCAGCGCGGTCGAGTCACCACGTTCGAGCGAGACGAGCGCCGCGAGCGGCGCGTACAGGCCCAGCGGGAACAGGAGCAGGGGCCCCGCTTCCCAGGCGAGCACCTGTCCGGCGATGCCGACACCCATCACCAGCGCCCAGCCGAGGGTCCGCTGACTCCGCACCGAACTCCGAGTTGCCGGCGTCCGTGCCAGCCGGACCGCAGCGGCGGCCGTCATCGCGAGCCAGACGTAGTCGAAGGCGTGGTGGTCGGCGAACCCGATTCCCGAACGGAACGCCAGCACGGGGAGCACCGCGAGCATCACGACGGACGCGATTCCAACACGTTCGTCGTCGGTGAGACCCGTCGCGAACAGGTAGGTGAAGACGCCCGTTGCAACCCCGGCCACGACGGGGTACCACGCGAGCACGAGGGGTGCCTGCTCGATGCCCCCCACCAGCTCGGTGGCGACCCAGAGGACTGCCACGAGAAGAGGTTCGCTCTTCAGGAGTCCGAACGAGCCCGCCGTCAGCGCGCTGAGGTCCAGCACACCGTTCGACTGGCGGCTCAGCTCCTCCGTCCAGTAGAGGTAGAAGTACGGGTCGTTGCTCGAGAGCACGACCCGGCCGCTGCGGAAGATCGCATCGAACGCCAGGACCCGGAACACGAACACCAGCGCCAGCGCGCCCGTGAGCGCCGCGGCCACCCGCGGGTCGATGTCGAACTCGGGCAGGGAGAGCGAGAGCGACGTTCCCGAGCCGTCGCCGCTTTCGACCTCGCCGGCGAGCCCCCGCTCGACCGCATCGGGGTCCGCCAGCCGGTACTCCCCGTCCACCTTCTCCACGACGCCTTCGTCGACGAGCGCACCGAAGCTCCCGGAGTCCACTCCGGCATCGTCGAAGGTCCAGGTCTCGTGGTTGGCGTCGGTCTCCAGCAGCGACTCGAGCGCGGGTTCGAGGTTCGGGCGGTCGTCGAGCAGCGCCCGGACCTCGCGCGCGTCAGTCATGGACGGCGTTCGGCCGTCGGCGCGAATAAACCCACCGCTACCGCCAGGCGTGGCTCCCGCCGGACAGGGCGCGCACGCCGGAACCCGGCCGTCTCCCGGTGCGAACCGGCTTTGTGGGTCCCCCGCGTCCCGCCGGTATGCGCGATTTCGTCTGCCTCGCCCACGAGGTGCCGCTCGACGGGACCGTGTCGCTCGACGACCTGCCCGGCGCCGGCCGACTCGACCTCCTCGCCCGGTTCGTCACGAGCGCCCTGCTCACCTCCCACGGCGTCCGCGAGGACGCCGCCGCCCACCTCGTCGTCCGCGACGAGTTCACCGTCCGAGTCGACGGCGCCACCGTCCGGAACCTGCGCCCGGACGAACGCTCGACCGCGGCGCGCCTCCGCGACGCGCTCGACGCACGCGACGGCGCCATCGGCCATCAGGAGGCCGAGCCCTCCCCGGGCGTCCACGTCGGCCGGTTCGACCTCGCCGCGACGCTTTCCCGCCTCGACGGCCCGCTCGTCCAGTGCCACGAGGCCGGCACGCCGCTGTCCGAGGAGTCCGTCCCCGACGACCCGACGTTCGTGCTGTCCGACCACCGCGACTTCACCGACGCCGAGGCCGACCTGCTGGCCGAGCGTGCCGACGCCCGCGTCAGCGTGGGACCCGAGCGCCTCCACGCCGACCAGACCGTGACGGTCGCGCACAACTGGCTCGACACCGGCGGCTACCGGACGTACTGACCGGCGACGGTTGGGGTCCGCAACGGTTTTACCCGGCAGGTGTCTTGACTCGACTGCGGGCCGGTGGGGTAGCTTGGTATCCTTCGAGGATCGGGTCCTCGGTACCTCGGTTCAAATCCGGGCCGGCCCACTACCATTATACAGTTTTTCCCGGTTTGACCGACATGTTTGTCCAGTTCTCGGGGGGTGGTCTGCGTGAGTCTCACCGCTCCCGAGGACCGGCCCATCTGCGACACCTGCGGTGAGTGGATCGAGGAACCACAGCAGGAGTGCCCGGGGAAGGAGACGGGGGTGTGCCGGCCGTGAGGTACTGCCCCGACTGCGGCACGAAGCTCGTCCGGCGGACGCCCAGCGGCAGCGCCATCCCGCGGGACCTGTGCCCCGACTGCCACGGTGACGGAGGTGGTCGCCGTGCCTGACCCGCTCGACTTCCGCGAGGAGGCCGACGAAGGCTCGACGAGCTGGGAGCGTGCCGACCCGGACAACGCGCTCATCGAGCGACGCTCGTGGAACGAGTGGGCAGTGCTGCTCCCGGACGGCGACGAGGCCCATGTCTGCCGGCTCGAACGCGACCACGGGGCGTACATCGGGGAGTGCGATTGCCCAGGCTACGAGCATCACGACGGCCCCTGCGCCCATCTCTGCACGCTCAGGAAAGCCGAGTTCGGCCACGACGAGGATGTCGAGGGCCAGCGGGTCCGTGTCCTCGATCCCGACGAGGAACGCGCTCAGAACAGCGTCGAAAGAGTCCGCGCCGATGGCGGTCCCCGTCGGAGGTGGTCGCGGTGACCATCTCACCACAGCGGCCACGCTGTGCTACAAGCGATTCCGTACGAATCGACCACTTCGAGCCCTCACTCCCTACATCTTCGATTTGTAGCACACATGGGGCCCCCGTCGTGCTACAGTATAATCGTGCGACACGCGCCCAGAAATACAGCGTTAGCGCGCGGGGACACGCCCGAATTGGGTGCAGCGTGGAGGCGGCAACATGAGCCGCGAGCGGACGGTTCGGGCCCGCGTATCGGACCCCGACCTGCTGGCGGAGTTCGAGGACGCCGAGGAGGGTCGCACGATGGCCGCAGTGGTCCGGGAGGCACTGGAGGCCCACCTCCTCGACGGCGACGAGAGCGGCGACGTAGGGGCCCTCTCCGGCCCCGCACGGACAGGCATCCGAACCCTTCGCGACCTCGTCGACGGCGATGGGGTCGGGATGGTGCCGGTCGATGCAGCTATGTCCCGCGTCGCGGCGGCGACGAACATCGAGAAGGGGGCGATGCGGTCGACTGTCTTCGGACCGCTGCGGGAGCGCGGCTACATCGGTGTCAGCTCGCAGAATCGGGAGTCGTTCATCGTGGTGTACCCTGAGCGTCGCTCGGCGAGCGAGTTGGCTGCGGCAGCGACCGACGAGAGCCCGGAGGGCGCCCGGCGGGAGGCCGACGCACCGGCCGTGAGGGCACGGAAGTACGTCAACGCCGGGCTGGAGATCCCAGACGATATCGCCAGCGAGGTCGAGGACGACGAGTTGGCGCGCCTCAACGAGCAGATGGAAGAGCACCGCGACGACGGTGCGCGGGTTCAGGAGGCGCTGGACGGCGAGGCAGACGGTGACGAACCCGAAGACGGGCCCGAGGCTGGAACCGGTAGTGATGGCTGGCGTCCGGTCGGGGTTGGTGGGGGTGAAACCCGTGCCGACTGAACCCCGGACGGGCCTCCCGTGTCCTGTCGACGACTGCCGGGCCGACCACCTCACCGAGTACGGAGCTGCCGAACACCTCCGTCGAGCACACGACGCGGTCGGCCGCTGGGGCCCGGACCCGCTGGCCGACGGCGGCATCCGCGTCTCCAACCACGCTCTCGACCGATGGCGGGCGCGCTCGAAGCAGACGAAGTACAGCCCACGTGGCGCGTGGGAGTCCGGCGTCCCGGTGTGGCAGTTTTCCGGTGATGCCCACCGCGTTCGCTACCACTCGCCGACGCGGACGATTCTACCCGCGAAGAACGGCGTCATCGTGACGGTGCTCTCGTTCGAGGAGGCGACGACGCGGCAGACGCGCGCTGTTCGCCGCGCTCTGAACGAGCCTGAGAACCGCGAGCGGGCCTAACAGCTCGCCACTCTTCTTTTCCTACAGCTCGACGCGCTGCATCTCGTTGCTGATGTTCTCCTCGGTCGGCGCCGCCAGGTACGGCTC
>Ga0207757_100193_pt1 | contig 49079 bp, 49 predicted proteins | sample A23P3SouthBayCA_2_FD_187752 | JGI IMG/M metagenome (GOLD analysis project Ga0207757, IMG submission 187752) | Aerobic enrichment media microbial communities from Eden Landing Ponds, California, USA - A23 P3 (2) (SPAdes) | ecosystem: Environmental > Aquatic > Marine > Unclassified | place... | reverse complement strand
GGCTCGCGCCCCACCGCGACGAGTACCCGATCGGCGCCGTAGGTCGACTCGACGCCGTCGTCCGTCTCGGTCGTGACGACGATGCCGCCGTCGGCGCCGTCCCGCCACCCGGTCGCTCCCTCGCCGAAGTGGAAATCGACGCCGAGCGACTCGGCACGCTTTCGGACGACGCGTGCTACGTCGTCCTCGTAGCCCGGCAGGACGTCGTCGAGCATCTCCACGACCGTCACGTCGCTTCCAAGGGTGGCAAAAGCCGTCGAGAGCTCCATCCCGATGTAGCCCGCACCGACGACGACGAGGCGGTCGGGGACGGTGTCGAGATCCAGCAGCGCCGCCGAGTCGAGGATCGGATCGTCGGCGAAGTCGAAGCCGGGGAGTTCGACCGGTCGACTCCCCGTCGCGACGATGCAGTGGTCGAAGGCGACGGTTTCGGCGCCCTGTCCCTCACCGTCGTGTTCGACCCGAACCGTCTCGCTATCGACGAACTTCGCCGTCCCCTCCATCAGCGTGACGCCGTTCGCCTTACAGAGCTTCTCGACCCCGCCCGTGAGGCGGTCGACGACCCCGTCTTTCCACTCGCGCATCGTCGCGAGGTCGACGGCCGGATCGGCATAGACGCCCATCTCCTCGGCGGTGGCGGCGTCGTGGGCGACACCCGTCGCAGTGATGTACGCCTTCGACGGGATACAGCCCCGGTTGAGGCAGACGCCGCCGTAGGCGTCGCGTTCGACCAGTGTGACGTCCAAATCGCGCTGGGCGGCGCGGATGGCGGCGACGTAGCCGCCCGGCCCTGCGCCGATGACCAGTACCTCCGTTCCGGTAGTGACGTCTCCGACGACCATAGTGGTACGTCGCGCGGGCCGCAAGTATAAACACGGCGGGGATCGGCGGGCGCTTATTCGTACACCGGGAACTCGGCACAGAGCCGGTCGACCTCGTCCCGAACCTCGCTCGCCACGTCGGCGTCGTCGGGGTTATTCAGTCGGTCGACGATCAGTTCGCCCACCGTCTCCATCGCGTCCGTGCCCATTCCGCGGGTGGTGAGCGCGGGCGTGCCGACGCGGATGCCACTGGTGACGAACGGCGACCGCGTCTCGCCCGGCACCGTGTTCTTGTTCACCGTGATGCCCACGTCGTCGAGGGCTTCTTCGGCCTCCTCACCCGTGAGGTCGGGGTGGGATTCACGCAGGTCCAACAGGAGCAGGTGTTTGTCGGTGCCGCCGGACACCGGCTGGATGCCCGCGTCCCGGAACACGTCCGCGAGCGTCTTCGCGTTGGCGACGACCTGTTCGGCGTGATCGACGAACTCGGCGTCCAGCGCCTCGCCGAAGCCGACCGCCTTGCCCGCGATGTTGTGCATCAGGGGACCACCCTGCCCGCCGGGGAAGATGGCCTTGTCGACCGCCTCGGCATGTTCCTCGCTCGTCATGATCATCCCACCGCGGCCGGCGCGGATGGTCTTGTGCGTGCTCCCGGTGACGAAGTCGGCGCTACCGACGGGCGAGGAGTGGACGCCCGCGGCGACGAGGCCCGTGATGTGGGCGATGTCCGCGAGGTGGTGCGCGTCCACGTCGTCGGCAATGTCGCTGAGACGTTCCCACTCGAACTCGCGGGGGTAGGCCGAGGAGCCGCTGACGATGACGTCGGGGTCGAACGCCGCGGCCTGTTCGGCCACGTCGTCGTAGTCGATGTAGCCCGTCTCGGGATCGACACCGTACTGCTCTACCTCGTAGAACTGGCCGGAGAAGTTGACGTGGTGGCCGTGGCTCAGGTGACCGCCGTGGTTCAGGTCGAGGGAGAGGATCTTGTCGCCCGGGTCCAGCATGGCGAAGTAGACGCCCATGTTCGCCTGCGTCCCGCTGTGGGGCTGGACGTTGACGTGTTCGGCGCCGAAGAGCTCTTTTGCCCGGTCGATGGCGAGGGTCTCGACGGTGTCCATGTGCTGACAGCCGCCGTAGTACCGTTCTCCGGGGTAGCCCTCGGCGTACTTGTTGGTCATGACGCTCCCCTGGGCCTCCATCACCGCCTCCGAGACGTGGTTCTCCGAGGCGATCATCTCCAGGTTGTGCTCCTGTCGGCGCTCCTCGCCCGCGATGGCTTCGGCGACCGCCGGATCGGTCTCCTGAAGGTGCGAATGGCTCGATGTCACGGGTACAGCCACGGAAAACAGGCAAATAAGTAGCGTGGTCCGTCACAAAATACCCCTATAGTAGCGATTGAAACTGTTTGCATAGCCGATCCCACGCAGTCATGCGATCGGCTGTGCGACGACTTTCAGTCGTTACTATAAAACCGGAGCCGTCACTCCCCGTCCAGCGCGTGCCACGAGAGCCGCGGGTTACGAGCCGCGGCCGCCTGATCGATCCGCCGGGCCGTCGTCTCGGTAGGCGTCTCGGCCAGCGCCTCCGGGTCCATTTCGGCGACGGCGTTGAACGCCGCCGCGAGGTCGTCCAGCCGTCGTTTGGACTCCGTCTCCGTGGGCTCCGTCATCAGCGCCTCGTCGACGATCTCCGGCCACTTCGTCGTCGGCGGGTGGACGCCGTGATCCAGCATCGCCTTCGCCACGTCGGCGGCGTCGGCGTCCGCACTGGCGACGAACTCGTGGTGGAAGGGGCCATAGGGCACCTCGTACGCGATCTGCGAGGCGAGGTAGTTGGCGTTGAGAACGGCCGTCTCGCTCACGTTCTCCAGCCCCTCGTCGCCGTGGCGCAGGATGTAGGCGTAGGCTTTCACCAACACCAGCCAGTTGCCCACGAACTCGTGAACGCGCCCGATGCTGTGGGTGGGGTCGTACGTCTCGTACCCTTCGTCACCCTCGCGGACCTGTGGCGTCGGCAGGAAGGCCGCGAGATCCGCCCCGACGCCGATCGGACCCTGTCCCGGCCCGCCGCCGCCGTGGGGCGTCGCGAACGTCTTGTGCAGGTTGAAATGCATGATGTCGAAGCCCATGTCGCCGGGGCGGGCCTTCCCAAGCAGGGAGTTGAGGTTCGCGCCATCGTAGTAGAGGAGGCCGCCGACGTCGTGGACGATGTCGGCAATGTCCTCGATCGATCGCTCGAACAGCCCCAGCGTGTTGGGGTTGGTGAGCATCAGGAGGGCGGTGTCGTCGCTCACGGCCGCCTCCAGCGCATCGACTTCGACCCGGCCGTCCTCGTTCGAGGGGAGTTCGACCACGTCGTAGCCGGCCATCGCCGCGCTCGCGAAGTTGGTGCCGTGAGCGGATTCGGGGACGATCACCTCGCTCCGGTCGTCGCCGTTCTCCTCGTGGTAGGCCTTGGCCACCTGGATACCGGTGAACTCACCGGCCGCGCCCGCCGGGGGCTGCAGGGTCACCGCGTCCATCCCGCCGATCGTCGCGAGCGTCTCCTGCAGTTCGTACAGCAGGTGGAGGACGCCCTGTTTGTCCTCGTCGGCCCGGAGGGGGTGGACCCGAGTGCCCGGATGCGCGGCCACGTCCTCCGTGAACGAGGGGTTGTACTTCATCGTACACGACCCCAGCGGGATGGGGCCGGAGTCGATGCCGTAGTTCATCTGCGAGAGCCGGGTGTAGTGGCGCGCCACCTCCGGTTCCGCGAGCGTCGGGAGGTCGAGTTCGTCCCGCGTCAGGTCGTCGGGGAGCGACGAGTCGACGGCGACGGACTCGGACCCCTTCTCGCTCAGGAGCGGTTCGTACTGCTCGCCCGCGTACCAGCGCGCCTGCTGATGGGGCGGATCGGTCGCTTCACCGGTTTCGTCGGGACGTTCGCGGCCGCCCTGGCTCATACGGCACTCACCTCCGCTTCCGCGGCAAGGGCGTCGATCAGCGCGTCGACGTCCTCGCGGTTGGTGTCGGTCACGCAGACGGCCAGTCGCTCCTCGCCACCGTCCTCGACGGTCCGGAGGGCGATGCCGGCCTCGCGACAGCGGTCGACCACCTCGTTTGCCGGTTCGTCGGGGTCGATTAGCGCCTCGCGGAAGTGGTGGCCGTCGTAGACGGGCGCGGTGAAACCGTCGAGCGCGTCGATGCGCTCGCAGGCGTCCCGGATGCCGGTCACGCACTCCTCGGCGAGGTCGGTCAAGCCGTTCGGCCCGAGCCACGCCGCGTGGATGGCCGCCCGGAGCGCCAGCCACGCCTGGTTGGTGCAGATGTTCGACGTGGCACGCTCCCGTCGGATGTGCTGTTCACGGGTCTGCAAGGTCAGCGTGTACGCCCGGTTGCCCGCGCCGTCCTCGCCGGCACCGACGAGCCGTCCCGGAACCTGTCGGAGGAAGTCCTCGCGGCAGGCAAAGAGACCGAGACCCATCCCGTAGGTCGTCGGCAGACCGAGGACGCCGGCGTCGCCGACCACGATGTCGGCGCCGTACGATTCGGGCGGTTCGAGCACCGACAGCGCGACGGCGTCGGAGCCGACACAGAAGAGGGCGTCGTGGTCGTCGGCGAGGTCACCGACCGCGTCCAGATCGGGTTCGAGGACGCCGCGCGCGTTCGGCGTCGCGGCGTAGATCAGGGACACCTCGTCGTCGACCCGGTCGGCCAGTGCGTCCACGTCGACTGTCCCCTCGCTCGTGGGGTAAGTGTCGACGCCGATGCCCGGACCGTCGGTGTAGTTGTCGAGGACCGAGCGCACCCGGTCGGGGAGGCTCTCGGGCACGAGCACCGTCTCGCCGCTCGACGCGCGCACCCGGTCGGCGAGGAGGGCGGCCTCGCCGAGCGCCGTCGCACGGTCGTACATCGAGCAGTTGGCGACGCCGAGGCCCGTCAGTTCGACGACGAGTGACTGGAACTCGAACAGCGCCTGCAGGAACCCCTGCGTGATCTCCGGCTGGTACTGCGTGTAACTGGTCAGAAACTCAGAGCGCAGGGAGAGGTGATCGACCACGGAGGGGATGTAGTGGTCGTAGTGGCCACCGCCGAGGAACTCGGTCAACTCGGGTGACCCGTCGAGGATGCCCTCGACGGCCGCGCGGGTCGCCCGTTCCGAGTGGGCGTCGATCCCGTAATCGCCGTCGAACCGGACCGATTCGGGGATGTCGAACAGCGTGTCAGGGTTCGATACCCCCACTGCGTCGAGCATCGCCGACCGCTCCGCGTCGGAATGAGTCGCGTACGGCATGTTATTCGGAGTCAGGCCCCTCGACGTATATATTCGGCGTTGTAGGGTGGGATACGTGGTCGATCATGACGATTGGACGGTCGTCTCGAACTCACCGTCGAACGCCCGTTCGAGGATTCCGGCCAGGTCGTCCGGGTCCGTCGCCCGGGGATTGCCGGTGAGACAGCCGTCGTCCATCGCTTGCTCCGCCAACCTCGGGATGGCGTCGCGTTCGGCTGCCGTCTCGGCCAGCGTCTCCGGGATGCGCACGTCGGCAGCGAGGCGGCGCACCGCTCGCACCGCCTTCTCGGCCTCCACCCGCGCTGGCTTCGACCGGTCCACGTCACCGCCCAGCGCCGCCGCGATGTCCACCATCTTCTCGGGCACCTGCGGGAGGTTGTACTCCATCACGTAGGGGAGGAGAATGGCGTTCGCCAGCCCGTGAGGCACGCCGAACGTGCCACCGACCTGGTGGGAGATGGCGTGGACGGCACCGAGGCCGGCGCCGTTGAACGCCATGCCAGCCTGCGAACTCGCCTTCGCCATCTTCGACAGCGCCTCTCGGTCGCCGGCGCGGTACTCGACCGCCCGCGGCAGGCACGCGCCCACCTTCTCGACCGAGTCGATGGCGAGTGCCGACGTCTGACTCTGGGCATTGATCGAGACGTAGGCCTCGATGGCGTGCGTGAGTACGTCCATCCCCGTCGCGGCCTTGACCGGGGCCGGCGCACTCGCGGTCAGTTCGGGGTCGACGATAGCCAGATCCGCGAGTAGACTCACGTCACCGATTTCCTCTTTGATCGAGGTGTCGGAGTCTTTCACGATGGTCCAGTGACCCACCTCGCTGCCCGTCCCTGCCGTCGTGGGGACGAACACGGTCGGCGGTGGGTCGTTCGGGACGTTACCGCTCCCCTCGAAATCGAGGATGTGGCCGTCGTTGGTGGCGAGGATGCTCGCCGCCTTCGCGGTGTCGATGGAGGAGCCGCCGCCGACGCCGAGAACGAGGTCCGCACCGGCCTCGTCGTAGGCCGACGCCGCCTCGTGGACGACTACGTCCGTCGGATCCGGTTGGACGCCGTCGAAGACGGAGTAGCGGCGTCCCGACGCCTCGATGGCCTCGAGCAACGGATCGAGGACGCCCGCGGCCCGCACCCCTTCGTCGGTGACGACGAGGGGATGCTCGGCGCCGAACTCGTCGAGATACGTCCCGAGTTCGGTCGCCGCACCCCAGCCGAAGAGCATTCGATTCGGTACGTTCCACATCTGGTGAGTCGCTGTCATAGTATCTATGTTCCTGTTGTCGTAACCTGGGTCTACAGCGGTCGGGCGGCCGGCTCGGCGAAACGGATTCGCGTGACTTGGCCGCCGCGTGTGTCATACGTTCCCGTTTCGGCGCAAGTCCGTTGTGTCACACATCGACGGGCAGTTAAGTTCGTGAGACGCGGCCTCGTACGGATTATCGTGACTGTTTCCCGGTGGTTCGCCGAGACAGTCCGGCGAACCACCGGTGACGACGTACGATAAACCGTATCACGCCACGTCGTCGAGCGGGTAGATCGGTCGGGGAACGTGTCGGTAGTCGAACGCCGAGAGGTCGGGGCTGCACAGCCCCGGCGTCGCCACCTCGCGCACCGCGTCGACGAGGGGTTCGAACGCCGCACGGTAGTGGACGGTGCTTTTGAGGACGAGAACCCGTTCGCGTTCGGGCGTGATCCCCTGACTCCGGAAGGCCTCGGGGTCGTACGGCTGCTGTCGGTGCGACCCGATCAGCACGTCGATGCCGTCGATGTCGAGGTGGGCCGTCCGGCCGAACGATACGTCGAGACCCGTCGACATCGGGCCGTAGTTGCGGTAGTTGCCGTCGGAGAGCAGGCGCACTCGTCCCGTCACGTCCAGCGAGTCGCCGTTCTCGCCGCTCCGGCCGCCGAGCGACAGCGACACCGTCGCGCCGACGCCCGCCTCGGCCGCCGCCTCGACCGCTTCGGGATCGTATATCGTTGCCAGCGCCGCGTCCTCGACGCCGGCGTCGAGGAGGGCGGCCAGCAGGACGGTACCGTCCTGCGCGCTCCCACCGCCGGGGTTGTCGGAGATGTCCGCGAGGAGGAGCGGGGCGTCCTCGTCCCACGTCGCCGCCTCCGCGGCGGCGTCGGCGACGCTCGTGTAGTCGCGGTCGAACTCGTCGCGGCGGTCGACCGCCTCGTCCGCGAGGGCGCGACAGGTGTCGCGAACGTCGTCCGCGACCGACCGGTCCGCGACGCCGACAACCGAGAACCCGGCGTGGTCCACGTCGGCCTGCGCGAAGCCACCGAAGACGGACACGTCGGGGATCCCGTCCCCTTCGGCGTCGGCCGCCGCCGCGAGCAGTGATGCCATCGGCTCCGTCGCCGTCCGGAGTTCCGGCAGTGGCGGGAGGAGGGGTGCGCGTTCGACGACGATTTCGGGGACTAGCTCGCCCCGGAGCGTCGCGGCCATCGCCCGCGCCGCCGTCTCGCCCGTATCGCCGATGTCGACGTGCGGGTAGGTGTCGTAGCCAAACAGGCCGTCCGCGTGGGTCTCCATCCGCGTCGAGACGTTGGCGTGGAGGTCGAGCGACGCCATCACGGGCACGTCGTCGCCGACCGCCTCGCGGACGCGTTCGAGGATGTAGCCGTCTCCATCCCGTTCTCCCTCACTCACCATCGCGCCGTGGAGCGCGAGGAGAACGGCGTCGGGGGCCGTCTCCTCGATGCCGATCAGTACTTGGTCGAGCAACGTCTCGCGGGCCTCCGCGGTGACGACGCCGCCGGGCGTGGCGTCGGCCGCGACGGTCGGCACCACGTCCCAGTCGTTCTCCGCCGCGACGTGGAGGAACCCACCGATGGCGGTGTTCGTCCCCTCCAGGTCGTCGATCACGTCGTCGCCGTAGTGGAGCGATGCGTCCGCGAACTCCGCCATCCCCGTCGGGAGCGACGAGAACGTGTTCGTCTCGTGTTCGATCTGTCCGATCAGGACCGTCTCGCTCACTGGTAGGGGTCCCCCATGTCGTCGTGTTCGATCACCACGCTGTCGACGGTCGTGAACGCCTCGACACCCTCCAGTCCGCCCTCGCGGCCGATGCCGCTCTCCTTGTTGCCGCCCCACGGACTCTGCGGCATGGAGACGGGGAAGGTGTTGACGGCGACGAGGCCGTGGTCCAGTCGGTCCGCAATCCGTGTCGCGTCGAGCGAGTCGGTCCACAGCGACGCCGCGAGGCCGAACGGCGAGTCGTTCGCCACCTCGATGGCTTCGTCGGTCGACGAGACGGTGACGAAAGAGAGAACCGGCCCGAAAATCTCCTCGCAGGCGACGGTCATATCGGGGGTCACGTCGTCGAAGACGGTCGGTTCGACGAAGTGTCCGTCCGCGAGTTCGGGGTCGTCCGGCGTCCCACCACCAGTCAGGAGCGTCGCTCCCTCTTCGACCGCCGACTCGATGTAATCGAGCACCGTCGCCTGCGCGTCCCCGGAGATGACCGGCCCCATGTCCGTTTCGGGGTCCTGCCCGTCGCCGAGCGTGATACGCTCGGTTTTCTCGACCACCGCGGCGACGAGTTCCTCGTGGACGTCCTCGTGGACGAGACACCGCGAGGTGGCGACACAGTTCTGACCGGCGTTCGAGAAGATGCCGGCGACGACGCCGCGGGCCGCGTTCTCCACGTCCGCGTCGTCGAGGACGATAGCGGGGGCCTTGCCGCCGAGTTCCACGTCGACGGGCGTGATGTGTTCGGCCGCGGCTTCGAGGACGCCTCGGCCGACGCCGGTCGACCCGGTGAAGGTGATGGCGTCCACCCCGCTACTGCCGGCGAGTTCGGCACCCACTTCGCTTCCCGGTCCCGGAACGAGGTTGACGACGCCGTCCGGGAACGCCTCGGCCATGATCTCGCCGACCCACATGGTCGAAAGGGGTGCGAGGCTCGGGGGCTTGACGACGAGCGTGTTGCCCGTCGCCAGCGCGCTGGCGAACCCGCGCGTGCCGAGAAGGAGCGGGTAGTTCCACGGGACGACGTGGGCGGTGACGCCGTACGGCGACCGCTTGGTGTAGTTGAAGCGGTTCTCGGCCGTCGGCACCGTGTCGCCGCGGACCTTGTCGGTCACGCCGGCGTAGAATCGGTACTGCGCGACGGTTTCGGCGACTTCGCCCTCGGCGGTCGGGAGAGGTTTGCCCGCCTCGGCCGCAAGCAGGGCGGCCAGGTCGTCGGCATCGCGCTCGATGCGGTCGGCGACCATCCGGAGCGATGCGGCGCGGTCGGCGGGCGACGCCGACGCCCAGTCGTCGGCGACCGCGCCCGCGGCGTCGACGGCGGCCCGGGCGTCCCCGGCGTCGCCGCTCGCCACCCGGCCGACCGTCTCGCCAGTCGCTGGATCCTCGACCGAGAGGGTCGTCGTGGAATCGCGACGGTCCCCGCCGATCACCAGGTCGTATTCGTGACTCTCCATGCGGCGAATCCCCCGCGACTCGGCCTAAGCGTTGTCCACCGAATGTGTGGGCGTTTATATACGGTCGGCGTGGCTGCGCGCCCCGAACCGTCGTCACACCCAGCCACCGTATTTAGTCACTCGCAAGTCTCCGGGTGAACCGCTATGAGTCGGTAGGAACCTCGTTACCTTGTTACAATGACCGAGTACGAGCGGGTTCGACTATTCTGGACGGACCTGAACGGCGTCGCGCGCGGTATCTCCTTACCGGGAAGCGAGTACGAGGACGCAGTCGAGGAGGGTGTCGGCTTCGCCAACGGCGTCGCGGAGTTGACGCTCGAACCGGGGCTGCTCGACGAACCGCGCTACGGTGCGGAGGGTGGGGACATGATGGCCGTCGCCGACCCCGACTCGCTACGCGAGGTGTCGTGGGCCGAGGACACCGCCGCCGTCTTCACCGACCTCACCAACGTCGATCACTCCCCGTTCGACCTCTGTGCCCGCGGGGCGCTCCGACGGGTGATCGAGGACCTGCAGAGCGAGGGGTTTCACCCCTTTGCCGGTATCGAGGCCGAGTTCTCCGTGCTCCAACCCGACGGCGACGGCGACTGGGAGCCGTACAACACCCGGTGTTCCTACGACATGAGTGCGGTGGACATGGCCGACGACCTCGTGCGGGCGTGGTCGGACGCCATGGAGACCGCGGGGTCGTCGGTGCTCGGGGTCCACCAAGAGTCCCAGCCCGGTCAGTACGAGGTGAACATCGAGTACGACGACGCGCTGACGACGGCGGACTCGCTCGTGTTCTTCCGTCACGCCGCCAAGGCTATCGCCCGCGACCGGGGATACAAGGCCTCGTTCATGCCCCGCCCGTACTCCGGCGAGGACGCCAACGGCCTCCACTTCCACCTGAGCCTGTGGGACGAGGCCGAGGAGGAGAACCTGTTCGCCAGCGAGACGGGGGACTTGCAGTTCCCGGCCGGCAAGCACCCGGCGGGCGAGTCGGGGCTCTCCGAGACTGCTCACCACTTTATCGGCGGACTCCTCGATCACATGCAGGGCCTCACGGCCATCTGTGCTCCGACCGTGAACTCATACCGGCGGCTCCTGCCGGGCATCTGGGCGCCCGTCAACGTCGCGTGGGGACCGGACAACCGCTCGACGATCCTCCGAATCCCGCCCGAACTGGGTCCGGCCGCCCGCATCGAACACCGAGTCCCCGACTCGGCGTGTAACCCCTACCTCGGCCTCGCGGCGACGCTCGCGGCGGGGCTGGACGGTATCCGCAACGAGACCGATCCGGGCGACCCGACCCTCGCCAACGCGTACGAGGAAGAGTACGACAGCCTCCCGCGGACGCTGTGGGCGGCACTGGACGAACTGGAGGCCGACGACGTGTTGACCGAGGCGCTCGGCAAACCGCTCGTCGAAGAGTTCCTGAAGCTGAAACGCGACGAGTTCAACCGCTACATGGACTCGGTCACGGAGTGGGAGCGCGAGGAGTACAGAGACGAGTTCTAATCCCGATCCAGCATCGTCCCGACGGCTTCCAGGATCTTCGCCTCCGAACGCCGGAGATGTTCGCCGACGGTCGACGTGTTCGCCGAGTCCATCGCCGCGAGTTCCTCGATGTTACAGCCCCGGGGCGAGTCGTAATAGCCGTGTCCGATGGCGCGAGCGAGTACTTCGGTCTGCCGTGGCGAGAGGTCCTGGACAGCCTGTTTGATCTCCGTGAGCCCGGTGAGTAGGCGACCGAGTTCCGGCTGGCGGAGCGCGTCCACCTCGACGGAGCCGATGTCCCGGAGTTCCTCGTGGGTCGTACTCACCTCGTCGTGGGTCGAGGCGAGGACGCTCCAGTGTTCGCGGCCGTTCGAGACGGTGGCCGGAATCGTGGGGAAGCAGTTGTTCCGCAGGAGCACGTTCAGGACGGGTTCGGTGTCGGTACGGTAGTCGCCTTCGAGACTGATGAACGCCATCTCCCGTGTCTCGTGGTAACTCACTAACTGCGCCGTGGTCATGACCTCGTGGTCGGCGAGCCACTCGACCAGCGACTCGACTTGGTCCTCGTGGACACCCGTCGCTTCGATCATCGTGATGCTCGTCCCCGTCAACCGGTACGAGTAGATGATCGTCGCCGAGACGCCCGGGAAGGCCTCGTTTACCGTCTCCGTCCAACACCCCTTGTGTCTGATTCTGAATGTGTATTCGAGCATTGTCCCGTTCCTGCGGTGCCTTGGTATTTTTGACTACCCATACATTTACGGTTTGTCGTCGGTTGCGCGTCATGTTTCGGCGGGCGGACGGAACCGACGGTTCGCGGACCGCGGGCAACAACGATGGGATAAAAAAGCGAGCGATCAGCCGAGCTCTTCGCGGAACTCGACGAGGAAGGCCGCGACGACCAGGAGGAGCGAGACGTAGAAGATCAGCGACGCCACCGCCGGGACGACCGGCGTGAACCCCTGGGTCATGCGGCCGTGAATCCAGGTGGTGATCGTGCTCTGTGCGCCGGAGAGGTAGGAGACGATGTAGTAGTTGTTCCACGAGAGCACGAACGCGAAGATGGCGCCGGAGACGACGCCATCCTTGATCAGCGGGAGCGTGATCCGCCGGTACATCGTGATCGTGTCGGCGCCGAGGTCGCGGGCCGCCTCCTCGACGTTGGGGTCGATCCCCAGCGCCGTGATGGAGACGACGAACATCACGATCGGTGAGATCCAAACGAGTTCGCCGACGATGGAGGGAAGAATGCCGTAGCCGAGACCGATGACGCTCGCCCACATCGACATCCCGAGACCGAGCAGAATGAGCGGGAAGAAGATGGGGAGCAGCGCCAGCAGTTTGAACCGCTCCTGCCACGGAAACTCGTAGCGCGTGTACGCGATGGCGCCGCCAGTGCCGATGATGGTGCTGAGGATCGTCACCGGCACCGAGATGCGGACGGTGTTCATGAACGCGGACCGGATGCTCCCCGAGGAGAGCGCGGCCCGGTACCAGTCGAGGGAGAACTCGTAGTCGACGATGGAGAAAAAGCGGCCGTCGTAGAACGACGCGATCACGAGCGAGAACAGTGGAATGAGGAAAAAGAGGGCAACGAGGGCGACGTAGCCGTACCAGGCACCGGCGCCGAGACGGTCGGTCAGCCCACGGGATTCGACGCTCATGAGTCACCCCGCGATGCAATCTCTTTCAGGTTGATCGTCCGGAGGATGATCACGCCACAGACCAGCGTGATGATCAGGAGGCCGACGGCCTGTGCCGAGCCGAGCGGCCAGTTCTGGCTGTACCCGAACGAGTAGTTGATGTTGCTCGCCATGGTGAAGATGGAGCCGCCACCGAGGATCTGCGCCTCGACGTCGGCACCGAGACTCAGGATGAACACGAACAGCGAGCCGATGATGACGCCGGGCTTGCTCAGCGGGAGGATAATCTTCCGGAAGAGCGTCCACCGCGTCGCGCCGAGGTCGCGGGCGGCCGCGATCGTCTCGTCCTCGACGGAGAGCAAGGAGAGGTAGATCGGGAAGAGCATGAACGGCATGTAGACGTAGGTCGTCCCGAGGATGATCGTCCAGCGCTGGTACATCATCGTCGGGTAGTTCGAGACGCCGAACAGGCTCACGATGCTGTCGAGGACGCCGTTCTTGACGAGAAAGAGCGCCCACCCGAACACCCGGATGTTCACGCTCGTAAAGAGCGGGATGATGAGTACGAGCAGGAAGACGGTTTTGTACCGGTCGATCTTCCGTGCCAGCGCGTACGCGGCAGGGTACGAGAACACGAGCGTGGCGACCGTCGTGACCGCACTGACGGCGGCGGTGTTGACCAACACGTCGCCGTACACCCCCTGGCCGCTCGCCATGCCGCCGAGGATCTCGGTGTAGTGTTCGAACGTCCACACCGCGGGGTTCAGCGAGATGGAGTTCGCGGGCTGGACGGAGAACAGCACGATGGCGATCATCGGCCCGACGAACATGACGAGCAACAGGATCGCCAGCGGCAGTAAGAGGATGTACGGCGGGCGAACGAGCGCCACGAGCGGATTGTCGCTCTCCGCCGTTTCGCCGATCCGACCGCGGAGCGCATCTATCGTGGACATTATTCTGGGACCAGGATCGACTTGTCGGCTTCCCACTGGAGGTAGGCCGTGTCGCCGACGGCGATGTCGGTATTCTCGAACCGGTCGTAGTCGATTTCGGCGACGTAGTCGTCGTCGGTCGCCGTCGACGAACACTCGACGAGGACGGTGTTGCCCCGGACGAGGATGTTGTCGATGGCGACTTCCGCACCGAGCGGGCGACTGAGCTCCGGTTCGACCACGCAGTCGTCGTGCCGAACGACGAGGTTGGCGAGATCACCCTCGACGTGGGTAGCCACCGTGGCCGTCCCCTCGAACTCGTCGCTGGAGATGGTCGCCGTTCCCGGGTCGGACTCGGTGGCGTCGACGCCGAACACGTTGGCGTCACCCATGAACTCCGCGATGAACGTGTTGTTCGGCTCGCGGTAGATCTCCTCGGGCGGCCCGGTCTGGATCAGGTCACCCTCGTCGATGACGAACAGTTTGTCGCTCATGACCAGCGCGGCCTCCAGCGAGTGGGTGACGTAGACGAACGTCATGTCGAGTTCGACGTTGAGGTCGGCGAGTTCGCGCTGGAGCTGTTTCTGCAGCACGTAGTCGAGCGACGCGAGGGGTTCGTCGAGCAGGAGGATGTCGGGGTCGTACGCCAGCGAGCGCGCGAGGGCGACCCGCTGGCGCTGCCCGCCGGACAGTTCGGAGACGTTCTTGTCAGCCTGAACCTCGGGATCGAGCTGTACCTGTTCGAGGAGTTCTTCGACCTGCCCGTCGACGCTCTGACCCCTAGTGCGAATGGGAAATTCGATGTTCTCGCGGACGGTCATATGCGGGAACAGCGCCCACGACTGGAACACGAGACTCGTGGGCCGTTCCTGTGGCTTGGTGTCGGTGATGTCCGTGCCGTCGAGGGTGATGCGGCCGCCGGTCGGGTCGAGATGTCCGGCGAGCATGTGTAGCAGGGTGCTCTTTCCGCTCCCGGACGGTCCAACGATGGTCGCGAACTCGCCGGTCTCGATCTCGAGGTCGACGTCGTTGACCGCGACGAGCGAGCCATACTCCTTTCGTAGATTTGTTGCCTGTAACATGATATATCGTCGCGGCGCGAGGCCGCTCGTAGTCACGGTCGTAGGTCCATACCAGTGCGACCGTACGCACGCATCGGTAAAGAACTACGACCGTCGCTGTTAGAGCCGGCTCTTCGCCTGTCGCCAGATCGGCTCGAATTTCTCCAGATCCGGAATCCCGGTGTAGAACACCGACCGGTCGATGATGTCCCGGACCTCGTCGACGCGAAGCACTTCGCGCTGTCGGTCGTTGTAGTTCTCCCACGCCGTCTGGTGGGGGACGACGTTCGTCCCGCCGGAAGTGGGCCACGAGAGCTTCAGCGCGTTCTGCCCGCGCTGCATGTACGCGAGGTAGTTGTCGGAGACGGTCGGCTGGTCGCCCTTGACGAAGGCCGTCGTCTCGACCCAGATGACGCTCCCCTCTTCGGGGACGACCGCCTGGAACTGGAGGTTGCCGCCGCGGCGAAGCGTCCCGTTGATCCAGTTGCCCGAGATGAAGCCGATGTCGATTTCGCCCGACTTCATCGCCTGATTCATCGACGCGAAGTCCGGCAGGAGCGTCTTCGCGTTGTCGAACAACTCGAAGGTGGCCTGCTTGACCTGTTCTACCTCGGCCTCGGTGTGCTCCTTGAACGGGTCGATGCCCTCGCGGAGCATGATGATCTGGATGCCCCAGAACATCAGGTCGTAGATGCCAACGTTGAACTCGTCGGACCATGCGGCGTCGTAACTGGAGTAGGCGTCCTCTGAGACGGTTTCGGTGTTGACGACGAAGGAAGCCCACCCGAACCGCTGGGGCGCGCCGTACATCGTGCCGTCGATGTCGAACGTGTAGTCGTCCTCGTTGACGAACGCGTACTTGTATCCGTTCTCCTTCTTGAACAGGTCGATATACTGATCGAACGTGTACGGCTTCCAGTCCTCGTAGTTGATGGGTCGGATGAGACCGGCTTCGGCCAGTCGTGGAATCCACGCCATATCGAACGTGGCTTGGTGGAACTGCTCCCACTCGCCGGACTGGAGGCGGTTGAACGCCTTGGGGTTCGACGTGAACAGGTCCAGTTGCGTCTGGCAGCTGAACTGCTCGCGGAACGGATCCTGGACGTTCGAGGCGTCGTAGCCCGTCCAGGTCAGGTGGTTGATCGTCTCGCCCGTCGTGTCCTCCTCGGTGGGTTCGTAGAGCGCTTCGTCGCCCGGCGCCGGCACCGTGGCGAGTTCCTGTGTCCGCCAGCTGTTCCCCTCGCTACCGCCGTCTCCGCCGCCGCCGAGACAACCGGCCGCACCGGTCATCGCAGCACCGGCGGTCGCCGCCTTCAGATATCGCCGCCGCGTGAGGTCGTGATCGTTGGTCATAGTGGGTGGTCGACTCGCGACGGGACACGAACCTCGTCTCCCGCCGCGTCACGATAGGGAATGCAACAGTTTCACAAATCATCATTACGCTGGCTATGTGCGGTCGTTTAAGTCATCGATAAAAAGTAGTCATTTCGTCTGTAAAAACCCCAAATAGTTGTACGTTCGGCCTTCAGTTGACGCGTTCCACTTCGTATCCTGCCGTTTCGATGGCGTTCATCACCGATTTTGCATGGTTCTCACCGCTCGTGACCACCTGGAAAACGAGGTATGCGTCGCCGACGTGCAGATCACCAACCGCACGGTCGTGACGCACCGTCCGGATGTTCGCCCCCTGTTCGCCGATGATGCCCGAAATCCGTCCCATCTTACCGGGCTGATCGCGGATGCGGATGCGGAGGTGGAGGAGCTGGTTCCGGTCGGTCAGGGCGTGGGTCAACACCGTCTGGAGCATCGACATGTCGATGTTGCCGCCACAGAGCAGGGGGACAACCGTCTCCCCTTCGACGTCGACGTGCTCGCTCAGCATCGCGGCGACGGCGGCCGCACCCGCGCCCTCGACCAACTGCTTTGCGCGCTCGAGCACCGTGAGGATGGCTCGCGCGATGTCGTCGTCGCTCACCGTCACCACCTCGTCGACGTGGGCCTCGATGAGCCCGAGGGTCAACTCCGAGATGCTGCCGGTGGCGATACCGTCCGCGATGGTCTTCGGGGACATATCGTCGACCGGTGCCCCCTTCCGGAGACTCTCGTGGACCGTCGACGCCAGTTCGGCCTGCACGCCGATGACGCGCACCGAGTCGTCGAGCGCCTTCAGCGCCGTGCTGATCCCGCCGATCAGCCCGCCGCCGCCGATGGGAACGATCACCGTGTCCACGTCCGGGACCTGCTCGTGAATCTCCAGCCCGAGGGTGCCCTGCCCGGCGACGATGTCCGGGTCGTCGTAGGCGTGGACGAACAGCATCCCCGGCTCCTCCGCCAGCGACTTGGCGTGGGTCATCGCCTCGCCGAAGTTTGAGCCGTGGAGTTCGACCGTCGCGCCGTAGCTCCGCGTGGCGTCTATTTTGGCCTGTGGGGCGTTCTCCGGCATCACGATAGTTGACTCCAGCCCCACTGTCGTCGCCGCCAGCGCGACGCCCTGGGCGTGGTTGCCGGCGCTCGCCGCCACGACGCGTTTGTCGCCACCCGCCGCCGCCTCCTGTTTCAGTTTGTTGTACGCGCCCCGCGTCTTGAACGAGCCCGTCCGCTGGAGATGCTCCATCTTCAGGTGGACGTCCCCGCCGGACATCTCGCTGAGCGAGCGGTTCGTCTCGATCGGCGTCTGCCGGACGATGGCCGGATCGTCGAACCGGTCCCGTGCGGCTTCGATGTCCGCGAGCGTGACTGTCTCGGTCATGTCCCATTCTGCACGTACTGGCCGAATAAGTGACGTGCTTAGTGCAAAAAGGCGTTTAAATGGGGGGACCGGTGCGGAGCGGTCGCGGCGCGTGCAGTCAGTCGACCAGCAATCGTGCGGGCGCCGACAGTAGCTCCATCACCCGGTTGGTGAAGCGGGCGGCGACCGCGCCGTCGACGACGCGATGATCGACCGACAGCGAGAGGGGGAGCGTGTACCGGGGGACTACCTCGCCGTCGACGACGCGTGGGCGTTCCGCGATCCGGCCCAGCGCCAGAATCGCTACCTCGGGGTAGTTGACGATGGGTGTGGCGTACTCGCCGCCGATGACGCCGACGTTGGTGATGGTGAAGGTGCTGCCCTGCATCTCCTCGCGGGAGATGGAGCGGTCGCGCGCACGGTGGGCTTTGTCGGCCGTCTCGGCGGCGAGTTCGAGCAGTCCCTTCTCGTCGACATCCTCGACGACGGGCACCATCAACCCCGCGTCCGTCGCCGTCGCCACGCCGAGGTGGTAGTCGTCGTGGCAGACGATCACCTCCTCCGCCGCGTCGAGTTCGGCGTTGACCTGCGGGAACGCCGCGAGTGCCCGCGTCACCGCGCGCATGACGAACGGGAGGTAGGTGAGGTCGACGCCCTCCTCGGCGGCGTAGGGTTCGAGGTCCGCCTTCGTCTCCACCAGCCGCGTCACGTCCACCTCGTCGGTGTGGGTGACGTGGGGCGCCGTGTACTTCGACTGCTCCATCTGCTCGCCGATCGAGCGGCGGACGCCGCGGTAGGGGATGCGGTCGCCGGGCTGGGGGCCGACGACCGGCGAGGGTTCGCGTGCGATGTCGTCGTCACTGGTGGCGGGCGGCTCGGCCGTCGACTCGGCTTCGGCTTCGGTCGTCGCCTCACGCCGACGCTCCGCGTACTCCCGAACTATTCCGGGCGTGACGAACGCCACCCCGTCGCGAGACTCGTCGGTCGGCACGGCGTCGAGGTCGACGCCGAGTTCGTCCGCGAGGCGGCGCGTCGCCGGCGCCGCGAGGGTCCGGTCGCGGGGCTCCGTACCGCCGAGTTGGCCGGCCGCCTCCGCCCCTTCGACCGCGGCTTTCGCCGCGCGTTCCACGGCGTCGTTCGACTCCCGGTGTTCGCCCACGTCGTCGCGGTCGGTCGTCCCGTCGCGCTTCCGCAGCACGGTCGTCGACTCGGGGTCGAGGGAGCGGGGTGTCGGGGCGTCCGGCGCGTCGGCCGCCGCGCGCACGTCGGCGTCGGTGACGCGTCCGCTGGGGCCGGAGCCCGCGACCCGCCCGATGTCGACGCCGAGTTCCCGCGCCAGTCGACGGGTACGCGGCGGGGCGAAGACGCGGCCGTCGGAGGTGGCGTCGGCGTCGGCGTCCCCGTCGTCCGCCGTCCCCGCCACGTCCGCGACATCGTCCTCGCCCTCGCCGCCGACCTCGATAGAGACGAGCGTGGTCCCGACGGGCACCATCTCGCCTTCCGCGACGTGGCGTTCGACCACCGTCCCCGCGTACGGCGACGGGAGGTCGACCAGCGCCTTGTCCGTCTCCACCTCGGCGAGGGGCTGGTCCTCCTCAACCTCGTTGCCCACCTCGACGAGCCACCGGACCAGTTCGCCCTCCGCGACCCCCTCGCCCACGTCCGGGAGTTCGAACGTCTCGATCATGCGAAGTCGACCACCTCCCGGATGCCGTCCTCGATGCGGGTCGGCGAGGGGAGGTAGTAGTCCTCCAGCGCGTACAGCGGGACGGGCGTGTCGAAGCCGGTGACACGCCCGATCGGCGCCTCCTGATAGAGCAGCGCCTCCTCCTGCAGGATGGCGGTGATCTCGCCACCGAGACCGCCTGTTTTCGGCGCCTCGTGGACGACGACGGCCCGCCCCGTCTTCTCGAAGGAGTCGACGATCGTCTCGCGGTCGAGCGGCGAGAGCGTCCGCAGGTCGATTACCTCACACTCGACCCCCTCCGCGGCCAGATTCTCGGCGGCCTCCATCGTCGGCCGGGTCATCGCGCCCCAGGTGTAGACGGACACGTCGCTCCCCTCGCGGCGCACCGCGGCCTCGCCAAGGGGGATGGTGTGATCGCCCGCGGGTACGTCCTCGCGGAAGGCCCGATAGATGAGTTTGGGTTCGAGGAAGACGACGGGGTCGGGGTCGCGGATAGCCGACGCGAGGAGGCCCTTGGTGTCGGCGGGGGTGGAGGGAATCACCACCTTCAGCCCCGGTTCGTGGACGAAGAAAGCCTCCTTGGACTCGGAGTGATGTTCGGGGGCGCGGATACCGCCGCCGTAGGGGGCGCGCACGACCAGCGGGCAGGTGAACCGGCCCCGCGTTCGGGTGCGGAGGCGCGCCGCGTGGCTGACGATCTGATCGAACGCGGGGTAGATGAAGCCCATGAACTGAATCTCCGGGACGGGTCGGAGACCGTAGGCCGCCATGCCGATGGACGCGCCGACGATGCCCGACTCCGCGAGGGGCGTGTCGATCACGCGGTCGTCACCGAACTCCTCGTAGAGGCCTTCGGTGGCGCGGAAGACGCCGCCGTTCTTGCCCACGTCCTCGCCGAGGACGATCACGTCCTCGTCGCGTTGCATCTCGGTTCGGAGGGCGTCCCGAACCGCCTGTACCAGGGTCAGATTCTGCGTCTCAGTGCTCATATTACTCCTTTAGGAAGGCGTCGTCGCCGTGTCGGTCACGCAGTCGATTCAGGTGATCGCGCTGGGCCCGGAGTTCGGTTGACGGGGCGGCGTACACGTCCGCGAACATCGCCTCGGGGCCGGGACGGGGGGTGCGCTCCGCCCGGTCGATGGCCTCGGTCACCTGTTCGCGGACGCTCGCCTCGATGTCGTCGACCATCTCGTCGTCGAGTCGCCCCGTCTCGCGCAGGAAGCGTTCGAGACGGGGGATGGGGTCCCGCTGCCGCCACGCCGCCACCTCGTCCTCGTCGCGGTAGACGGAGGGGTCGTCGGCAGTCGTGTGGGCGCCAAAGCGGTACTGCACCGCCTCGATCAGCGTCGGCCGCGGCCGGTCGCCGGGGTCGCGGGCCTTCGCGACCGCGGCCCGAGTCACCGCGTAGGTCGCCAGCGGATCCATCCCGTCGACCTGGACGCCGTCGATGCCGTAGGCGGCCGCCTTGCCCGCGAGCGTCGAACTCGCGGTCTGGCGCTCCCGCGGCACCGAGATGGCCCAGCCGTTGTTGTTGCAGACGAAGACGGCCGGCACGTCGAAGACGCCAGCTACGTTCAACCCCTCGTGGAAGTCTCCCTCGCTGGTCGCGCCGTCGCCGAAGTAGGCACACGCCACCGCCTCGTCTTCCCGGAGTTTCGACGCCAGCGCCAGCCCCGTCGTGTGCGGGATCTGTGTCGCGATAGGGACCGCCGCGGGGAGGACGTTCGCGTCCGTGTCCCACCCGCCGGCGCCGTGACCCATCCAGTACAGCAGGATGTCCGATAGGTCGAGGCCGTGGACGTGAACGGCGGCGTGTTCGCGGTAGCTGGGGGCGATCCAGTCGCCGTCGGCGAGGGCGAAGGCGCTTCCCACCTGAGCGGCCTCCTGGCCCGCCAGCGGCGGGTAGGTTCCCATCCGGCCCTGTCGCTGCAGGTTGACGGCGCGTTCGTCGAAGTGGCGGGCGAGGCGCAGGTGGCGGTAGAGATCCACCAGTTCCGCGTCCGAGAGGTCGGGCACGTCGCCGACGAGTTGGCCATCTACGTCGAGAACCTGCACCCGGTCGTCCGGGGCACGGTCGAACACGCTCACGACGACCACCTCGTCATGGTCGCGGACTCGCGCGCCCACACCGTAACAGTTCGGGGCATCAGGCCGCGTGCGCCTCGCGGCGCGCCTCGTCGACGCTTCGTCCGTCGCGGAGGACGGCGTCGACGAACAGTTCGCCCGCCCGATACGACGATCGAACCATCGGCCCGCTCGCACAGTAGAGGAAGCCGAGTTCCTCCTCGGCGACACGACGCCACGTCTCGAAGGCGTCGGGGTGGACGTACTCGTACACGTCGAGGTGGGAGCGAGAGGGCTGGAGATACTGTCCGAGCGTCACCACGTCGACACCGGCCTCGCGGCAGTCCGAGAGCGTCCGGTAGATTTCGTGATCGTACTCGCCGAGGCCGAGCATGAGGCTCGTCTTCGCGTACACGTCGGCGGTGTCGGCGACGCGTTCGAGCACGGAGAGCGACTGCTCGTAGCCGGCGCGGCGGTCCCGAACCGGCCACTGGAGCCGTTCGACCGTCTCGACGTTGTGCGCGATCACGTCGGGGCCGGCGTCGATTATCAGGTCGACGAGGTCCGGATCTCCCCGGAAGTCGGGGATGAGGACTTCCACCAGAATCCCCGGATCGCGAGCCTTGATCGCCTCGATGGTGCGGGCGAAGTGACCGGCCCCCTGATCCGGCAGGTCGTCGCGGTCGACGCTGGTCAGGACGACGTAGTCGAGTCCGATCTCCGCGACGGCGTCAGCTACGTCGTCGGGTTCGTCGGGGTCGAGCGCGTCCATCCCGCCCGTCTCCACGTCACAGAAGTTACAGCCACGGGAGCACCGGTCACCCATGAGCATGAACGTCGCGGTTCCGGGGCCGTTGCGGCCGCTCCAGCACTCGCCCAGGTTCGGGCAGTTCGCCTCCTCACACACGGTGTGAAGGTCACGATCCCGGAGCGTCTCCTTGATCTCCGTGAACCGCTGGCCCGACGGGGGCTGCATCCGCAACCAGTCGGGCTTGCGTTGCCGTGCCATACCCGCACCTTCGGGCTGCCGGGCAAAAACGTGTGGGCTCTCAGAGATTGTGTCCCGTTCGTATCGTCCGTTACATATATATTCGGAGATGTTCAAGCCAACGTGTACCATGTCAATGGGTGCCTATGACGAAGACGAGCACGAACGCCGCGCGCAGAAAACGGGGCAGGTCGACACGGAGTTCGACGACGCCCGGTCGCAGTTCCGAGGGACCCTCTCGTACGAGTCCGGCGATTCGACGGAGGCGCTGCTGGATCAGTTCAAACAGTTGCAGGGCGAGTGACTAGAGGGACTCCGTTCTGAGGAGTAGCGTTGCCGTCGTCGAGACGACGGTCACGGCGGCGACGTGTCCGAGTAGCGCGACGACGAGCATCTCGAAGAGGGGGAACCGGGTCCCGATGACCCGTCGCGCCGTGAGCCGGAGGTCGGGAATCCCGGCCACGAGGCACTCGTAGACCCACGTCTCGCCGAACGCCGGATCCACGGCGGGGTCGGAGCGCCCGATCACGCCGCCATCGACCCCTGCCGTTCGGCCAGCGCTCGCCGAACCGCCTCGTCGAAGGACGTGCGCTCGATGGGGACGAGTCGGCGCCCGACGAACCCCGTGGCGCCAGTGACGAGTACGCGCATACCGTCTCGTGGGCGCGGAGCGGGATCAACGGTCGTGGTTGGAACCGGGTTCAGGCTCACCCTGAGCGTTCAGGGCGAGCCATCCACCCGAGCTAGTATCCAATTACCTATCACCCCCCGGGAAGTAAAGGCGGACGTGCATCTCGTCGCCCTCCCACACCCGCTCGCCCGCCGATCCGCTCGGTTCGCCGCCGGTGAGTCTACGTGAACGAACCCGACGAGCAGCAGGACGAGTCGTCGCGCCGCCGACTGCTCGTGTTGCTGCTCGCCGCGTTCCTCGCGCTCGTCGGTGCGGGGACCGGTGCCACGAATCTCCTCGGCGGCCGTGACGACGGCGATGACGGACTCGACCTCTCCATCAACTACTCGGTGACGCCCGACGAACCGAACGCGACACCGACGCCCGCGGCGAACCCGAGCAGTAGCGGTGGTGGCGGGAATCCTCCCATCGACGTGACCGACCCGTCCGAAGGGTCGGACACGACCGACGACGGAACGGGGAGCGAGACGACGACCGACGAGCCGTGGCAGTCCGACGACTCGGACAACGATCGGCGCGCGACGGGGACGGGTCCGGAACCGACCACGACGACGACGACGACGGTCACGCCGGAGGGCGATCTGGTCACCTCCTCGATTCCACCAGTGTCCGTGGACGACATCGAACCCGGGGACGGGGGCGTGGTCGACCTCTCGCTCACGCTGTCGGGATCGCCGGCCCGACTCTGGGTCCGCGGGACCGCGACCGACTTCGCGGAACGCGGCCTCGTCGAGGCCGAGGCGAACGCGGGCGACGCGGGCGAACCGGGCGAACTACAGGAGTTCGTCCAAGTTCGCCTGTGGTACGACGGCGATGGCGACGGCGACGGACGCGTCAGCGGCGGCGACAACCTAGTGTACGCGGGGACGTTGGCCGACCTCAACGACCTCGATGGCGAGGACGGCTGGGTGCCCCTGACCGAAACGTGCGTGCCGCCGGGGACCCACACGGCCCGCTTCCGGTGGGAGCTGCCGACCGACGCGCCGAACACCGTCCAGACGGATTCGGCGTCGTTCTCGCTCGGCGTCGCCGCCGACGCGAGCGCCTGCGAGTGACGGTAGGTCTTTGCCGTTCGGACCGTTCAGTCGTACCGATGAGCTCCGATCCCTGTGACGGCTGTGGCGAGGAGGTGCCCGTCGCGGGCGGTGTCGGCGACTTCTGGACGTTCGAGGCGGAGACCACGGGTGGGATGACGCTCGAACTCTCCGACGGCACCGACCACTTCCTCTGTTTCGACTGCATCGAGCGCCTGCCGGACGACCGCGAGGTGACGGCGGCGGACGTGGCGGCGCTGTCCGAATAATTTACTTGTGGCGACCGGCTGAATCAGCCGTGGACCCCGACCGCATTCCAGCGTCGTTTCCGGCCCCCTCCTACCGCGGCAACCAGCGCGAGGCGCTCGACGCCATCCGCGACGCCTTCGCCGCGGGCAACGACGCCGTTCTCGTGCGGGCGCCGACCGGGAGCGGGAAGTCGCTGCTCGCCCGCGCCATCGCGGGGGCGGCACGGACGCCCGAGGAGGCGGAGCCAGCGGAGGCCACCGGCGCCTACTACACCACGCCACAGGTCTCACAACTCGACGACGTGGCCGCGGACGACCTGCTCTCGGACCTCAACGTGATTCGGGGGAAGCGCAACTACACCTGCATCCTCCCCGACGAGACGACGACGCCGGTGGACCGGGCGCCCTGTGTCCGCGAGTCGGGCTACGACTGCTCGGTCAAACACCGGTGCCCGTACTACGCCGACCGCGCCATCGCCTCGAACCGCGCCATCGCGGCGATGACGCTGGCCTACTTCATGCAGACCGCCGGTTCGGAGGTGTTCGGGAAGCGCGACGTGGTCGTCGTCGACGAAGCCCACGGCCTCTCGGAGTGGGCAGAGATGTACGCCACGGTGGATCTGCGCCCCCGTACCGTCCCCGTCTGGGAGGACGTGGGCGTGCCCGACGTGAGTTCGGCCGACAACCCGATGGACCGGACGGCGCGGTTCGCGGAGACCCTCGCCGGCGTCTGCGAACGCGCGGCCGAGGACCTCGCCGCCAGTCCCGAACTCACCGCGGCGGAGGCCGCCCGGCGAGACCGGCTACAGGACCTCCGCTCCGAACTCAACTGGTTCGTCTCCGACTACCGCGATCCCACGAGCACGACGACGTGGGTCGTCGACCAGCCCGACGGCGAGGGGACGCCGATAACGATCAAACCGCTCGACCCCGGTCGGTATCTCCACCACACCGTCTGGGATCGGGGCACCAAGTTCGCGCTTCTCTCGGCCACGATTCTCGACAAGGAGGCGTTCTGTCGCGGCGTCGGTCTCGATCCATCGAACGTGGCGCTCGTGGACGTCCCCCACACCTTCCCGCTGGAGAACCGACCGCTCTACGACGTGACCCAGGGGAAGATGACCTACGAACACCGCGACGAGACACTGCCGAAGGTAGCGCGCCTGCTCGTCCGCCTGTTGGCCCGGCATCCCGACGAGAAGGGCATCGTCCACTGTCACTCATACGCGATTCAGGAGCGGCTGGCCGACCGCCTCGACGACTTCGGCGTCTCGGCCCGCGTCCGATCCCACGATCGGGAGCGCCGGGACGCGGCGCTCGAGGAGTGGCAGGCGACCGACGACCCCGACGTGTTCCTCTCGGTGAAAATGGAGGAGGCGCTCGACCTGCGCGGCGACCTCGCGCGCTGGCAGGTGCTGTGCAAGGCGCCGTACCTGAACACGAGCGATTCGCGAGTAGCCCGCCGGCTGGAGGAGGGACAGTGGGCGTGGTACTACCGGGTCGCGCTCCGGACGGTGATCCAGGCGGCCGGCCGCGTCGTCCGCGCACCCGACGACTACGGGGTAACCTACCTCGCGGATTCGAGCCTGCTCGACCTGTTCGACCGTGCCCGGAGCAACATGCCGGACTGGTTCGCCGACGCCGTCGACGGGATGTCCCGGCCCGACCTCCCGGAGTTCGATCCCGCCGCGGCGCTCGACGGCACGGACGCGACGCCCGGCGCACGGCCCGAGCGACGGACGAAATCGACCGGCCGATCCGGATCGCAGACGCAGTCCCGAACGGCGTCCGATGGCCCGAGCGACGACGGTGCCGACGACCACCCGCTGTCGGACGTATGGGGCGAGTGAGGTGTGGTATCACGGGGCGATTGATAAAATATCATTCGGTCTCTTTTCCCCCTTATGGAAGTTCTTTTGGGCAATAATTCTCTAGAAAGACTTAGGTACTCGCGGGTAAAACTCGAATATGTACCCAAATGCGAACCCACACTATCGAATCGTCGGTGGTCCTGTATCGTAGCGGGACACTCACGTTCTCGCAGGCGGCGCGGCACGCGGGCTGTTCGGACGAGGAGATGGCCGCGGCGGTGGAAGCCCACCCGCAGCGTGCGCAGGTCGGCGCGGTTGCGGATCGGTCGGCCGACGCCGTCTAGTCGGGCAGGAGATGGAGGCCGGCCCGGGTCTTCACGACCGGCGTCGTCTCCGCATCCGAATCGAAAAAGTCGGGACGTGGGATGGTCTTCGCCTCGTAGGTTTCGGGGTCGAGCACCTGCACGGCGTGGTCGTCCTCCACCGCGACCACCGTCGTCTCGACGGCGTCGTCGCTGGTGGCGAGGCGTCGGCCGTCGGTGTCGCCCTCGAACGGTTCCTCGTATGGGTCCCCCGAGGTGAGACGCACGCCCTTCAGGTTCCCGCTGACGCTCCGGACGAGCACTGGTCCCTCGTCGTCGCCAGGGTCGATCACGTCGCCCGGCGTGAACTTCGGCAGGCGCACCGCGTACGTGACCCGGTACACTTCGTTGCCGTCGCCGTCCTCCGTGACGAGGGTGGGGTAGCTCTCGACGCTCCCGCCGAGTTCGCGGACGATGCGTTTCGACACCTCCTCCCCCAGTCCGTTGGTGGAGAGTTTCACGTCCGGGCCGTCGTCGGTCTCTTTCACCTCCGTGACGAACGCCTCCCGGTCGCCGTCGCCCTCCTTGTCGGCGACGTGGGACTCGGCGATTTCGACCGCGCGGGACCGCTCCGCGGGCGTGGGCGTCCGGTCGGTCGCCCGGACTTGGACGGTGCTGGCGTAGTAGCCCCCCGCGATGCGGCCACAGCGGTCGCAGGTGCCGCGCGAAATTTTCACGGGGACGACCACCGACTCCTCCAAGGGCGTCTCGCGGACGACGCCGGTGAACTGGCAGTGCATCCGGATGGTGTTCTCGTCGACCTGTTCCGGGTCGACCGCCCACGCCACGTCGCGGGCGTCGACGTGGACGCCGAGGGCCTCGCTCACCTCGTCGACGGCGACGTCGGTGTAGTCGCGGGCGTCGACGTCGACCCAGCGGTTGCCGCGGTGGACGGCGCCACAGCCGGAACAGACCAGCACCTCGATCCGGTCCGGCGCGTCGACCATCTCGTAGTCGTCGAAGTAGCAGGCGTCACAGAGGCGGGCGTCGCGGTCGCGGGGGGCGCCGGGGAGCGGTTCCGCTCGCGCCGGCACCGGATCGCCACAGCGGGGACAGAACTCCCGTGACTCGCTATCGCTCATTGCCGCCGGTAGTCGACCGCGGCGGTTAAGCCCCGCGACATTGCCGAGCGATACGTATATGATCGGAAGTCGTCGGAGCTTCTCGCCGGACTGTCACGGCGAGAATCTCTGGACAGTTACGATCATACCTAACTGTTTACCTTCGCGGGCGCCTCCGGTACGGTATGGAGTGGAAACCCGACTGGGGACTGCGGGGCCGGATGGTCCTGACCATGTTCCTGCTCTTTGCGCTTTATATCGTCTTCGTCGCCATCCTGTCCCGGTACATGGGGCTGTTCGGCGTCGTGGTCGTGATGGGGCTGTTCTCGCTGGGGCAGTTCTTCTTCAGCGATCGGCTGGCGCTGTACAGCATGGGCGCCTCGAAGGTAGAGGAAGACGAGTACCCACAGCTACACGCGATGGTCGGCCGCCTCTCACAGCAGGCCGACCTCCCGAAGCCGACGGTGGCCGTCGCGGAGACGCAGGTGCCGAACGCCTTCGCGACCGGCCGCTCGCCGAAGAACTCGACCGTCTGTGTCACGAAGGGGCTTCTCCACACCCTCGACGAAGACGAACTCGAAGGCGTGTTGGCCCACGAACTCGCCCACGTCAAGAACCGTGACGTGATGGTGATGACGATCGCCTCCTTCCTCTCGACCATCGCGTTCATGATCGTTCGCTGGGGGTGGCTGTTCGGCGGCAACCGCAACCGGCAGGGCGGGGGTGGGATGATCGTCGCCATCCTCGTCTCGCTGGTCGTCTGGATCGTCTCCTTTGTCCTCATCCGGACGCTCTCGCGGTACCGCGAGTATTCGGCCGACCGCGGCGGCGCGGCGATCACGGGCAAGCCCTCGGCGCTGGCCTCCGCCCTGCTGTCGATTTCGGGGCGGATGGACCGCGTGCCCCAAGAGGACCTCCGCGAGCAGTCGGAGATGAACGCCTTCTTCGTCATCCCCATCCGGAGCGGGTTCGTCGGGCGTATCTTCTCGACGCACCCGCCGACCGAGAAGCGGGTCGAACGGCTCCGCGAGATGGCGGCGGAGATGGAGCGGTAACGGGATGGGCCTGTTCGACTCCATTCGCTCCGTCTTCGGCCTGAGCGCCGAGGCGGACGCGACGCGGGACGCCGACCCCGAGGACCTGTTCGGGATGTCGACGGCCTACCTGACGATGGAGGCGAACCTCGATTTCGTCCCGATCGACGCCGCGGCGCTCTGCTTTTCCGCCGTGGACAGCACCGACTTCACCGACGCCGTCGACGAGGTAGAGGCCATCCTCCACGCGGGCGAATCGGACACCGGGACCCGCTTTCGCCGGTACGAGGACGACCACGGCTACCACTGGGTCGTCCTCGACGACGACGACCCTGAGGACCTAGTGACGAGCGTCCACTTCGCCGCCGACACGTTCGTGGAGGAGGGGTTCGGCTCGCGGCTGCTGGACGCCGTCTTCGGGTTCGAACGCCCGCGGGACGGCGCTCGGGCCTACTGGATCTACTCCTTCCGCCGCGGGACGTACTACCCCTTCGCGCCGACGGGGAGCCACGAACGCGACCGCCGCCTGGAGTTCAAACTCCAGTCCGTCCTCGACGGCGAACTCGCCGTCGAGGGCGACGAGTCGTACTGGTATCCACTGTGGCCCGACGACCCCGACGGACACCCGTGGGAGTAACGCGTCACCGCTTGTGAACCGTCGCGTGTCGTGCGAACGAGGGCCACGCCGTCGCCGGTTTTTACTTTCACTACGGTGTTAACGAGGCTTTATGTACGGTCCGGCACAAGCACGCTCACATGGCAGAAGACGACCTCGAGACCCTTCCGGGCGTCGGGCCGGCGACGGCGGACAAGTTGGTCGAAGCGGGCTTCGAAAGTTACCAGAGCATCGCGGTCGCCAGTCCGGCCGAAGTGTCCAACACGGCGGACATCGGCGAGTCGACGGCGAGCGACATCATCAACGCGGCCCGCGATGCCGCGGACATCGGCGGGTTCGAGAGCGGGGCGGCCGTCCTCGAACGCCGCGAACAGATCGGCAAGCTCACCTGGAACGTCTCCGAGGTCGACGAGCTGCTCGGCGGCGGCGTCGAGACGCAGTCGATCACGGAGGTGTACGGCGAGTTCGGCGCCGGCAAGTCACAGGTCACCCACCAGCTCTCGGTGAACGTGCAGCTACCGAAGGAGTACGGCGGCCTCCGCGGAAGCGCCATCTTCGTCGACAGCGAAGACACCTTCCGCCCCGAGCGTATCGACGACATGGTCCGCGGCCTCGACGACGAGATCATCCAGGCCACGATGGACGACCGCGGCATCGAGGGCTCTCCCGGCGACGAGGAGGCGATGGAAGCGCTCGTCACCGACGTCCTCGACAAGATACACGTCGCCAAAGCGTTCAACTCCAACCACCAGATCCTGCTGGCGGAGAAGGCGAAGGAACTGGCGAGCGAACACGAGGACTCCGAGTGGCCGGTCCGTCTGCTCTGTGTCGACTCGCTCACCGCCCACTTCCGCGCCGAGTACGTCGGCCGCGGGGAACTCGCGGAACGCCAGCAAAAGTTGAACAAACATCTCCACGACCTGATGCGGATCGGCGATCTCTACAACACCGCCGTCCTCGTCACGAACCAGGTTGCGTCCAATCCCGACTCCTACTTCGGCGATCCCACCCAACCCATCGGCGGCAACATCCTCGGCCACACCTCGACGTTCCGGATGTACCTGCGGAAATCCAAAGGCGACAAGCGGATCGTCCGCCTCGTCGACGCGCCGAACCTCGCCGACGGCGAGGCCGTGATGCGGGTGCAGGACGCCGGCCTCGTACCCGAGTAGCGGCGTTTGTCCTACAATCTTGGAATCATCACACAATTTTACCTGCCGATAGTGCGTCATCCGATCCGGTGATACTGCAATGAGCGAACGGATCGTGGTCGTCGGTGGGGGGACCGGCGGTACGGTGCTCGCGAACAAACTCGCGTCGAAACTCGCGGACGACATCGACGCGGGCGAGGTGACGCTGACCCTCGTCAACGAGACGGACACGCACGTCTACAAACCCGTCTGGCTCTACGTCGCGTTCGGCCAGGCCGACCCGTCCGAGGGACGACGCCCCCTCGCCGATCTCCTCGATAGGCGGGTCCAGCTCCGGACGGGGCGGGTGACCGACGTCGACACCGACGGCAAGCGGCTGACGGTCGACGACGGGGATCGGATCGGCTACGACCACCTGACTCTCGCTACCGGGGCGCGTCTCGTCCCCGACCGGATTCCTGGGCTCGTCGAGGGCGCCCACGACTTCTACAGCGAGGACGGCGCCGAACGACTCCGCGAGGCGCTCGCGGAGTTCTCGGGCGGCCGGATCGTCCTGTCAGTCGTCGGGATGCCGCACATGTGCCCCGCTGCACCGGTCGAGTTCACGCTGATGGTCGAGGATTGGCTCCACGAGCAGGGCCTTCGCGCGGAGAGCGAGGTGTGCTACACGGTGCCGATGGAACGGGAGCACAAACTCCCCCCGGTGGCCGACTGGGCGGCCGAACGCTTCGTCGACCGCGACATCGAGAGCCACACCGAGTTCGTCGTCGAGCGGGTCGATGCCGACGACCGAACGCTCCACGCTGCGGACGGAGCGGCGCTCGACTACGACCTGCTGGTGAGCATTCCGCCCCACGCCGGCGTCGCACTCGTGACCGACGCCGGCCTCGGCGACGACGGGTGGGTCGAGACCGACCGGCGGACGCTCGAAGCGGCTCGCGCGGACGACATCTACGCCATCGGCGACACGACCGATATCGAACGCCCGATGGCAGGCAGTGTCGCCCACTATCAGGCCGGCGTCGTCGCCGACCGCATCGCGTCGCGGGTCCGCGGCCACACGCCGACGGCGACGTACGACGGCAAGGTGCTCTGCTTCCTGGAGGCCGGCATGGACGAGGCGACGTTCGTCTCCTTCGACTACGACTCCATGCCCGTGCTACGGACGGAGTCGAAACTCGTCCACTGGGCGAAGAAAGGGTACAACGAGGCGTACTGGCTGACTGCACGGGGGTTGATCTGACGTGAGCGACGAGGCAGCTGAATCGACGGCGCTCGACGACGAACTGGCCACCGCCATCGCGGACGACCCCGAGGCCGTGGCGGCGTTCGTCCGTCGGCTCGACCTGGTGAACGAACTGCTCGACGTGGCTGCCCTCGCGACGGAAGCCGCGGACGACGAAATGGTGTCGTCGGTGGCCGCGAACGCAGCGACGCTCGGGGAATCGGCCGACGCCCTCGCCGACGACGGGACGACGCGGCTGGCCGAATCGGTCGGTGAGCACGGGGACGACCTGGCCGAGGCGGTCAAGACGGTCGCGGCTCTCCAGCGCGACGGGGCGCTCGACCGACTCGTCTCGCTCGCCGACGTGGTGATGCTCGCGACGGAGGCAGCCGACGACGAGATGGTGTCGTCGGTGGCGGGGACGGCCGGGTCGCTCGGCGAACTGGCCGACGAGGCGGCGGACCCGGAGACGGTACGGGGCGCGCAGACGCTCCTCCGGGCGCTCGGTACGGCGGGTGCGCAGGTGGACGACCCCGAGACCACCTACGGAGAGGTCGGCCCGCTCGGGATCGTGCGGGCGCTCCGCGACCCGGAAGTCAAGCGAGGGGTGGCGTTCCTGATCGCCGTGGCACGAGGGATCGGCACCGAACTCGACCGCGAAAACGAGTAGCTACTCCTCGGTCGTCGTCTCCTCGATATCCAGGTCGCCCTCGTGGATCTTCGCGCCGTCCTGCACGACTTTCTCCCCGAGGACAGCACACTTGATTCGCATGGGACTGATGTCGACGCCGAGCATCTCGACCACGTCGTCGGTGTCCATCTCGGCCAGTTCGTCGAGGGTCGTGCCCGGGAGCTGTTGGGTGAGCATGCTCGCGCTCGCCTGGCTGATGGCACAGCCGTCGCCGGAGAAGCTGACGTACTCGATCGTCTCGCCGTCGTCGTCGAGGCGGACGTCCATCCGAATAGTGTCGCCACACGACGGGTTCTCGCCGACGTGAGAGAACGTCGGATCCTCGAGTTCCCCGTGATTTCGGGGGTTCTTGTAGTGATCGAGGATCTGCTGTCGGTACATATCCGAGCCCATACCCATAGTTGCGTCCGGATACGGTGCTGCCGAGTAAAAGGATTCCGGGGCGATCGGATCAGGCCGCGACGGCGCCTGCCTGCTCGAACGCGTCGAGGAGTTCGCGGTAGCGGTTGCGGATGGTCACTTCCGAGATGTCGGCCACCTCTCCAACTGCCTGCTGGGTGATCTGCTCGTTGGTGAGCAGGGGCGCGGCGTAGACGGCGGCAGCCGCGAGGCCGACGGGGTTCTTGCCGCTGTGGACGCCCTGCTCTTTGGCGGCGTCGAGCATCTCGCGGGCCAGTCGCTCGGCCTCGTCCGAGAGCCCGAGTTCCGACGCGAACCGGGTGACGTAGCTCACGGGGTCCGCGGGGGCGACTTCGAGGTTGAGTTCCCGCACCACGTAGCGGTAGGTGCGCTTGAACTCGTCCTCGTCGACGCGACTGACGCGGGCCACTTCGTCGATGGTCCGGGGGACGCCGGCCTGGCGGGCGGCGGCGTAGAGGGCGCTGGTCGCGACACCCTCGATCGATCGGCCGGGCAGGAGGTCGTCCTCCAGCGCGCGGCGGTAGATGACCGACGCCGTCTCGCGGACGGTTTCGGGCAGGCCGAGCGCCGAAGCCATCCGGTTGATTTCACCGAGCGCCTGCCGCAGGTTGCGCTCCTGGTGATCGCGGGTCTGGAACCGGCGGTTCCAGGTGCGCAGGCGCTGCATCTTCTGGCGCTGGGTGGCCGACAGCGTCTTGCCGTACGCGTCCTTGTTCTGCCAGTCGATGGTCGTCGACAGCCCTTTGTCGTGCATCATCTTCGTCGTCGGCGAGCCGACCCGCGACTTCTGATCGCGTTCGCGCGAGTCGAAGGCACGCCACTCGGGGCCGTGGTCGATGCCGTCCTCCTCGACGATGAGGCCACACTCGCGACAGGCGGTCTCGCCGTGCTCTTCGTCGGTAACGAGCGAACCGCCGCACTCGGGACAGACGTGTTCCTGTTCGGTCTCGACCGACCGTTCTCGCTCACTGGTCGTCGTCTCGTTGGCCGTCCATACGTGTGTTTCAGTCATGATGAGGGGTGGACGCCACTGCCGGCCGAGGGGGAACCAGCCAGGTGACGCTTCTTAACTATCTGTTAGTGCGACAGAGTTATAAAGATTTCGCTGATTTTGTCGAACGCATATAGTTTCGTCGGAAAAATTCCGGATCGTGTCGTCGTATTTCGAGGGAGAGATATCTATCGTATATAATCACTTTGGAAATCTTCGGGACGAGGAGCGAAGCCGCTACTGGGCGGGGAGAACGAAAGGATGGCGGCGTGAGCGCGGGACGGTCAGTCGCTCTGGATGCGCGGGGCGAGCATGAAGGTCACGTTGCCGAGTCCCTCGGCGAACTCGTAGTGAAGCTTCACCGGGAACTCCTCGCCCAGTTCGATCGTCACCTCGGCGTCGCCGGGAATGGCCTTGTTCATGTCTTTGAGGTAGTCGAGCGAGAACAGCGAGTCGGCGGGGCCCGCCTCCAGATCGATGAGGGCGTCGGCGCCGAGTTCGAAGTCCACGTCGTCGGTGTCGCCTTCGGCTTCGATATGGAAGGTCTCGGCGTCCTCGTCGACTCGGAGGTTGATGTGGTCGGACACCATGTCGGCGGCCGTGATGCCGCGGTCGAGTTGGTTGCCCTCCACGATGATCTGGGCTGGCAGGTCGAGGTCGGGGATGTCGGGCTCCTGGCGGATCGAATCGGGATCGATCAGCGCTAGCGTGTAAGAGAGTCCGTCGATTCGGATGTGGAGCTTCCGCGTCTCCTCGTCGAGTTCGAGATGGACCAGGTCACCGGTGTTCCCCATCCCGGCGATGTCTTCGAGGCGGGCGAGGTTGACGCCGATGACGCCACCGTCGGCCTCGTAGGACTCGAAGGCGGCGGAATCGAGCGACAGATCGACCATCCCCACGTTTGCCGGATCGACCGCACGGATCGACAGGCCGTCCTCGTTGAGTCGCACCTTACACTCGTCGACCAACACGCTCACGGAGTCGAGGGCATCCCGGAGCGTCGACGCGCTCACGATGGCCTTGAACATGTATCCAGTGGTACGCCCCAGGCGTTAAAAATACCCGCTGTTCGTCACGGTCGGGCGCGCGCTGTCAGTAGATGTTTATCACGGTTGACGCCCTGACGAACGAAACTTGGTTAACCAAGCACACCTGCTATGACCCCACGTGGACAATTCCTCGACACACTATCTATGGGTGTCATTGCAGACGTACGAATACCGGCCCACCAGTTCGAGTTCGGGCGTCGACTGCCGGTCCACAACGGCGACGACGCCGAGATCGAACGGGTGGGATCGGTGGGGGACGGCGATATAGCGGTCTTCTCGCTCTCGGAGACCCTTCGGGATGGGTTGGACAGCCGGGTCGAAGACCCGTTCGCCGACGTGGACGGGTGTCGACTCGAGGTCGTCGAGACGTTCGAAGACAACGAAATCCACGTCGTGGCGTGGGATCCGGACATCGATCCGTTCTTCGGACTGATCGACGACCACGACGGATCGGTGCGTCGTGGCACCGGGACGGCGGACACTTGGACGTTCGAGACGAAGTTTCCCGGCCACAACGCGTTCGCATCGTTTCGATCGGCCTGCGAGACGGATCAACTGGGGGTCGAGGTGGAGCGGGTGTACAACCCAACCAGACGCGGCACCGGTGCCTGGTACGGGCTGACGCCGCGCCAGCGCCGTACGCTCGAACTCGCGGTCCAGCGGGGATACTACGACATCCCCCGGCGGTGTACGACCATCGAACTCGCCGACGAACTGGGTATCTCCGACCAGGCCGTCACCGAACGACTCCGTCGGGGTATCGTGACGTTCGTCACCAACGCCTTGCTGTTTGAGGGGAGTGAGTGACACCGAACATGACAGTATCATTAGTCAACAACTTCATCAATCCTGCCGTCGAACCGATTGTCACATCCAAGGGGGGAGAGAATGACCACATCGAACGCCAATCAGCGTGAAAACGCGACGGTCGAGGAATCGAGGGGGAACCGACGCCAACCGAACGAAGAGCGGATCGACGCGGTGTTCGAGGCACTGGCGGACGCGCGGCGGCGGCGCATCGTCCGGATTCTCCGAGCATGCGAGGGCGAGGTCGTGACCGTCCCGGAACTCGCCGAGGCACTCGCCGTGCGCGAGCCCGGCGAGTTGGACGGGAGCCGACTCACCGTCTCGCTCAGACACGTCCACCTGCCGAAACTCGAAGCGACCGGTATCGTCGAGTCCGCGGCCGACGGGTCGAAGATGCGGTACACCGATCCGCCGCTGGTCGAACACCTGTTGGATCAGGTTTAGCGGCCCGACCCGACGTACCTTTCCGGCTCGGCCGCGTGTGGTCCGGTATGAACACGCTGTCGTCAGTCACACGTGTCGACAACCGGCGGAGGCGAGTCGGATGACGGGACGGGACGAGTACTACAACCGATCGAAACAGGAGGGGTATCGCGCCCGGTCGGCCTACAAACTCAAGCAACTCGACGAGGCGGCCGACCTGTTCGCGCCGGGCGACGCCGTCGTCGACCTCGGCGCCGCACCCGGCGGGTGGCTTCAGGTCGCCGCCGAGTCGGTCGGGCCGGCAGGTACCGTCGTCGGCGTCGACCGCCAGCGAATCCGACCGCTGGACGCCGAGAACGTCGAGACGGTCCGCGGCGACATGACCGACGAGGAGACGGTCGACCGGCTCCGAGACGTGGTCGGTTCGGGCGGCGTCGACGTCGTCATCTCCGACATGGCGCCGAACATGACCGGCGAGTACTCCGTCGATCACGCGCGGTCGATCCACCTCGCCCGGCAGGCCCTCGACGTCGCGCTCGACCTCCTCGAACCCGGCGGCGACCTCGTCGTCAAGGTGTTCGACGGCCCGGATCTGGCCGACCTCCGGAGCGACGTGGACGAGTCGTTCGAGTACGTGCGGTCGATCCGGCCGGACGCCTCGCGGGATTCCTCCTCCGAACTCTACCTCGTCGCCAAGGGGTATCTCACGGCACCGGTGACTGCCGGCGACGAACTGACCGTCGAGATAACCGACGAGGGGCGCGAGGGGGACGGCATCGCCCGCGTCGAGGGCTTCACCGTCTTCGTCGCCGACGCGGACGTGGGCGAGGAAGTCGAGATTCGGATCGAAGACGTGAAACCGCGGTTCGCGTTCGCCGAGCGGCTGGATTAGAACTCGTCGTCGATCGTCGTGGCCCGGTCGTCGGCCGTTGCGGTCGCCGCGGCCTTCGCGGCGGCGTCGGCCCGCGACCGCACGATGCCGACGACGGCGTAGACAAAGGGCGTGTCCAAGAGCGCGATGAGCAGTTTCAGGAGGTACTGCCCGATCATCAGCGTGACGACGAGGTTCCACGGCGTCGGACTGCCGACGGAGACGTACCGCGGCAGGAGGTAGAACGCGACGCCGACGAAGATGATCGTGTCGATGGCCTGGCTCGTCGCGGTGGACGCGATGTTCCGGAGCCAGAGGTAGTCGCCGTCGGTGGCCTCACGGAGGCGGTGGAAGACGATCACGTCCCAGTTCTGGCTGACGAGGTAGGCCAATAGGCTCCCGACGACGATGTTCGTGCTCGCACCGAGCACCGCCGCGAACTGGTCGGGTGCGACGGGCGAGTTCGCCGACGCCGGCGCGAGGATGGTCGACCACACCAGCGCCAGCAACACGAAGTTCATCGCGAAAGCGACGTTCACCATCACCTGGGCCGCGCGCCGTCCGTAGAGTTCGGCGTAACAGTCCGAGGCGAAAAAGGTGAGCGCATACGCAAGCGCCGCGCCGGGAAGCGTGATCGTCGCCCCGATCCGCGGCAGGGCCGTCGGTAGCGGGATCGCCAGCACCTTCGACGCGGTCAACTGTGCGGTCACCAGCGCCGTGATGAACAGCGCCAGGATAGCGACGCGGCCGACCGGCCAGTCGTCGCGAGCGCTCATTCGTCGGGCTCCAGTCGATCGTGCCGGGCGTCGATCTCGTCCAGCAGATCCAGCGTCTTGCGGACCGACGCACGGATCGCGTCGCTCCGGTTCACGAACTTGCTGTCGTCGCCGACGTGGTCGTCTAAGTCCGCAAGCAGTTCATCGGGGATCTCGACGCTTATCTTGGACATACGTGAGGATGATTCAGCGAATATCTACGTCTTACGCTTTCGGTGGCCGGGCATCGCGTGAGCGGACGGAGGCCGCTACGCGTTGGCGCGTCGACCTCGTGAGAGGTCGCGCCGTCCCCCGAGCGTCACCACGAACAGGACGACCAGTCCGACGCCGTACACGACCATCAGCGGGATCGTGACGAGGAACATCGTCATCACGTCGGCAGGCGTAGCGACGGCGGCGAAGGCCAGGATGCCGACGGTCACCTCGCGCCAGCGGTCCCGCATCGACCGGTAGGAGATCCCGGCGGTGTTGAGCAGGAGCATCAGTACCGGCACATCCGCGAGGATGCCGATGCCGGCGGTGGTGAAGAAGATGAGCCAGAAGAAGTTGGTGATGCGGTAGGCGATGATCATGTTCGACCGGACGCCGTCGGCGACGAGATAGGAGATGACCGTCGGCGCGACGGTGGTGTAGCCGAGGGCGAAGCCACCAAAGAGGCCGACGACGAGCGCCGCGGCCCACCCGAAGATGACGTTTCGGTTGCCGCGGACGAACCCCCGTTCCCGGAGCGCCGGCCACGCGTAGTACATGACGATGGGGAAGGTGACGGCGACGGCGATGAGCGTCGAGAACTTCACCTCGAAGATGAGTGCCTCCATCGGGTGGAGCGCGACGACGTTGATGTCGTCGGGCGTCACCTGACTCGGGAGTTGGGAGAGGAACTGTTCGAACACGCGGCCGATACCACCCGTGTAGAGCCACCCGAACGTCGCCGCGAGAATGGTCCCGAACACCGCAGCGATGCGGAACGCCCGCGAGGTGAGGCTATCGAGGATGAAGGCGACGTCGGTGTAGTAGCCGCCGATGTCGTCCTCGTCTGTCTCGCCGCCGGTGAACTCGTCGAGGAAGGTGCCGCCGGCGCGGCTCGCGCGGTCGCCGATCTCCTCGGTCGTCGACTGCGGGGTGTCTGCGTCGCCGTCGGCCTCCCGCACTGCCTCGGTCTCGTCGAATCGGTTGAGGAGGGCGCGGGCCTTCTCCTTGTCGTCCGCGTCCATCGCGTCGCCGGCCATCGCTACCGCGTCGTCTTCGCTCAGATCGGCGAATGCCTCCGGCGGCGCCGCCCGAATCCCGGCCGCGTCGAGTTCGGTGAGGTCGATATCGGCCGGGTCGCCGACCTGAACGGGGTCGACGGCCGCGTCGAGGGCGGCGTAGACGTAGTACATGAACGCGGCGACGCCCGCGACGAGGGCACCGGCGGCGGTCCACAGCGCGAGGCCGACGGTCCGGGAGACGGGCAGCGAGGCGCCGGGCGGCGAGAGCCGGCGACTGCTCCCGGCCCACGCCAGCGCGTCGTTGACGACGGGGAGACCGCCACGAGCGAAGAAGACGTACATCAGCAGCCCGCCGACGACCCCGAATCCAAGGATGAAGTTCCAGTGCCCGGCGGCGGCCGTGCCGATACTGATCCGCTCGCTCCCGCGTTTGGCCGTGATCACTACCTTCGCGAGGTAGAGGCTGAAGCCGTAGAGTACGAGCATGGGGACGGCCCACATGATCTGCGTGAAGGGGTCGGGCGGGGTGAACAGGGCGCCGAAGGCGAACATGGCGACGACGGCGTAGCGCCACTTGTCTCGGAACGTCTCGTACGGAACGATTTCGGCGTACGAGAGACCACTCATCGCCAGTGGCAACTGGGCCGCGAGGCCAAACGAGAGGGTCAAAAGGAAGATGAACTGTGCCCAGAGGACGATCGAGTACGTGGGGGTGAAGCCCGCCGAGAGGGCGTTGTTCGCGAGGAAGGCGAACATCACGGGGAAGAAGACGAGGTAGCCGTAGGCGAGGCCGGCGAAAAAGAGGCCCGTCGCCAGCAGACCGCCGAGGACGAGTTTCCACCGCGAGATTGGCGAGGACGGCCACATCCCCCGCTCCCGGAGCGCGTCACGGGAGAAATAGATGAAGACGGGGAGTCCGAGGATGATTCCGGCGACGAGGCCAATTTTCGCCTGCAGGAGGATCACGTCGAACGGCGTCTGGGCGATGATCTGGAGTTCGCTCGACGCCACCTCGTCCAGCCGCGACCGGGTGATCCCCTCGAGGAAGCCCCAGACGTACAGTCGAAGGGCGTAGAAGGAGCCGATGAACCCGACGAGGAAGACGATGAACACCTTCTGGAGGTCCTTCTGTGCGGACCGGAGCATCGCGCCGGCCGTCTCTCGACCGGCATCCAGCGTCTGACGGGTGTCCTCATCGAGCGCGCTCGACATGAGTTATGGAAACCGTCTCGCTGTCATCAATCTTTTCTCTCCCTCGCGCGCCGAATGGGTGGCGCGGCGCGATGGAAAAAGGCCTATAACAGCACGGGAGATATGTCGGGTGAATGGCTGAGGACTCGGAGTCGGAATCACCGGCCGGTACGACGACGGACGACGAGCCGTCGGAGACGACGGCCGACAGCTCCGAGGCCGAGGATCACGGTGCGTTCGACCCCGAGACGGACACCGTCGCCGACCCCGACGACGACGTCCCCGGCGGCTCCATCGAAGATTATCTCGACGACGAGTCGATCATCGGGGCGGACGAGCGGGCGCCGATGGGTGCGACTGGGACGCCCGACCCGTTCGACGAGGACGAACGCCGGAGCGTCTCCGACGCTATCGGCGCTCCTGTCCCCGATTCCGAACTCGAAGACGACCCGGAACTCGAACTCGATTCGAGCGTGGTGACGGCCGACGACGACGACGGTGACAGTGGCGCCGACGCGTCCGCGGACGCTACTCCCGGCGACGACGGCACGCCGAGTGGCGACCGCAATCGGATCCCGGCGGACGCGCCCGTCTACCGGGGCGAGGACGCGGACGGATCGGACCCCGACTCGGTCGTCGAGTCGAGTTCCGATTCGGCCGTCGAAACCGACGCCACCAGCGACTCCGTGATCGAACCGGAATCGGAGGCGGCGACCGAACCGCCGGTCGCGGAGAGCGAGGCCCCGGCGACCGACTTCACGGCGGCCAACGACGACATCGACGATGGCCTGCTCGGCGAAGGGCCAGCCTCGGACGAGGAGATGCCGCTGGCGGCACACATCGAGGAGATGGTGCGCCGGCTGGCAGTCGTCCTCGTCCTCGGCGGCGTCGTCGCCCTCGCGGTCTTTCCGGTGGCGGACCAGCTCATCAACTTCCTCTGGAACTCCCACATCCCCGGCGCGGAGACCATCACGGATCGGCGCCCCCGGCTGTACGGCCCGCTCGAACTCGTCCTCACGGAACTGAAAGTCGCGGCGCTGGCCGGCTTCGTCGTCGGCCTTCCGGTCGCAGTCTACGAAACGTATCTGTTCATGAAACCCGGTCTCTTCCCCCGCGAACGTCGCTACTACCTCGCCGCCGTGCCGACCAGCCTCGTGTTGGCGCTGATCGGCGTCGCCTTCGCACACTTCGTCGTGCTCCCTGCTATCTTCGCGTACTTCACGGCCTACACCACAGGGACCGCCGTCGTCGCCTTTGGCCTCAAGGAGACGTTCAGCCTCATCCTCATCCTCATGGGCTACATGGCGCTCGTCTTCCAGATTCCGCTCTTTATAATGCTCGCGATCATGATGAACCTCACCACGCGGATCTGGCTGGAGGACCGCCGGCTCCTGTTCTGGGGTGGCTTCCTCGGCGTCGCCTTCCTCGTCAGCCCCGACCCGACGGGGATGGCGCCAATCATCGTCGCGGCGACGATGATCACCCTGTTCGAGGGGACGCTCGCACTCCTCCGGTGGACGGGTAATTAGCGCTCCAGAGCCGACCGGAGGACTCCAGTGACGTATCGAGGAACGCTCTTGTAGGGGACGGTGCTACCAGCGCCCATGCCGACCGTCCTCCTCGCCCGACACGGCGAGACGACGTGGAACCGTGACGGCCGCCTTCAGGGATGGGCCCCCACACCCCTGACCGACCGCGGCCACGACCAGGCGCGGGCGCTCGCCGCCGCCGTCGACGCCGAGTACGACGTGGATCGGATCGTCGCCTCGGATCTCCGGCGCGCCAGACAGACGGCATCGTATCTCGGCGACAGCACCGGGCGCGAACCGACCTACGAGTCGGCGTGGCGCGAGCGCGACTTCGGCCGGTATCAGGGCCTCCCCCGCGCGGCCGTCTTCGAGGACCACGACCGGCTGTCGCTCGACCGCGCGGGTCACGCGGCGGTCGACGCACGCCCCGAGAGTGGCGAGAGCCTCCGGGACGTGCACGAACGCGTCCTCACGGGGTGGGATCGAATCCTCGCCGACAGCGGTCCCGACGAGACGGTAGCCGTCGTCGCCCACGGCGGCCCGCTCTACCTCCTCCTCGGCACCGTCGCGGGACACGACATCGTGGACGCGGTGATGGGGGGCGAACAACACAACTGCGCGCTGAACGAGGTCCGCGTGGCGGACGGATCGTCGCGGGTCGTCGCGGAGAACCGGACCGACTTCCTCGAGGAAGCGACCGCGTAAGCGTCGGCCACCCGATAGCAAGAACCTACTTACCGCTCGCCGACGGGATACTCCTGTTCCAGATCCGGCCCGTCGTCCGCCGGACTCACGCTCCCCGTCCGGTAGCCCTGGAGGTCGAGGGTGACGTGGTCGAAGCCAGCGTCGGTGAGGTGGTCGCGGGCGGCGCGAGCGAAGTCGGGGTCGAGCGCCGCGTCGAGTTCGTCCGGCGCGACTTCGATGCGAGCGAGGCCGTCGTGGTCGCGGACGCGGAACTGCGAGAACCCCCACGTTCGCAGGAGGCGTTCGGCTCTCTCGACGCGGCTGAGTTTCTCCTCGGTCACGTCCAGACCCGTCGGGATGCGCGAGGAGAGACACGCCATCGACGGCTTGTCGGCGACGGAGAGGTCGTAGCGCTCCGCGGCCTCGCGCACCTCCGACTTGGTGAGATCGTGGGCCAGCAACGGCGAGAACACCTCGAGTTCCTCGACGGCGCGCAGACCGGGGCGATGACCCTCGCCGGGGTCGGAGGCGTTCGTCCCGTCGCAGACGGTCGAGATGCCGAGGTCACGGGCCACGTCGTACATCTTCCCGAGGCGCATCGTCCGGCAGTGGTAACACCGCTCGTCGTCGTTGGCGACGAAGTCGGGGTTGTCGAGTTCGGAGAAGGTCACCGTCTCGTGCGGGATACCGATCTCGTCGGCCACCCGTTTCGCGTCGTCGAGTTCCTCGGCGGGGAGCGTCTCGCTTCTGGCCGTACACGCCACGGCGTCGTCGCCGAGGGCGTCGTGAGCGAGGGCGGCGACGACGCTCGAGTCGACACCGCCCGAGAACGCGACGACGACGCCGTCGCAGTCGGACAGCGCCTCGCGGGCGGCGTCGAGTTTCGCATCGAGAGGGGAAGTCATTGCGCGTCCGTACCGCGCCGACGGGCAAAAGCGCGTTGTCTGTCCGGCCGTCGCGGAGAAAGATTCTTTCCCCGCACCCATCAATCGGTGGCCAGGGGACGGAGATGCCTGCCAAAACGGGGACCTCGCACGCGCTTGCGTCGTTCGTCAGTCTGATCGTCGGATCGATGCTCTCGAAATACGTCTGGACGTACGCGCCTCCGCTGGCCGAAGCGGGGGTGGCCGTCGGCCGACTGCTCGACCCCCTAGTCGGGACACCACTGTCGCGGGAGGTGTCGGGCGGGATCGTCCTCGTTCTCGCGCTCTCGTTCGTCTGGGGCGTCGTCTACCACCTCGGTCGGCACGGGTAGCCGACCCGCAACGTTTTGCCGGATGGGGCGATACAGTGGCCCGAATGGAACTCACGGCCATCCCGGGCGTCGGCGAGAAGACGGCGGCCTCGCTCGCCGAACTCGACGACGCCGAGCGGGCGCTCCGGGACGGCGACGTGGCGACGCTGTCCCGGGCACCGGGTATCTCCGCCGGCCGGGCGGCGGCCATCGCCCGCGCGGCCATCCGCCACGAACACGGCGCCGAGGGCGACTTCCTCGCGACCGACCGCGCCCGCGACATCTTCGAGGAGATCCTCGTCCTTCTGCAGGAGCGAACGGTCACCGACTACGCCGCCCGGCGGATGGAGACGTTCGTCCCTGTCGGCGCCGACTCGCGGATCGCGGAGGTTCGGGACCTGGTGGCGCGGGCGACGAGCCGCGCGGTGGACGAGGCGACGCTCGATGCGCTGGCGGACGTGGCGCCGCTCTCGACCCCGCCGGCGACGCGGGTACGCGACCGCTGTCTCGCGACGACCGACGCCGAGACGTACGCCGAAGCGACCGACGCTGTCCCCGAACTCTCCGTCGAAGTGGTCGACGACGCCCGCGGCCTCGCGGAGCTCGCGCGGTCGTACGCGACGGTCATCACGCTCGACGAACGCTTCGCCGGCGTCGACGTCGCCGGCGACGTGCGGGTGCGCCCCGACGCACTCGACCACCCCGCGGAGGTGGTTCCCGAACGCCTCCTCACCTTCTTCGCGTCGAACCGCGAATCGCTGCTCGCGGCCGCTCGCGTCCACGAGACGGCGGGGATGGACCCGCCGTGTGATCTCGACGCCCTCCGGGATGCACTCGCCCGTCTCGACGACGACGGCACGCCCGTCGGCGACGACGAACTCGACCGGCTCACGACCGCCGTCGACGACCTCGACGCCGCCGTGGGGACGGCCGAATCCGCCGCCAACGACCACCTCCGCGACGCCATCCGCGAACGCGACGTGACCATCGAGGGGACCGACTTCCTCTCGCTGGTCGAACAGGGTGCGCGAGTCGACGCCCTCCTCTCCCGGGAACTCGCCGACGAGTTCGACCGCGCGGTCGAGAAGGCGCGCGACCACCTCGTCGACAGCCTCGATCTGGCCGACGAGGCGGATCTCGCCGAGCGCGTCTTCGACGACAACCCCACGTTCCCGGTCGCGCGCGACGAGGACGCCGTCTCCCGCCTGCGGACGGAACTGAAGGCGGCACGGGACCGCCGCGCGGCGCGGCTCAAGACTGACCTCGCCGACGATTTGGGCGCCCTCCGCGGCCCGGTCGACGACCTGGTGCGGGCGGCGCTGGAACGCGACGTGGAACTCGCGCTCGCCCGCTTCGCCGCCGACTTCGACTGCACGCTCCCGGAAGTCGACGACGAGGTGACCGGCGTCGCCGTCGATGGGGGTCGCTCACCCCTCCTCGACGTGGACTTCGACGAGGTGGATCCGGTCGACTACGCCGTCTCCGGCGTGACGCTCCTCTCGGGCGTCAACAGCGGCGGCAAGACCTCGACACTCGACCTGCTGGCGCTGGTCGCGATCCTCGCGCACATGGGGCTGCCCGTCCCCGCCGAGTCGGCACGGGTCGAACGCGTCTCGGAACTCCACTACTACGCCAAGAGTCAGGGCACCCTCGACGCCGGCGCGTTCGAGGCGACGCTGCGTGACTTCGCGGACCTCGCCCACGGCAGGAACTCGCGGCTCGTCCTCGTCGACGAACTGGAGAGCATCACGGAACCGGGAGCGAGTGCGAAGATCATCGCGGGCATCCTCGAAGCCCTCGACGGGCAGGCGGTGACGGCGGTGTTCGTCTCCCACCTCGCGGGCGAGATACGCGATGCCGCAGGCATCGACGTGGCGGTCGACGGCATCGAAGCGGTTGGGCTGGTCGACGGCGAACTCCAGGTGAACCGCTCGCCGGTCACGGACCACCTCGCACGATCGACGCCGGAACTGATCGTGGAGAAGTTGGCGACCAAGGGGGACGGAGCGGGGGCAACGGACGGGGGCGACGGCGACAGCGACTTCTACGGCCGTCTGCTGGAAAAATTCTGAGCCCGCAGCTATACGGTCGTTGCCCTCGACTCCGAGGATATGCCAACGACGTTTCAGGTGTACGAGGACGCGGCGGACGAGTGGCGGTGGCGACTCGTGGCCGCCAATGGCGAAATCGTCGCCGACAGCGGCGAAGGGTACGTCTCGCGACGGAACGCGCGGGAGGCGGCCGAGCGGGTGCAGGCGTACACGCCCGACGCCGACGTACTCGACGTCGACGACGCGGCGTTCGAAGTGTACGAGGACGCGGCGGGCGAGTGGCGCTGGCGACTCCGACACCGGAACGGCGAAATCGTCGCCGACAGCGGTGAGGGCTACGCCTCGCGGAGCGGCGTCCGCGATGCAGTCCAGCGCGTCAAGCGCCGCGTTACCGGGGCCACGGTGGAAGAACTGGACGACAGCGACTGATCGACTCCGCATCCGCGACAACCATTAAGTAGTCACGCGAGCGAGGCGAAAGTAATGACAGAAGACCCCGACGAGGGGATGCTGTCGTGGGACGAGTCAGTGTTTCGGGACGAGCACGTCTTCGAAATCGACTACGTCCCGGAGACGTTCGACCACCGGGAGACGCAACTGGAGAACCTGAAGTACGCGCTCCGCCCGGCGGTCCGTGGCTCCCGCCCGCTCAACACGATGGTTCGCGGCCCGCCCGGAACGGGCAAGACGACGGCGGTCCTGAAACTGTTCGGCGAGCTGTCGGGCCAACACGGCGTGCGGACGGTCCGGGTGAACTGCCAACTCGACTCGACCCGATACGCCGTCTTCTCCCGTGTGTTCGAGAACGTCTTCGACTACGAACCCCCTTCGTCGGGCATCTCGTTCAAGAAGCTGTTCGGGCAGATCACCGACCGCCTCGTCGACGACGAGGAGGTGCTGGTGGTCGCGCTCGACGACGTGAACTACCTCTTCTACGAGAACGAGGCGTCCGACACCCTCTATTCGTTGTTGCGCGCCCACGAGGGATCGGCGGGCGTGCGGATCGGCGTCATCGTCGTCTCCTCCGATCTGGGGCTGGACATCATGGACGAACTCGACGGGCGAGTGCAGAGCGTCTTCCGGCCCGAGGAGGTGTACTTCCCCGTCTACGACGCCGACGAGATCGTGGATATCCTGCAGGAGCGAGTGGATCGAGGGTTCCACGACGGCGTGATCGGCCCGCAGGAACTCGACCGGGTGGCCGAACTCACCGCCGAGAGCGGCGACCTTCGGGTCGGTATCGACCTGCTGCGCCGGGCGGGGCTCAACGCCGAGATGCGCGCCAGCCGAACCATCAGCGTCGACGACGTGGAGGAGGCCTACGACAAGTCGAAGTACGTCCACCTCTCGCGGTGTCTGCGCGAACTCACGGATTCGGAACGGGCGCTGGTGGAGACCATCGCCGAACACGACGGCCAGCAGGCCGGCACGGTGTACGAGGCGTTCCACGAGTCGACGGATCTGGGGTACACGCGGTACTCCGAAATCGTCAACAAACTCGATCAACTGGGCGTGATCGAGGCCGACTACGCCGACGTGGAGGGTCGCGGCCGGTCGCGGTCGCTGACGCTGTCGTACGATCCCGACGCGGTGCTGGATCGGCTGTAGGCCACGTCGTCGACCGGAACGTGAGCGTGACGCGGGCCGGGGTCGTCGGCTGGAGCGCGACTGATGGACGACGCCGAATCGCTCCTCGCGGAGTACCACGGCCGGCGACGCCGGAACGGTAAACCAGAGGCGGGGACTTCGGCGTTCGTGTGACTCATGCTGACGGAGTGAGTAGGTGTCGTATGGAAGACGGGACGAACCGGAAAGCGGCTACTGCCGATTCTTTCGGCGCGAGCGCCGAAGGGTATCTGCGTAGTAACACGCACAGGGAAGGGGAAGACCTCGAACTCCTGGCTGCTTGGTGTGACGAAGCGTCGTGGGCACTCGACGTCGCAACGGGCGCCGGGCACACTGCGGGAGCGCTCGTGGACGCGGGAATCCCGAACGTCGTCGCCTCGGACGCATCCCACTCGATGGTCGCCACGAGCGTCGACTCGTTTCCCGGTGTCGTGGGAGTCGTCGCCGATGCCGAACGACTCCCGTTCCCACCGGAGACGTTCGATGCCGTGACGTGTCGAATTGCGGCACATCACTTCCCGGACCCCGAAACGTTCGTCAACGAAGTGAGCCGAGTGCTTCGTCCGGAGGGCGTCTTTGCGCTCGAGGATAACGTCGTCCCGGACGACGATACGCTCGGTTCGTTCCTCAATCACGTCGAGGAACTGCGTGATCCGACGCACGTCGAATCGTACCGGACATCGACGTGGCACCGATGGATGGAGAATAGCGGGTTCGCCGTAGCGGAGACGGAACAGCTCGTGAAACGAATAGATTTCCAGGCGTGGATCGACCGAATACGCTCACTCGATGCCGAACAAAAAATGCGGGTTCGTCGGACCGTCGCGGGGGCTCCCGAAACGGTACTTGATTTCTTCGACGTCAGGTTCGAAGACGGTGAAATCGAATCGTTCGGGAGTCCGAAGGCGCTGATTCGGGCGCGAAACCCCCCCGAGTGATCCGACGGGTTCGAACGGGAACGGTGGAGGGATGGTTCGTGTTTTGTGACGATTGTCCACATAAAAGGTTATATACAGGTCGTGGTAACGTCCGCCCTACGTCCGGTGGTGATCTAGCATTCTCCGAATCGAGTTCCGCACGATCGCGTCCGGGGTCGTGAGGAATCTCATGGAACGGATTCCGGACGGCGAACGCATCGAGTTCGAGAACGCGTTCTACGCGGACGAGGGCAACTGGATCGAGTCGCTGCTCGTCACGGCCCGATCCCCGTTCGATCCGGAGTCGGTAGTCGGGGAGCTCTCGCGTATCGAGCTATTTCACCACGAACGGGTGTCGGACAGTTCGGTAGGCCACGCGAGTTATCGGCTGACCGTCGTCGCCCAGGAGCCGTATCCGTTCCTCCTCGGCGTCATCCTGCGCGGAACGGCAATTCCCAACCGGCTCCAGCTTCACGACAACGCCTTCAACGGGGTCGTCACCGTCAAGGAGTGGGAAACGTTCCGGGCGCTCGCGGAGCAGATCGAAGAACAGTTCGGGCAGTTCGAGCTGTTGCGGGTCAATCAGGTCGAAACCACCGGCGAACCGTTCGGAAGCGGGCAACTCGGACGCGTCTTACGGAACGAACTCTCACAGGAACAGCTTACGACGCTGCGAATCGCTCACAGACTCGGATACTTCGACGTGCCACGGCGTGCATCCGCGGAAGATATCGCCACGGAACTCGGCATCGCGCAGTCGACACTCAGCGAACGGCTCCGGCTCGCGGAGAATCGACTGTTCGGCCTCGTCTTCTCGGGATCGGAGAACGACCCAGCCGGAGACGCCGGGGGATAACGCCACCCCGTTCACGCCGCTCGCACGGACGGCCATCGAAGCGGTGGACGACAGCTACTGGTGGTCAGTTCGGTCGGGCATCCCCGCTCTGAGGGGCGGGGGTAATAAAAGATGATGTGCATTGGACGTCATCGGGAACAGGTTGAGGCGAATACCGTCGAGATGAGCACGTGGAATGTCACAAGACAAGCCATACGAGATCGAGCAGGGAAGGACCGGGAGTGTATCGCGACGACGGTTCGTGCGGATCGCGGGCGCGGCGGGAGTCGCGGGTCTGGCGGGATGCGGAGGCGATCAGACCGGCGGTGGCGACGGCGGCGACGGCGGCGGTGGCGGTGGCGACGGCGGCGACGGCGGTGGCGACGGCGGCGACGGCGGCGGTGGCGGTGGCGACGGCGGCGACGGCGGTGG
>Ga0207757_100191_pt1 | contig 50044 bp, 52 predicted proteins | sample A23P3SouthBayCA_2_FD_187752 | JGI IMG/M metagenome (GOLD analysis project Ga0207757, IMG submission 187752) | Aerobic enrichment media microbial communities from Eden Landing Ponds, California, USA - A23 P3 (2) (SPAdes) | ecosystem: Environmental > Aquatic > Marine > Unclassified | place... | reverse complement strand
AACCGTCTGGCCGAGTTCCGCCCGGTCGTACTGCTCCGGGGCGAAGATCGTGTACCAGCGCTTGCCGCGTTTCTGCTTGGATACTGAACGTTCACTCATGGTTGTCGTGTTTGCGTGCCGTTCGTGCGACGGTCTCCGCGACCGTCAGGTTCACCACGTAGTCGTCCACGGTCGACTGCAGACTGCCCGCAGTCTCGCGTTCGACGGTCGTGTGGACGACATCGTCCACCACGTGTGTCGACATCGACGGCGTGTTGTCCGGCCGGAGTGCGGCCGCGACCGTCGCCGCGTCGTCGTGTGTCGTCTCGACGCGAGCGCGCTTCATAGCGCCTCCCTGAACGCCGTGACGAACCTCGATACCTCTATGTCGTCGATCCGTGCCGTCGCCCGCCTGCCGTCGCCGGCCGTCGACCCTTCGGGATCGACCGCCCGCACTGCCTCGGTCATCGCCGCACCGAGACGCGCCTCGTCGACGCTCGCGGCAGCCGCGGCCGAGGATTCGTCGCCCGCGCCGACGATCAACACGATCGGCTCCGGCGATCGGAAGTCCCGACAGAGTCGGGCGATCGTACCGAGCCGACCAGGGTCGTCCTCGTCGACACGGGCCACGAAGACGCCGTCGTACCGACCCGTGACCGACGCCGCCAGCGCACCGTGTACTGCGCGAGCGTGGGTCCGCCACGCGTCGAGGGTCGCCGTCCGCAGTGCGTCGCCATCGTCGCGGATGGCGAGGGCGACGCCCGTTCCCGGTCGCTCGCGGGCGACCGCGTCGAGAACGTCGCCGAACCCCTCGATCGTCGCGAACGACGCCTCGGGGGTCGCGTGGGGACGAAGTGCCCGCTCGACCGCCTCGACGGCCCGTGCCGACGACGCCGTCGCCTCGATGGCTAGCCACGACGCCAGCCGTCGGTGCTCCTGATCGGTCGGCTCGGCCGACAGGTCGAGATCAGACAGCGCCGCCCGCGCCGCCTCGGGATCGCCCGAAATCGGCGCGGAGACGAGCGTCGAGTGGGCCAGTCCCGTCTCGAGATCGGCCGTCGGCATCGCCACGCCGGGACGACGGTCGACGGCCGTCCGCTCGCGGAGCGCGTCCAACAGCGGGGCCGCGTCGCCCGCATCGAGCGGGCAGTCCGCCGTCGCGACGCCGGCGAGTGCGAGCAGCGGGTCGGGGGGAACGCCGAGTTCGCGCGCCGTCGCGGCGGCCGTGAGGCTCGCCGGTTCGACGCCCGACAGGGCGAGGTCGCCGCCCGTCGTCCCGATACCGACGACGAGGTCGTCCCCGTCTCCCGGCACCGGGTCCGGGACGGCGTCGAGACGAATCTGGAAAGGGATCGACGATTCCCTGAGCGCCCGCGCGAGGACGCCGCTCGCGGCCAGCGCGTCGCCGTCGGCGGCCGCGACGACCCGAACGAACGGGGCCTCGCGAACCGCGGCGGCAACCTCGCCGGCGTCGGCGTCCTCGGTAGTGGCGGGCGCGGTGGACATCTACTCTTCCAACAGTTCGGCAGCGACCTCGTAGCTGTAGGTGAACTCCTCGTCGAGCGCGTTACCGCGGTAGTAGTCGACCAACCGGCGGATCTTCGCCTCCGTGTTCTGGAGTGCGCGCTTGTTCTGATGGTCCTGGGGGTTCTCCGCCATGTGCTCGCGCAGGCCAATCGCCCGTTCCATCAGGTTGCGCAGGTCCGCCGGCAGATCACCGTCGGCGTCGTGCTCCTCGAGGATCTCGGTGAGCTTCTTCCCAGTCGCCAGCTTTACGTCGGGAATCGGCGTTCCCTTCACGCCCTCGTCGCGCAGTTTCATCCCGATGACGCTCGGATCGTGACCCTGCTCGGCGAGTTCGACGACGCGCTCTTCGATCGCTTCCTCGTCTACATCGCTCCACTCCGGGGATTCGTCTGCCACCGGCTTGTCCGAACCGGACGAGCCACGGCGGCGGGTGTGCATTCGTGCCATAGATTGATTGGAACCGCACAGACCGCAGAAGCGTATCGTGTACCGATATCTGTCGGTACACGCACTCCCGCAATCCCAAGCCCAGATGGGCGAGTCGGATTTGCGGTCGCGCCGTTCCCGGGCGTTCGTTCGTGAATCCAACATTAAACCGTTTCGAAGCCCCGAACGCGTGCCACGCTATCGCGTATCTGACGCCCGAGTCGAAGCCCTTATTATTCGGACCGCGGTACGAATCGATGCGACGAGGGCTCGTAGATCAGGGGTAGATCACTCCCTTGGCATGGGAGAGGCCCCGGGTTCAAATCCCGGCGAGTCCATATAACCTTCTTCCGTCCCTACTCGCCGCGTAGCGGCGTATGGGGCGAGATTTCGTAAGTATGTCTCGTAGGGGTTTGAACGGGGTTCGAAGCAAGGCGTGCGGTGTGATTTGAATCGGGAATCGGATGCCCTCGACTCGGTGCGGTGATTCGGTCTATTTGGCTCTCCCGAGATCCGCAGTCGTTGATACTTTGTCGCGGTCGTGCTGAATACAGGGAGCGAATCTTGCACCATGGTTGACGTTGGGTCCAGACGAACGAAGTACCACGACGGTCGGAAATATAACATAACCGGTCACACAAGTAATATTCTGGATGGAGAAGTTGATTCAGCAGTCAGTGTCGTTGGTGCCGAGCCATTTTATGGGTAAGTATTAGTTCTATGCACCTTGTACGGCCAATATGGAACATCCAACCGTTCTCGTATTCGGCGAGTTTCCAGATCCCGAGTTCCCTACGGCGGGATTTCTTGACCATCTTGCATACCCCGACGTAGAACTTGTCGGATTTTACCATCTCGGTGACAACGAGTCTGTCGAGGAGGCACAGGCCGAACACGAGGAAGAGTTCACGACGGAACTGCGAAAACAGGCCGAACGGTTCGAGCAACGAGGAGTACGGGCGGACTACGACCTCATTTTCAACCATGATCGAATCGAAGTACGCCAAAGAATCGCCGAGAACGACGAAATTGATGCGATTCTCACTCCGGGAGGGGCAAACACGCTTGGCAAAGTATTGATCGCCTGCCGTCACACACGGAACGCGGAAGAGAAAGCGGCCAAACTGCTCAATATCCTCGATCGTGATGACCTGATTTCAGTCGATCTCATACACATCGCGGATCCAGATGATCCAGAGGGAGAAGTCGAGGGTGAGAGACTCCTAACGGAGGTGACTTCGATCCTTACAGACGAAGGTATTCCACCCCTTCAAATCAACCGAGAGGTACGAACAGGAGAGGATGTGGCACTTGAACTGAATCAAGCCGCTCGCAACTATGATCTCGTTGTACTGGGTAAAACCGAGCAGGATGTTGGAGACAAAGTCTTTGGTCCGGTCGGCGATTATATTGTTGACGAACGGGGCGTTCCAGTCTTGACCATTCGGTGAGTCTCACCCGTCAAAAGTTCGTTCTCGATATTTGATAACGGTCTCCACGTTCGATTCGAAGAGCTACTAATCAGTTGAGTCACCACAAGTCACGCTACGAACGGTCCGATTCGGCCTCCGTCTCAGTTGTGGACGATTCGGACACCTCGATCCACCCGTCACTCCACACCGTCACGACGTAGTCCGCGTATTGGAACGTGACGGTGCCACTCCCCCGTCGAGACGAAGGCCCTTCCTTTCCGTCGAATAGCGTGGCTTCGAGTGATTCCACGTCTACACATTCGTAAAGCGTCGGCGACGTGAGGTCCGTCGGAGAGACGTTTCGAGCGTCCGCGAGTGCGTACACGATTTCCGTCACGAGAGCCACGTCTCCCGCCGGGTCGTAGAGACGGCGTGTGACTTGCTCCAAGCCCATGCGGCCAGGGGTGTCAGCGTCGTCGGACATCTTCTTTGAGTTACGCTTCGTCATCGTCAATCTCGCTTCGCGTGTGTTCTTCCCGCTCCGAATCGACCGACGCCTCCATTCCTTCGAGTGCGAGCAGAACTTGCCGGGCGTTCGGTCCCGGCCGAATCATCTCGTCCGTCCCGTCGAAGCGTATCACGTCCTCGTCCGCCAGTTTCGGAACGTGAACGTGGGCGAGGGAGGTAGACACCCGCTTGCGCTGGTCGGTCGTTACCGCGGACTCGAGACAGCCGTTCTCGTACGCGGCGACTTTGGCCGCGAGTTCCGTCGGCGACCACTGGGTCGATTCGAGGAGCGTGTAACAGAGGTATCGACGACGTTTGTGGCCGAGTGCCTCGTAGACGTGATCTAACTCCAACACCGTCCGTGGCGCCCAACCACTTTGTGAGACGGATATCGACACAGCGTCTGGTTTCGAGCCCCCCGAGGGCGTATCCTCGGGCATATACCACCGAGGAAGGATTCACGAGAACATAAATCTATTGTCAATTTAGTCGGCCAACCCGGTGTTGTGATCATACTTCCGGCGCGAATTGCCGCCGACTCTTTCGTTTTTGCGCTCAGTACGAGTGTCGTAGTTTTGTCAAGTTACATCGATTCGGAGGTGGTGAAGCGGAACGTGAGCCCAGTCCGGTCGAGCGGTAGTCGGTGTCGCCCGTCACACCGATCGTGATAACGAATCATCCTGCCAGACGTCCCGACGGAAATGCCTCGATGACGGCGAGACCGGGCAGAACCCATCGGAAAACCCCGTCGGCCGGAGTGGCCGTGTACACGGTCGCCACGGCGCCCAGTGGACTGGTCACGAACCGATCCGTGGCGGCGTCCAGACCGTGCGAACGACGAGGGGATGGATCATAGTCGTGGTCGTATCGAGGGAGAACCACTTCCGTCCCGCACGAAACGTTCGTCGGTGAGTCGGCCGATCAAGCCGCTGATCGGCGTGCGAGCCGTCGAGTCCGCCAGCGCGCTCACCCCGGCAACACGACGTTAATCCCCGCTACCACCAGCCCCGCCAGCCCCATCCGTGCCGCCGCGACGTACCATCGCTGGCCGGAGATCGACCCCATGTAGGCCCCGAACGTTCCGAGGATAGTGACGCCGAGACCGACGGCGACGGCTCCCGCCTCCGCCATCGAGAACACCGAGCCTTCGAACAGGAAGGGTGTCAGGGGAATCAGAATCCCGACGAGCGGGCCGAGACCGCTCATGGTGGCGTGGAAGAGTCGGGCGCCGCGTTGCTCGCGCTGGATACGTGTATCGTCGAGATCGACGAGCATCGCCCGTTCGAGCCGCAGAATCTCGGCTTTGGTCTCGGCGCGTTCGATCTCCCAGACGCTCCAGACCGCGGAGGTACAGAGGCCGACGGCCGCGCCCAGTCCGATCTTGACGACCGTGTCCCCGTCGGGAATCCCCGAGAGAACGGCCCCGACGACGACGCCGATCGCCGTGAGCGTGCCGTCGAAGCCGTTGGAGACGAAGTAGCGCCGCGAAATCGAAACGACGTCCTCGTTCGCGAGCAGACGGCGGAGGAGCCGCTGGATCGAGGCCACGAATTCAGGACTCGGGACTGAACTGCCGGTCACTGACGACGCGCTCGCCACACGCGACCTGATCGACGGAGTGGACGGTGCCCCCAAGCTGTTCGACGGTTTCCTCGATCGACGCCACGTCGAGGGCGTCTCCTTCGATCGTCACCTCGACGTTTTGTACCTCGCGATCTAGTTCGATGAGCGAGGTGGAAACACCGACGACGCCGTCGAGTTCGGCGACGCGATCGGTGAAGTCCACGAGCGGTGGGTCGTGGGGTTTGAGCACGTCGAGGACGAGTCGTCGAACGGTTGCCATACGTCGGCGTGGGCGCGGAATCCCGTAAAACATCACCCTCGGAGACCGGCGCCGGCGTCCGGCACGTATAGGATGTCGGGCGGTCGACGCCGACACATGAGCCACACCGACCGAATCGCGATACTCGGTGGCACGTTCACGCCGATCCACAACGGCCACCGCACCCTCCTGCACAAGGCCTTCCAGACGGCCACCCACGATGGATCCGGCGACGGGCACGTGATCGTTGGCCTCACGTCGCCGGAACTCGCCGCGAAGACCCGGAGTCCGTCCCACGCGGAACGGCTCGGCGACTACGAGGACCGCCGGACAGCGCTCGCGGCCGAACTCGACGACACCGCCGAAGCCTACGCTGCCTCCTACGAGATCGTCCAGTTGGCGGACACGGAGGGACCGGCAGCGACGCGGGCGGACGCGGACGCCCTCGTCGTGTCACCGGAGGCCAAGGCGCAGTATCGCGCCCACGAACTCAACGCCCATCGACGCGATGCCGGACTCTCACCGCTCGAGATCCACACGCCGCCTTTCGTCGTCGCCGAGGACGGCGACCGAATCAGCAGCACCCGCATTCGAAACGGGGAAATAGACGCCCACGGGCGCCTGATCGACTGATCTTGGATCGCCCCAACGAGCGACACTGGGGAGCCACTTTCCGGAGACGGACGGGTCACTCACGCGCTCGCGTTTCGGGGGCTGGCCTCGTAGACGACTTCGACGGTCGTCGTCACGGTGACGGGACCGGATTCGATGTCCGACGGTGGTGCGGCGGTCGCGGCGGGCGTCTCCGTCGCGGCACCGCCAGCACCGGCGTCGTAGGTCCGCGGCACGCCGCGGTTCGCCGTCCTGATCACCCGGACGCCGGTGACGGTGAGGTTGGCGTCGGTTGCGAGCGCCTGCGCCTTCGCCCGGGCGTCAGCCATGGCGCCGCTCCGGGCGCGTTCTTCGAGCGTGCGGCGGCGCTCCGTCGAGAGCGTGAAGGAGACATCGTCGACCTCGGTCGCTCCGTTGCGGACCGCGGTGTCGATCACCTCGCCGACGTCGTCGGGATCGGTGACCGTGATCTCGAAGTCGTGGGAAGCACGGTACTGCACACGCGGTTCGGCGCCCTCCTCGCGCGGACGGCGCCGATCCTGATAGATGTCGTACCGGCGGGTGGTGATCCGATCCTCACCGACGCCGATCGCTTCGAGCGCGGTTCGCATCCGCGAGGTGTTCGCGGCGAGGCGCTGGCGAGCGGTCGCGGCATCGGGACCGACGGCGACGACGGCGACGCGAACGACCGCCTGGTTCGGTTCGGTGTTCGCGCTCCCGCTACCGACGACCCGGATCGTGCTGTCGGCGGCGGACGTGGCTGGCGTGCGATCCGTCGACTGCGACGCGGGCGAGTCGGCCGTGGTCGGGCCGCCGGCGCAGCCGGCGAGCACGAGCAGCGCCGCGATGCCGACTGCCGCGAGTGCGTGTGTCTGTCGTCGCATGGACGAAGTGTCGAATCGGACGGATAAGTGTCTCGTGGAGGCACAAACGGCCGTTTGAGATACTCTCGGTACGGGACGGGAGATGGATACCGCTGGAACGGATCGACGTAGCAGATGGACACGGGCCGGGTCGGTCGTCGGACGCGAGCGGGAGCCGACGGGAGGCGTTTCGATGACCGCTGAGTCCGCCTTGCTGGAGGTCGGCGTGATGTGCGCGGGCATCGCCGCGGTCGGCGTGCTCGCCGGGCGACGACGCCGATTCCGTTGTACGTCCTCGCGGGCATCGCGCTCAACGAGTTCGTCCTCGGCGCTACCAGCCTCCCCGCAGTGTCAACGGCGAATTCGTCCAGATCAGAACCGCGACGGGCACCTCGATCATCGCGATCCAGCGCGGCGAGAAGACGGTGGCCCGGCGCCCGAGACGGAACTGAAACCCGGTGACCTCCTCGTCGCCGTCGGGACGCGCGAGGAACGGGCCGAACTCGCTGCAATGGTGGCGGGGGACGCGTAGCGTCGGCTAGGGGTATCAGTAGCGATAATCGAGGAGGAAAGCGTATCAGCCGCGGCTTCGGAGAGTAGTTCGACACTATGCTGGGGGGCAATCCGGCGGAAGAGAGGATACCGACCGCCGTCGTCGGCGCGGGTGTCACGCTGTTCGTTTCGGTCGTGATAACCCAACTGCTGTTCAACGTCTCGGAACCGGGTGATCTCCTCGCACCGGGCGTCGTCGTCAGCATCGCCACGACCGGCCCGTTCGCCGGGGGGATGGTGTACGGTGGGCGTCTGCTCCGCCGCAACGGTCTCGACTCGGACCGCCATCCGCGGATCGCCAGATGGTGTGGCGGCGGGCTGGCGGGGTTTCTCGGCCTCAACGTCGTCATGATCGTCGTCTGGCCGCCGGGTGGACTGGCGAACGTCGTCGGCTGGGCACTGTTCGCCGCCAGCGTGGGCGGATGCGGCGGGCTGGCTATCGGTATCGTGGAGGCGCGGGCCATCGAGCGGGCGCGGGCGACCGAACGCGCCACCGCCCGGGCCGAACACGCCGAGCAACAGCGCGAACGACTGGACTACGTCAACAGCCTGCTCCGTCATGAGATCCTGAACAACGCGAACGTCATCGAGGGGAACGCGTCGATCCTGTCGGAGCGGCACGACGGGACGATGGGCGACCGAGCTGGCGTGATCCGGACACAGAGCAGGCGGATGATCGGCGTGATCGACGACGTGCGCGTGTTGATCGAGGCGGCGGAGATCGATCCGGAGTTCGAGCCGATCCGCCTCGACGAACTGCTGGCAGCGGAGGCGGACGACCTCCGGGAAAGCCACCCCGAGGCCGACATCGACATCGCCGTCCCCGAGAGGACGCGGGTCCGCGCGGACGACCTCCTCGGACGGCTGTTCGCGAACCTGCTATCGAACGCGGTCGAACACAACGATAGCGACCAACCGCACGTGTGGGTCACCGCGGAACGGGCCGGCGAAACCGTCTTCGTCAGGGTTCGCGACGACGGTCCCGGAGTCACCGAGGAGGAACGGGATCGGTTGTTCGACCGCGAGGGAGCGCGCCGTCACGGCCTGGGTCTCTATCTCGTCCGAACGCTTGTCGAACGGTACGATGGGACGGTCGAACTCACCGACACCGGATCCGACGGGAGCACGTTCACCGTCGAACTCCCGGCCTGTCCGGACGACCCCGTCGCGACGGCGAATGCCGCGGGGAGCGCGACGACTGCCGTCGCCATGCGCGGTTTCGGCAACTGATGCGATCGACGGCGCCTTTTTGTCGCCTCCGACCCAGTGCCGAACTATGTCACACGCACTCGTCGACTACCACGACGTCGATCCGGTCGGTGGCGGCCTGCACTTCCTGCGTGACAGCCTCGACTGTTCGAATCTCGGTGTGTCAGTGCTGGACGTCGACGCGGGCTGGAGCGGCAAAGCACACGACCACGCCGACGACGGGCAGGAGGAGGTGTACGTCCTCGTGGAGGGAGCGGCGACCGTCACCGTCGAGGACGAAACCGTGTCGATGTCGGCCGGTGACGCGCTTCGTGTCGACCCCGAGGCGACCCGGCAGGTCGACGTCGAGGAGCCGTCGCTGTTCGTGATCGCGGGCGCGCCCTAGAGTCGGGCCTCCAGATCGACGAGCGCCGCCCCTTCGACGTCGGCGTCGAGGAGGTGGCGACGCTTCACGGATCGGGGGCGTTTCGCCCGGTTGCGGCCGAGCCATCGCCAGCCGAGGCGTCGTAGTTCGCGGCGCTGTGCGCGGTCGAGTCGGGATCGGTGAGTATCGCTCGTATCGCTCATGGTCGTCGTAGCCATCGCCCCGCCGGTGGAGCGACGTCCTGTCGGTCGTCCGAATCATTCCGTCGTCGGTCGATCCGTCCGCACGCCGTGTCGTCGGTTCCCGACCGACTTCAACCTGTGGGTAGGTGTCACACGACACACGAGTCGTCGTGTCGTGCGGACCGTCGGCGGCGACAGCCGGGAGCCAGTTACCACGTGCGTATAATCCACAAAAACAATTATAGACTCGCGCGGACACCTTGGAGCCATGCAGAAACCGCTCTTGGTGACGGACTTCCTCGACAGGGCCCGCGAGTACTACGGCGACCACGAGGCAGTCGTCGCGACCACCGGGGAACGGTACACCTACGACGAACTCGGCGAGCGGGCGGACCGGTTCGCGGCCTTCCTCCAGTCACGCGGCATCGAGAAGGGTGACCGGGTGGCCGTCCTCGATCCGAACACCCACTACCACCTCGAAGCCGCCTACGGGAGCATGCAGTGTGGCGCCATCCACACGCCGCTGAACTACCGGCTCACGCCCGACGACTTCGAGTACATCCTCTCGGACGCGGGCGTCGACGCCATCTACGCCGACCACGACTACGCCGACAGGATCGAAGCGGTCCGCGACGCCGTTCCGACGGAGACGTTCGTGACCGACGATCCCGACGCCGTCGACGGCGACTGGGACGGGTTCGACGCCGTCCTCGACGCGGCGGATACGGACTACGACCGCCCCGACATGGACGAGGACGAAGTCATCACCATCAACTACACGTCGGGCACCACCGGCGATCCGAAGGGCGTGATGCGCACCCACCGGTGTGAGACCCTCCACGCCTACCTGACCGCGATGCACCAGGACATCAGCGACGACGACGTCTACCTCTGGACACTCCCCATGTTCCACGTCAACGGCTGGGGACACATCTTCGCGATCACGGGACTCGGGGCGAAACACGTCTGCACCCGCGGGATCGACGCCGAGTGGATCTTCGACACGGTGGCCGGAGAGGACGTGTCCTACCTCTGTGGCGCACCGACGGTGCTGAACATGCTGATCGACTACTACGACAACCACGACGTGTCCACGCAGGGCGACAACGACGTTCGCATCGCCACCGCGGGGTCGGCACCGCCGGAGGCCACTATCCGTACCGTCGAGGACGAGTTCGGCTGGTATCTCACGCACGTCTACGGTGCCACGGAGACGGGGCCGCTCGTCACGACCTCCGACGCCCGCCGGTTCTTCGACGACGACGACCGCGGACGCTTCAGCGTCAAGAAGCGACAGGGACTTGGCTTTCTCGGCACCGAGATCCGCGTCGTCGACGAGGACGGAAACGACGTGCCCCGTGACGACGAGACCATCGGCGAGGTGGTCGTCCGCGGCAACCAGGTGATGGACGGCTACTGGGAACAGCCGGAAGCGACGGAAGAGGCCTTCTCCGACCGCATCGAGGGCTACTACCACATGGGCGATCTTGCGACGGTCGACGAGAACGGCATGATCGCCATTCAGGACCGCAAGAAGGACATCATCATCAGCGGGGGCGAGAACATCTCCAGCATCGAACTGGAGGACACGCTGTTCGACCACGAGGCGGTGGGTGACGTGGCGGTCATCCCCGCGCCGAGCGACCAGTGGGGCGAGGAGCCGAAGGCGTTCGTCGTCCCCGCGAACGGCGACGTGGACGCGCCCGGCGTCGACGCCGACGAATTGGTCGCGTTCACCCGCGAGCGCCTCGCAGGGTTCAAGACGCTCAAACGGGTCGAATTCGTGAAGACGCTCCCCACGACCGCGACCGGGAAGGTTCAGAAGTACGAACTCCGATCCAAGGAATGGGAGGACGAGGAGCGGATGGTCGGGGGCGGGTAGCGACGCCGAGTCGACGGCGCGAGGCGGGAGTGCTTCTACGTCGCTGGCGCTTCGAACGACGGGTATGAGCGTCATCCTGGAGTTCTCGATTCCGAGCGAGGGGTTCACGCTCGGACGCGTGCTCGGCGGACCACCGCCGATGCACTGCGAACTCGAGCGCATCGTCCCGACGGCGGAGATGACGATGCCGTTCGTGTGGGTGACCGGCAACGACCACGAACGGTTCGCCGAGCGCATCCGTGCGGACGAGGCGGTGACCGCGGTGATCGTCTTCGATACGGTCGGGGAGCGGGGACTGTACCGAATCGAGTGGGAGGACGAACCGCGGGATCTCCTCGACGGACTCGTCGATGCCGACGGCACGGTGTTGCAGGCAACGGGCAAGGAGCGGTGGCACTTCCGGGTCCGCTTCCCCGGACACGACGAGCGCTCGCAGTTCCACGACTACGTGATCGACAACGACATCCCCTGTCGCATCGGACGGACGTACCCGCTGACGGAGGTGGGACGAAGCGACTATCGATTCGACCTCTCGACGGAACAGCGCGAAGCACTCGTCCTGGCGCTCCGCTACGGCTACTTCGCGACGCCGAGCGAGGTGACACTCGACGAACTCGCCGACGAACTGGACATCTCCCGACAGGCCCTCTCGAACCGGATTCGTCGGGGCAACGAGCGGGTGCTTCGGGAGGTGTTCCGCTCCGCGGTCGGCGAGACCGAGTAGACGACCGTTTGTACGCATTGACTAGTCAATAGAACTACTGATTCTTCGGGAGTGCGTACGGCGGTAGTTGAGATGACAGTCCCCGACCCCGGAATCTACGAGGCGCTCGTCCACCCGTACCGCCGCCGCCTACTTCTCGCCATGCTGAAAGCCGACCGGCAAAACGCGGCGTACCCCGATCCGCTGACGTTCATCGGCATGCGTGGCGGTTCGCCCGAGCGGCGACGCATCGCGATGGTTCACATTCACCTCCCGAAACTCGACGACATGGGCATCATCCGGTGGGAACGGGAGACTGCGGAACTCTCGAAGGGACCGAAGTGGGAGGAACTCGCACCGTTGCTCCGCTGGATGGAGCAGCATCGAGACGAGTTGCCCGAGGGGTGGTTACCGGGGCGGTCGAACGGCGACGAAGACGGGGGCGCGGACGTACGCTCCGAGTCGTGATCGCCGCCGGTCGATCCGTGGCCGCGGTCAGTCGTCGCCGTCCGGATCGACGACCCGTGACGTATCGGCGTACTGGCTCCCGTGCCGGACGTACGTGTCCGCGGTGCGGGCGCCCATCTCCGAGTCCGGAATCTCCTTGACCACCTCGGCCGGCGTGCCCGCGACCAGCGTCCCTGGCGGTACGTCGGTCCCCTCGGTGACGACGCTCCCGGCGGCGACGACGGCACCCTCCCCGACCGTGGCGTCGTCGAGGACGACCGCCCCCATGCCGACCAGCGCCTCCGCCGCGAGCGTCGCGCCGTGGACGACGGCCGCGTGGCCGACGGTGGCACGCCGACCGAGGACCGCGTCCTCGTGGAGGACCGCGTTATCTTGGACGTTCGCCTCGGCCCGAAGGACGATAGGGTCAGTGTCGCCCCGGAGCGTGGCGTTCGGCCAGACTGAGGCGTCGCGTTCGAGCGTCACGTCGCCGATGACGACGGCCGCCTCGTCGACGTACGCGTCGTCGTGGACGGTCGGTTCGACCCCGTCGACGGCTCTAAGAACCATATCGTCGCGTTCGACGGGGGACGATAAAGGCGATGCGGACTGTCACGGAGGAGTCCGGGACGATCCGAGTCGTGGTTCGGGGCGGACCGGGAAGGGGGGGGGGAGGCCGTTCGCCAGCATCGAGGCGGCCATCGTCCCCGCGACGAGGACGGGCCGGGGGCGTCAGTTCCCGTCGCCGACGGCGTCCAGAACGCGTTCGAACCGCTGCCGAACCTCGTCGGCGACCGAATCGAGGGCGGAGTCGTCGGCGAGGCCGACCAGTCGTCCCGGATCGACGGCGCTCACCGTGACGCCACCGTCGTCGGTTTCGTAGACGATCACGTTGCAGGGGAGCAGCGCACCCAGTTCCAGCTCTTCGCTCAGCGCCTCGTGAGCCAGCGGCGGATTGCAGGCGCCGAGAATCCGGTAGCGTCGGAAGTCCGCGTCGAGTTTCTCCGCGAACGTCGCCTGGACGTCGATGTCGCAGAGGACACCGAACCCCTCGTCTTGCAGCGCCGCGACCGTCGCGTCGACGACGGTGTCGAACGATCCGTCGACACGAGCTTGTATTGTATAGGGCATATAATACAATATTATTGCGGTGACTAATAGTCGTTTCGCGGGTCGATCGGTGACACAGGCGCCGCGCGTTGGACGGGCGGTGAGGGGCTGGCAGTCACTCGGACAGCGAGAGCGTCGCGTCGCGGTCGGCGACCGTGTACCCCTGTGCCCCGAACGCGTCGGCGCGGTACCGTGCCGCGACGAGCCACTGGGGGACGCGGTTGAGGCCGAACCGCCGATCCGACGACCACGTCACGTCGACGACCGTATCGTCACCGTCACTCGTGGCCGTCGCCTCGTAGGACGCCCACGGCCGCCCGTCGGCAGTCACGACGAATCGAACGTCGCCGTCCGCGCTCCGGTCAGTCTCGACGGTCATCGTGGTCGACCGCAGACCGAAGAGATAGGAGAACCGGTAGGTCGCTCCCGATCCCGTCGCGTGGACGGCGTCGGCGACACCCCACTGGAACACGAGTGGCGGCGGCGTCGGGCCGCCGAAGTCGTTCCGGACGGTCTCCGGTGTCGCGTCGGCGACGAGTCTGGCGGTGCCCCGGCTGATGAACAGGGGGGCGCGAACGACGACGACGAGGACGGCCGCAACGAGAAGGCCCGGCACCAGCGGGAGCCACAGCACCGCAACGGCGACGGCGACGCCGAGGAAGAGGGCGACGGCGCCGCTGATCGGGCGTTCGAGGCGTCGATACCGGTCGGCGACGGCGACCGCGTCCGGCGAACGGTGGAGGTCCGTGGAGGGCATACGACACACTGCCGAGACGTTGACGATAGCCTTTGGGGTCGACAGCCGGCCGGTCACTCGCAGGTCGGTGGCGGATCGATCGTCTGCCGGAGGACGCGGAGACCGAGCGTGCCGTCGGACTCGACGAAACACTGGAGATACTCGGCGTTGGCACACGACTCGATCGGCCACTCGATGCGACGACGGCGATTCGTTTCGAGCGACGCCGTGAGCAGATACCGCCCCTGTCGGTCGATGGGGTTGGGCACGCGCGTCGAGGCGCCGGGCGCCAACTCCCGCACGATCGTCCCGACGTGCGTGTCGTCCCGCCGCACGGTCAGCGAGAGGGTGTGAGGGGTGTCGTCGTCGTTCCACAGGACGACATCACCGAGGTGCGGGGCACGATCGGGGCCGGTCGACGGCGGCGCGGTCGGCGTCGGCGTTTCCGTCCGTGTCGGCGTCGGCGTCGGCGTCGATGTCGTTCGATCAGTGGCAGTCGGCGTCGCGGAGGGCGTGTCGTTCGCGGACCCGGCACAGCCGGCGACGAACGCCAGACCGAGCGCTCGGAGGGCGCGGCGGCGGGTGGCGGGCATGGCACGCGGGAGCAGTCACCGAGTTCACATAATTGCTGGGGTATGCTCACAGAGATCGTCGCCATTGAAACTGTGTACACGCCCGAACGCGATCCTGCGGTCGGATGACACCTGAGTTTCAACGGCGACGATAGCCGCCGCCGACCCACGCCAGACCGAGGCTGCCGACGAACAGCAATACGCCGAACACGGGGTCGGGGACCGATGGCACCGAGACGGCGCTGCCGACGAGACCGACCAGTACGGGGACGCCGGCGACGGCCGTCGCTCGCGGGTGGGTGCGGAGCTGCTGGCCGAACGCCCGAAGCGACCAGTAGCCAACCGCCGGAATCGACCCAACGCGGGCCCCGAACGACCGGTTGGATGCCGGCCGGTCGATCGGATCGTACGCCGCGAACGCGTCGGCGTCGACGGTGACGAGTTCGCCCGTGTGGATGCGACGGCCGTCGCCGTCGGTGATGCGGAGCAACGTCACCGCGCCGTCGACGCCGTCGACGCCGACGACGCGGTACACCCCGTCGGGATAGTCGTCGCCGGTCGGCGAGACGTGGTCGTAGACGGTGGGCGATGGCATCGCCCACAGGTACGTCGTTCGGACATATAGTTGTGGCAGCGTCGGCGTCGCGCGCCCGGCGTGGTGCCGCCTGCTCGACGGCGTGTGGCGGTCCTGACGGCACTGCTCGTGCTGACCGCGCTCGGCGCTGCCGGGTGGCTGCTACGGACCCGATCCCCTGCCCGCATCGACGCCGGTGCGGGTAGTCGGCGAGACGGCGCCTATAGTCGCGATCGAAACTGTTTGCACAGCCGATCCCAGGACTGCGTGCGATCGGCGGTGCGACGATGTTCAATCGTTGCGTCGTGTCCGCGTCGTGGCGGACGGCGATACCGGCCGTCACGACCGGATAGCCAGACCCTACCAGCTCCGCATCCCCGCCTCGAATCCCACTACAACGGCCCGCGTGGTCAGCAGGTAGCTGGCGTAGGCGAGCGCCGGGACGAGGAGGGAGTCGGTCCGGTCGTACGCGTAGGCGGCGACGCCGAGGGTCGCGAACTGCGTGACGGCGAACAGCCCACCGGCGACGGAGTCGACGCCCGCGACCCCCGAGAGGACGACGAGCGCCGCGAACGCGACGGCGGGAGCGGCCGCGAGCCACCGCATCCAATCCCGGCCGACCCGGGCGTTCGCGAAGAGAGCGACGCCGAGAAGCAGGACGAAGGCGATGGAACCGGCGAGTTTGCCGCGGTCAGGCACCGTCATCAGCCTCCCGACAGAACCCACCAGCACGAACCCCGTCACGAGCGTCGTGAGGACGATGGCGGCGTCGCCGTCGACGACGCGGCCGACGCTCCCCTGGACGATCACCTGACAGATCACGACGAGACTGGGCACGCCGACAACGAGGCTCAGTCCGGCGAGGAGCAGGACCGGCAGCAGGGACGGATCGGCCGCCACCGCCGTCTTCGTCAGGGCATTGTACGGGACGCCGGTGGCGACGCCGACGAGTTTGGTGAGGGCGACGAGAACGAGGGGCGTCAGAGCGGCGGCCGCGACGGCGGCGCGGTCGGCGCGCGTGGGCACGGCGAGTCCCGGGTCGATGTCGCGCACGGCGGCGTACGCACCAGCGAACAGGAGCACACCCATCAGGAGGAGGCCACCACTCACGAGCCCGCCGACGAGGACGCCGCCGGGTGACGAGCCAACGATGGCGACGAACTGCTGCCAGAGGTAGAGGCCGACGAGGGCGGTGGTGACGAGACCGAACTCGACGGCGAGCGGGCGTGCCCGGCGAGTGACGGACCGGGCGTCGAACTGGAGGGGCATAGGCGGGCTTCTGCGGCGAGCTATTTAATCGTCGGCGTGGCGGTATCAGGACCGAGACTCGGCGGGACGCGGACGAACGACCGCCGACGTGACACGGACGTCTATCACCGATTCGGCTCGGACGCGCAGTACGGGACCGTGGTCCGGATCGGCATCAGTCGAGCCGTTCGGCGTAGCGGAAATCAGCCTCGGTGGCGTCGTCGCAGTCGCCATCGAGCACGATCCGCCAACCGTGCAGCGCCGTCGGGTCGTCCAGCGACGCCCGGAGCGTCGCCCGCACGTCGGCGAGGTCGACGCCGTAGTAGTCGTCGGGGACGCCATGAACATACTGGAGCGCCGTCTCGAACAGCGAACGCATACCGTCGCCGTTCTCGAAGTCGAACTTGTACGCGCCCGCGGCGACCTGCACCATCCCGTGGAGAAGTTCTAACTACTGATACCCGAAAGGAACTCCCATGCTCCATTTAACCGAATCCGATTTTCTTCCCGAGCAGACATATGACTAGGCCGGCGCAGCGTTCATTCGACGGAACGTTAGTCACGACACCGTTCGGGGGCGAAAACGTCGAACGGACCGCGCGAGACGAATACCGAACGCTCCTCGACGAGCACGATTCCGAGGATGTGCTCGTCATCACGGGTGCGCCGACAAGTACGGATACGTTCCGGGAGGCCCTGGATGAGGAGCTACCCGGCGCGGCGACGCCGTACGTGACGTCGCTCGTCGTGCACGCAACCGAGGTCCTCAACCAGACCGACGACCGTGTCATTCTCTCCGACGCGCTACGACGAGAACTCCTCCACCGATTCCTCACAGACTACGAGTGGGAAACAGAGTACCTCCAGCGGGCGTCCGAACAGCCGTCGTTCATCGAGGACGTGGACGCCGTGATGGGCACGATCTCCTGGCAGACGGTCGCACCCGAGGAAACCCCGGAACTCCGTGATATCACGGCTGCGCTCGACGCCTTCCACGAGTGGCTGGCCGAGCACGACCACATGGAACGCGGGCAACTCATCTCGGACGCGCTCGATGTCCTCACCGGGGATACCCGCGACGATATCGTCGATTTCGAGGCGGTGCTCGCAGTCGAATTTGAGGAATTCTTCCCGCTCGACCGTGCGTATCTCGACGCGCTCGCAGGGGACTGTGAACTCGTCTGTATCGCCGAAGAGAACGCGAGTGTGCGCCGCACGTGGATCGAGACAGGGCCAGTTACGGACTACGTCTCGTTCAGCGAGTCTCGCCGCGGAGCGTCGGAGACGCCGTCGACGCGACCGGCTGCCACAGCCGCATATTTCGCCGAAGAAACGATCCCTGCAGACCCGGAAACGGGGTCGGTCTCCGTCCTCGCTACAGACACCAGTGACGAACAACTCGCCGAGATCGCCAACGAGATCGAAGCCCTCGTCGCGCAGTCGGATTGGAACTACGACGACATCGCTGTCGCCACCAAACAAAGCGGGAGTACCGTTACGGACACCATCGAAGCGTTCGAACGCGCCGGAATCCCGACGGAATCGACGACCGTCACTGGGTTCGGTGACGACCCGGCGATTCGGGAACTCCTCGCTGTCGTTCGATATCTTGCCGCAGATGGGGAGAATGAGAGACCCGATCACGGCCCGGACCTCGATACGGAGCGCTTGGATCGCGTCAGCGAGATGGACTGCCTCGAACAGGGGGTCCGCTGGTGGGCGACGGACTCGGGGTTGAAAGAACGGATCGCGGAACGCGCGACTCCGCTGGATGCACGGGCGCAGTTCGGGAACGTCAGGCGGGCGTTCCGGATGGCCGAGTTCCTCGAAGACACCGCCTTCGTGGATACGACGTGGGAGTCCTTCGAGGAGATGCTCGAACGCGCCCACGAGTACGCACCGCAACAAAATCAGACGAGCGCGACGGAACTCGACGGTGGTGTCCGCGTGGACCATCTGCAAGCGATCAAGAACGAGTCGTTCCGCGTGGTGTTTCTCGTGAATCTCGTCGACAGTGAGCACCCGGGGGACCCGTTCCTGACGCGGTTGTTCCCGACTGAACGGGTTGCATCGATGCCGGACTACCCTGGGATCACGGAACTCGACGAGCCGGACGTGAATGCGACGTTCCCGACGACGTCGACGGCGTCGAGTCGGCCGTTCGCGCGGTATCACACGGAGCACGCACGGCGACGCCTAGCGATTGGGGCTGGCGCTGCGGACGAGCATCTGTACTGCTGTCTGTACGAGTTCGAGGACACCGCGTTGGAAGAGCGTGCGCAGGCGTCGCGGTTCCTCACCGCGGCCTACGAGGACCTGCCCTGGGTAACCGAGGCCGACGATCCCCACATCACGAGCGAGCAGGCGGCGGAGGACTTCCTGTTGTCGCGGGTTGACGACGCGCTCGCAGCAGTGCGCCGCGCGAATAGTCAGGACGTGACGGTGTCGCTCGACGAGGTAGAAACGGAACTCGAGGAGATTCAGGACTTGCTCGAGAAGAGCGGTATCCGTGGGGAAGAGCTTCGGAAGGCGTTACGTGCGCGTGTCGAGTTCGCTAACGGGGAGGGGCGGCGATGAGCCGGGAGTCGCTCTCACCGTCGCGGCTGGCAAACTACGCGACGTGCCCGCGGTTGTACGATTACCGGTACGTGCAGGACGTGAGCGCGCCGGACCGTACCGAACTGTACCTCAATCAGGGAACGATCTACCACGAGACCATCGAGGACGTGTGCGAGGCGACGGTCCGCGACGACGACCCGAGAGTGATTCACGACCGGGCGATGCGGATTTTCGATGCAAAGTGGGACGAACACAGCAGCGCGGACGACTACGAATCTGCCGCACATCAGGAGTACCAGCGCGTTGAGAACCGGGCTGCCATCGAGTCGTTCTTCGACCCCGATGGAGGGGTCGGCATCGACCACGCCCGTCACTCAATCGCCACCGAGTGTTGGGTTGAATGCGAAGTGGATGAGCGGGGGCTCCACGGGAAAGCGGACAACGTCGTCCGGACGGACGAGGGGCTCCACATCTTCGACTACAAGCGGAAGACGCACGGGATGCTCTCCGATGGGACAGCCGAGTACCTGGGTGATCATCTCGACGGAGAGGCTCACGAGCCGAAGCGTGTGCGGAATGCGTTCCAGACGGCGACGTACATCGAGGGCGTAAAGAACGAACCGTTCTACGAGGACGGGATGGAGGTCCGGTTCAGTTTCTACGGCCTCCTCAACAAAACGTCGTTCGAGAGCACACCATCTGGATACGACGTGTCTGCACGCGGGTGGGGACGGGAAACGACCGAGATTTACGACAATCACTATGACACGATCTGGGCGCTCATTCGCGCTGCACACGACGGAATCACGGGCGAGGCCTACGAGCCAGAGCCGTTCGACCTCATCAACGAGGAGGCGTGCCCGGACTGTGACTATCGAGCGATGTGTGCTGACCGCTTGTCGACGGAGGTGCGACGATGAGCGGCGACAGTAACGAGTACCCGTCGTGGTTCCCGGTTCCGGACGAAGATGTGACCCCGGAGCCGCAGCAGCGGACGATCATCGACTCCGACGCCTACCCGATGCGCGTGCTCGCCGGGGCTGGGACGGGCAAGACGTTCACGATGGTACGGAAGATCGAACACCTCATCGACGAGGAGGGCGTGTCCCCGGATCGGATCCTCGCGCTGACGTTCACGAACAACGCCGCGGACTCGATGCGTGAGAAACTCAACGCGAAACTCGGCGCGGCCGGCTACGACATCGACGCATACACGTACCACTCGATCTGCAACGAGATCCTCACCGACTACGCGTACGAAGCCGGAATCGATCCGGACTTCGAGGTCGCTACGGACGCCGAGAAGTACGCCATCGTGCTCGACGTCCTGGACGACATCGAGTACCGATCAGTCAAACCCAACGTGTATGGAAGCGACGGGTACGCGTCAGGGGCCGCGTCGAAGCTGCTCAACTTCATCGGGTCGATGAAACGCAGCGGCATCACGCCCGACGACATCGACGCCTTCCTCGGGCCTGCCGACCGCGTCTACGAACTCGCTGACCTCCCGGAGCGCATCGGGACTATCGCCAGCGACCACCTGGGCGGCCGGTCCGTGTCGAGCGTGCTGGACTCGCTCTCAGACGTGCGTGCTGACCTCGTCGCTGAACGCGACGCACTCGCCACCCAGGGTATCGAAGCCAGCGTACGCGACTTCCTCGACCGACTCGTGGATCTCTGCGACGCGCTGGAAGCAGCGTTCGAAGCCCACGAGGCAGGTGGGCGAGAACTGCCGGACGACGCGCACAAACTCCCGAAATACCTGCTCGGCGGATACGCGAGCGGTGCACCGACGGGGATTCCGGACGATCTCGACCTCGAACTCACGGACCACCTCGACTCGTTCCTTTCGGACTGCCTCACGGCGAGAGATCTGACGGCGGGATATGCGGCGTACGAGCGTGAACTCGACGAGCGGAGCCTCGTCGACTTCGACGGGTTGGTCGTCGAGACGGTTGCACTGATGGAGTCGCCGGTCGGCGAGGAAATCGCTGCCCGGTGGGACTACGTGTTCTGTGACGAGTTCCAAGACACTGACCGCCGCCAGTTCGACCTCGTTACGTCACTCGTCACCGACGAGAACCTGTTCGTCGTCGGTGACGACGACCAGGCGATCTACGAGTGGCGCGGCGCACACGTCGCCAATATCACCGACGAACTGGACCGAGCGTTCGCGGCGCTCACCGACGAGCCGCTGGAGGAAAACTTTCGTTCCCGACAGCCGATCCTCGATCTGGCGAACGAAGCGATCACGAAAATCGACCACCGCGAGCGGCACAAGACGCTCAAACGCGTCGACGAACCTACATACGGTGGGGACACAGTTGCGACCGTCGAGTTGCCCGACGAGGACGACGACGCGGACGCGGCTCTCCAGATCCGAACCGTGGTACAGAACCTCTTGAGTGGTGAGGCGTCGGACCTCGACGAGGCGTACGATCCGGGCGACATCGGGTTGCTCGTTCGGAAGAACACCCACGCCACGCCCGTCATCGAGGCGTTCGAGGAGGCCGGTATCCCGTATCAAGTCGCCGGCGACCTCGCGACGGAATCGGTCGGTGTCGGAACCGTCGCCGCCTACCTGAAAGCGCTCGCACGGCCGGAAGACGAGGTGAGTTGGAATCGGATTCTCCTGATGCGGTATCGGTTGTGCGACGCGGATCTCCGGATACTCAACGCCGGCGAGGATCTACTCGTCGAGTCGCTCCGCGAAACGCCGCTCGACGAGTACGAAGAACCCGAGCGTGTCGCGGACGCCCGTGCGCACGTCACCGAACTCCTCGAACTCCGGGACAGCGCGTCGCTCAGCCACCTGTATCGCGAACTCAAAGAGATCACGAACATCGAGTGGTATCTCAGCGAGCAGGAGCGCCGCGATCTCGCACAGCTCGACGACGTCGTCGAGCAGTACGGCGACAGTGCCGTTCAACCACCACTCACGCCCGAGTTCGTCGACTCGCTCGAACACTACGACTCGCTGTTCGACGAGAGTGGATCCACGCCGACGAGTCAGCCGGATGTCGCCGACGACGCGGTCAACGTGATGACGATCCACAAGAGCAAGGGCTTGGACTTCCCGGTCGTCCTCATCCCGCAAGTCACGGCCGACGAGTGGGCGCCGAGCGCTCGACCCTACGACGCGCTCGAAACGGGGCTTTCGGACGGTCCGACTGCGGCGTTCGACGAGGATTACGTCACGCGTGACGCCCGCGAGACCCGACGCGTGTTCCACGTCGGAATCACGCGCGCCGAGGACATCCTCGTGCTGCAGGGCGAACGAGGGGAAGCCGACTCCGAGGAAACGCATCCGATGGCGGCGGCGGTCGACGACATCCTCCCATCCCGAATCCCGTGGCAGCCGGAGCGGGGTCACCTTCCGATCTGGACCGATGTGCAAGAGTGTCTCCCGGACGAGGCGGTCGACTGGAGCGACACGCTGGCCAGCGAGACAGCCGAAGACATCGGCGGCGCAGTCAGACACGACGGCGACGAACTCACGGTCGAGGCAGCACGCGCCCGCCTGCTGAACCTCGCAGCGGCATCCCTCGACGGCCACCTCACGACGGACGGTGAGCGATCGACGCTCCAGGTCGAATCGTTGACTGGCCCCTCGACACCGTATCCGTCGATCTCACACAGCTACACGTCGCTTTCGGCCTACGAAGAATGCCCGCGCAGTCATTACCTCGAGTACGTGGTCAACGCCTTTCCCGACTGGCGGAGATCCACACGCGACGATGGAGGCGGCGTGTCACAACGCGATGTCGGCGTGCTTTTCCACGATACCGCGGAGCAAGCCGCGACCCGGGCGGATCGTGATCGGAACGCGTGGTACGAAATCTGCGAACGGCTCGCCAGTCAGCGTCGAGCGGAGGACGCACTCCCTGCTGCGAAAGCGTGTATCGACCGGTACTTCGAGTTGGCGTTGAGCGACTACGAAATCGTGGACGCCGAGCGAGAGTTCGAACTCGATCTCGATGGACACGAACTCGTCGGATACATCGACGCCGTCTACCGGCTGTCGGACGGCGAGTTACTCGTCATCGATTACAAGGCAACCGAACGGTATCGCAATCTACAGGAAGATACGCAACTCCCGATCTATCTGTTGGCCTGCCGCGATCTGTACGACGAACCAGTCTCACGCGCAGGCTACGCCTACGTCGGCGACATCGGTCCAACCGTCGAAACGCGTTCGTTCGACGAATCGGAGCTCCGTGCCGTCGAGGACGATGTCGTGACCAAAATGGATCGGATCTCGAATTCATCGTTCGGTGAGTATCACGACGGTGAGCACTGCCAGTGGTGTCGACACAATCAGCTTCCGTGTGCCCCACCATCGCTACGGAGCGACTGACTGCTCTCGGACGGGAGCAGATACCGATCTTCGGTTCTGTGGAATCCCTCAGAAACGGAGAGGAACAGCGTGCTGAGTAGAGCAGACGAGTTCAAGCTCTCTGGCTTTCTCTACGGATCAGAGCCCTGTATCTCGTTGAGATTGATTAATGCGTATCCCGACGTGTCGTGCATATCGGTGAGCGCTTTCTCTTGGCTCGCCAGTTTCTCATCGATATTTTTTATTTGCGTAGGGGCGTCTCTCGGTGGCAGATTCATAATGAAGCCTCCGAACATGAAGAGGGCTCGTTCGTAATCCCGCGCCTTGCCGTCCGGACACGTCCGGGCGAATTTGCGGCAGAATGCACTGTACTGAGATGAACTCTGGCTTGCTTGTCTGTACAATTGTTCACCATCCTCTCGAATCCCCCAGAGGTAGACATGAGCGTTCCACACTCGGCGATCGTAGATCGGGAACTTCACAGAGTATTGATCTGGCTCACTCGCAATTAGATGGAGTAAAAATGCTGACGTGACGAGACTCTTCGACTCAACGATCCCCTCGTCGTTCAAATGACCGGACAGCGATTCGATTGCTTCCTCGTGGCCTCGGTTAAGATAATTCTCTGAGCTAATCTGTTCGAGTACGTCAGCGATCTGCTCAAAATCAGTAGTTCGGTTGAGGCCCTTCCAATCCCAGAGATGTTCTGCGCGATCTACTAGCCGAGTATACTCCATCGCTTCGTCGTATTCCTTGGCGTAGTCAGTATAGACAGGGTACAGCGATGCCCAATACTCGATATTTAGTGGTGCATGTCCCATGCTAGTCAAATTCAATATGTCATAGCATATATATTTGCAGGATGGCGTCTTTTTCTGGCCCTACCCAATCTACTGCGCAAGTTACGCACTCTGCAGATAGTGTGACTGCTGAAATCTGTCACCGTGTGTGGGTTTCAACATGGACGCATCTTCCTTTCAGTCAAAGACCAGGTTTGCTAATTTCCCAGTTCTTCGTACGACTCGACGATCGAAAGATCGCCCACTAACTGCTCGTCGAGTTTCGGACTTCGCGCATCGGTCTTGACTCGCTCGTGTTGCCAGTCGAGTTCGTCTTTGCCGCGCCAAACGCCGTAGACAGTCACACTCGGCAGTTCGACGACGCCGAACACGATGGCCAGCATGTAGAGCAACAGTTCGACATCGCGCCACGTCGCGGTGGTCTCGGCGGGGAGCTGATCGGGAAAATCGACACGCTGTCCGAGCAGTCGATGCGCCCGCGCTCGTTCGACGAAGTTCCGATCGTTGCTGAACAGCAGGATATCGCTCCGATAGTCGCGATCGTACTCGTCGTACGCGGCGATGATCGCTTCGTCCCCCCGCTCGCTCTGCACCTCGACCGCCTGTTCGATGTCCCGGATCCGCCGATACGCGAGTAGGCCGAGACGGCCGACGCGAGCCGAGCCCAGTGGCTGATTCCAGTACTCCTCGTAGACGGGTCCGAACGCCTCGACGAACGGATCGGTGTCGTGGCACTTGTTGTCCCACGTCAACTCGTCTCGGACACCGGTGGCGAGTACGAACCCGTTCACGTTGCCGACACTATCGCCGCCGTGGAGGCCGAGCACGCGGTCGATCCGCCACGGCATCAAGTTCGTATCGAACCCGGCGAACGCAGGCGGATGTCCGGCCATCAGATCCGGATCGCCGTAGCGATTGAGGAACGTCTCGACCTCGTCACGGTTGGCGATGTCGACGATTCCACTCGCCAGGATTGCGTTGCGGTACTCGTCTGCCGACGGAAGATCGGCGTACACCCGTTCTGGATACTGACGGCCGATCTCATCTCTCGCCGCCACGTACTCCTCGATGCCACTCGTGAACTCGATCGTCACGTCGTCGTTGCCGGTGAGGTCGACCGTCAGGAGTTCACCGATCTCGTCCGAGGGGTGTTCGACGGCGAATCTCGCGTCGCCGCGATCGACGAGTCGGTTCAACAAGAGAGTGAGATGCTCCCGTTTGATCCGCATCAGAACACCTCCGTGAAATCGATGAGTTCGATCGCCGGTCGGGGGATCGTCGGAAACGACTCGCCGAAGTACTCGCCGTCGACGTGCGTGTAGTAGAGGTGGTCGACGTCGTACTCGAAACCCGCGCGGAAACTGATGATCGACCAGAACTTCCGCCCGGGCGTGACGTCGATGGCGACGCTCGCGGCCGCGTCAGTGCTGGCTTCGAGGGCTACTTTCAGATACTCGATGATCGCCTGAAAGTCCCGCTCGTCGGCGATCGTCTCGACCGTGATCGACGGCTCGCTCCCACCGTGAGCGGTCACGATCGTCTTCATGAGCGACATCGCGGCGTCGGTCACGTCCGAGATCACCGGATTGTCGAGCACGTAGATGTCCGTCGGCACGAACTCGTCGTGGCACGCGGCGGCGAGTGGATTCACCACGGGTGCGACGCTCGTGCTTCCGTTCGTGATCCACACCCGTTCCATACGCCACTGCAGGACGGCGAGTGTGTTAACGATTTTCACAGTGTGTCTTTACTGACGGTGCCACCCTCGCCGGACCCTACTACTTTGTACGGCGGACGCGATGATTCGACACCAGCGTGTCGACGGCAACGACACGCGGAGGACGATTTTCGATGACAGCCACTGATCGTGCCGAAGGCGCCTTGCTCGGACTCGCGTGTGGCGACGCCCTGGGTCGTCCGGTCGAGTTCCGATCACCACGGCGCATCGAACGGGAGTACGGACGACTCGACGAGATGGTGGGGGACGGCACCCACCGCAAACCGCCAGGCACCATCACGGACGATACCGAACTGGCGCTCCGAATCGCCCGCAGTCTCGTCGAGATGGGCGCGTTCGACGGCGTCGACATCGCGGAGCGGTTCGTCGAGTGGTACCGGAGTGGCCCGTTCGACATCGGCGGACTCACTGCTGACGCGCTCCGACTCATCGACCAGGGACACGCGTGGGACGATTCCGGGCAGACCTGCTGGAAGGCGCGGTCGGAGGGACAGAACGCGGGCAACGGGAGCGTCATGCGCTGTGCGCCGCACGCGCTCGCGTTCGACGACGAATCCGCGCTCGTGACTGCGAGTACGATATCCTCTCGGATCACCCACGCCGACCCGCGCTGCACGTACGGCTGTGCCGTGCTGAACCTCACCATCGCGAACTGTCTGCACGAGACCGAACGACCGCTCGCGACCGCGCTGGAGACTGTTCGTGTGGACGCTCCAGACGAACTCGTCGGTGCGCTCGAACCGATCGGTGCGGGTGAGGAGCCCGAGCCGCTCTCGAACAGTGGCTACGTCGTCCACACGCTCCAGACGGCGCTCTACGAGGCACTCACAGCCGAGGAGGCCGGTGAGGCGATCGTCGGTGCCGTCAATCGGGGTGGTGACGCCGACACGCTCGGTGCCGTCGCCGGGGCAGTCGCGGGCGCCCGATTCGGCGCGTCGTCACTCCCGCCCGCGTGGCTCGATGCGGTTGACGAGGTTGGCGAACTTCGTGACCTCGCCCGCGACCTGTTCGAGGGAACGTACGCGCCAGTGTCGGCCTGAACGCCGACCTGGACGAAATAGCAGCGCGGATGGAGGCTGATTTCGTCGAAACCCTGCCTGAGGATGTTAAAAAGACGCTCAGTGACGAGTAGCGACCCACGGCTCCGCTGAAATACTCATCGGGAGATAGGTCTGGAGCGCCGTGCTGAATACAGGGCGCGAATCTTGCAGATCAGTCACCGATAGAACTGTTTGTCTCCAAAGCGAAACGATGGATAGGAACTACCGCTCACTCGGCGTCTGAAGTGGGACTATTATTGCGTACCGAGAGGACGACGCTGGCTGCATTCTTTCGAACCGAGGTGTTTGTCGAGCCGGAGATGAACTGTCGCAGACGCCCTTTCGTGGGTGCTCCGATGATGGTAAGGCCATAGTAGCGGGATTGTTCGACGATGGCTTCGACGGTGTCCGTCGCCTCGTGTACCCACGTTGTGGTGCTTTCGGGACGGTCGATTCGGTGAGACACATCGTCAACGAGGGCTTCGGCCTGCTCCCGCTTGTGAGCTGACACATCCTCGTCAACGACGTGCAGAATATCGATCCATGCGCTACAGTCGGTTGCGATTGTGGTGGCTACGTCGGCGGCCAACCCCGAATGAGGGCCGCCAGCGACCGGGAGAAGAATCGAAGGCGGCGTCTCAAAGCCCGCCTTCCCGTTGACGATCATGACATCAGCATCAGCGTGGGCTGCGATCCGTTCGGTGGCCTCTTTCCGAAGGCGGCCCGTCCGAGAACCGCTTGGGACGACGAGCGTATCCACATCACGAGCCCTGACCGCGTGCAAGACTCCTTTCACAACGTCACGGGTGTCGACAAAGTCCCCATCCACGTGTGGTAGAGCGTCGTCGGTTTGCTCGAACGCCCATTCAAGCAGTGCACTATCGTCGCTGTCGGTCACCTCATGATCGTAGACTTTCGGGGTCTGTTCGGAGACGGAAACTGGATTAATGATGGTCAGGGATGCGTTCCGCACCCGTGCAAGAGTGGTTGCGGTTTTGAGTTGATCGAGCACGGGCGGAACCTCACGAGTGAGTAGCGGTACGAGGATGTGGTTGCCGTCAAATTGGCCTGCAACAGGGAGGATGCCATCGGAAGCCTCATTCGACCCTGTCAGCAGCTCCCCCAAGGACCGCGTAGACATACGCTCGGTTTCGTGGCGCTTATTGAAAAGTGAAGGGGCAATTGTTGATCGCATCTGTTGGCGTCACCGTGCTGAATGGGAGGGACCAGTAGATAGCGGCTCGTCGGTGAACAGTAGGCACCGGGGACGCCCCGGGACGCTCAGCTTCCCCGTGCGACCCGATGTGGGGGTGGGGACTACCGTAGGGCGATCCCAGGACCAACCTTGGATACACATAGGGCAGACGTAGGGAGATACTTGACTAGGACGTAGCCCGAAGTTCCTACGTGGGGCTCGTCGAATCACCCTGTTGCCGTAGATATCAGCGGGACCCGAAATCGACGTGTAGCACCCGGTCTTTGATGTCTCTCGTTTTCACTAGCTCGACCGCATCATGCGGTACCTCACGTCGTCTCAGGCCACAGAATTTTGTAGAATACTTTAGATTAGTCCGTATGGAAGTATACCGGGTTCAGGAGGACGATCTCGATCGGATTTCGGAGAGATCCGCCGGGTACGAACAGGATCTCCAGTCCTATCTGCTGAAAGCCAGTGGTGCCAAAATCGGCGAGTTGAGCATGATGTACATCAGTCAGGAAGGGACACCTGACGAAGAGGGTGGATTCTTCGATATTCTGGGGATCGATGAGAATGGCGATACGGTCGTCGTAGAACTCAAGCGCGACAAGACACCCCGCTTGGTAGTGTCACAGGCACTCGAATACGCCAGTGGCATTCGTCGGGAGGACTACGACCGGCTAGACGGCCGGTTTAGAGCATTCCGCCGGAGTCGTGGAGAGGAACCTGACGAGAGCCTTCGAGAGGCACACGCCGAGTTCTTCGAACTCGAGGACGAACCACTCGCCAAATCCGAATTCAATAACGACATCCATCTGGTGGTCGTGGCCGCAGAGTTCGCGGATGTCACACTGAATATGGCCGATCTGCTACGGGATCACGAACTCGACGTCGTTTGTGTTCGGTATCGGACGTTCACCGATTCGGAGGACGATTTGACGCTTCTCACGACCGAAACCGTTCGTCGACCCCTGGCATTAGAACCCGGTGGTGACGGGAGTCCGACATCGACAGAAACGGAAAAGATTCAACGGGCGTTCTGGGAGCAGCTAATCGGGAAGATCGATCAGCAAACCGGGTCGGAGCTGTACACGGAATCCGCCAATCCCCGAAGTTATCTTCCAGTGCGAGGGACGCTTCCAGCCGACGCGGACATTGTCTTGGGAACCGACAGTCTCCGCGGCCAAATCCAAGTGAAACTCCACCTGCGAGACGACGGAACGGAAATGTACGACTACCTAGTCGAGCACAAGTCGGACATCGAATCCGAGATCGGAGAGGAACTCGTGTGGGACCCCGACTCTGCCCGGTACGAGCAGATCCGACTCGTCCGGGGCGGAAACATCAAGGCTGATCGAGAGCAGTGGGACGAGTTCCAAAACTGGCTGATCGACTACTGGAAGACGTTCGACCAGGTATTTGCGGACTACCTTCGCCGTCGAAGTTAGCTATTGTCTGAGGACTGTGTCGGCTTACTGCCCAACTGCGACGGTTCCTATTTGCTCTATCTCCGAGTTCCGCCCTGGTGCAACGGAAGCGTTCCAGCTCGTGGGGGGCCCGCTATGGCGGACCAGTCTCTGCAATAGCCTCAGTTAATCGATCGATTGCGGCTGGATCGTCGGCTTCGCCGACGTGATCGACGTTCCACAAGCCGGAGCAGCGTATTTTCTCGCTCGGACTGTCGCGGCCGAGCCACCGGTCGTCTCGGGGATCGATCGGTTCCTCGCCGTAGTTGCTCACGAGCGCGATGACGTTCCGTTCGAGATACGCTCGGTTCGTCGTCGACGTTCACCCAGAGGAAAGGAAGGTCGCGGATGTAGTCGCTGACGCGTCGTTCGAGGTCGAGTTCCTCGAGACGGAGATCACGGCCGGCGCTGCTCCCGTCCCCCCACTGTGGATATTCGTCGTGGAGACCGTGACGTTCGACGAGCGCTTCTCCGACGCGTTCCCGGAAGACAGAGCCTCGATGATTGCCGCCATCTTCGTACGTGCCGCTCAACGCGCCCCGATGGGTTCGGAGACGATTCCACAGCGTCGTACCGCTTCCCTCGGAGACGGCGTGGGTGCCGACGCGTGTGAGACGTAGCCGATCGCCATCTGCTCGGTACTCGTCGTTGGCGAAAAAGAAGTAAACGCCCCGATCCGGCCAGTCCATGTAGCCGTCGCAGTCTCGAAGGCGCCGTTTGCCGCCGACTTGCCGTTCGAGGTCGTCGAAGAGCGCGTACAGCCGATCGAGGCGTGCGTCCCGATCCATAGCGTGTTTCTATTCGGCCCACTCCAAATCAGCTGGGGCGTACGAGTACTGCTTCATCCCTTGCTCGTCGCAGTGCGATGCAAGCTTTCCCGGTAACATCCCTGGATCGTCGAGCTGTCCGGTGTAGACCACGGACACCGATTCGTTGGAGTCGTCTGCACGGTCGATAACGACCGCCTCGTCGGGGTCCTCGTGATTCGCATTGACGACACGATCACCCGGCGTGAACGGATTCGCCGCGAAATCCAGATTCGTGTGCTTGTACGTGTACAGCTTGATGTCCTGGTCGTCACAGTACGAAGAGAGGAGCGCGGGATCGATGTCTCGCCAGTCACCGGGACCGGCATCGAGCGTACTGGGGAATGCGACTCGAACGGCTTCACCGTCTATCGACTGGCCGTAGACGCCAGCGTCCTTCTCCGGGGGGAGCACTTCGACGACGACGGCCACCGACGCGTCCGGATCGCTGGATTTGACGACACGATCGCCCGGCGAGAAAGGGTTTTGCGGTTTCTGGTTCATGTGGGCGGTGTTCGGACCCAGATCCATCAGCTCGTTCATCGGACGGGTCGCGAGGTGATCCAGTTTCGTCGGTTCGTCTCCGGAGTACGCCTCCTGTGTCGACACTTTGGACTCGAGCGTCTCGACGCGCTCCCAGCCGAGCAGAATGAGGCCGTCTTCGTTGTCCCGGTGTCACACCATGACGATGATTTCGTCGTCGGGATCCTGTTCGAGCAGTTTCGACGGGCGGAAGGCGGAGACGTCTCGAGAGGTCTTCACGTCGATCTCGTATCCGAACACCTCGAAGTCGTAGGCGGAGAAACTCTCGGAGTTGCACTTGCGGATCGCCGCCTCGTTCTCCTACTCCCACATTTCCACCGGGAGGTACTCCCGACAGAACTGTTCGAACGCGAGCTCGCCGAGATTCCCTCGGCGTTTGGTTGGTACGTCGTCGGCGCCCTGTTTCACGGCTTGGTGATGCGCGCGCTTGCGGTCGACGTCGTCGGGCGTATAGAGGTACACTATGTCGACATCTGAAACTCAGATGATGAATCTATTGGCCACCCCTATCGCGCCCGTTCACGAACAGTGAGAGACGGACTCCGAATGGGGAATACGATTTGTAGCTTCGGTTGAATGTTCCGTCTATGGATATTCTCGTGATCTCCGGCTGTTCCGGCGACAAGCAGTTCGACGAGGCGCCGATCGGTTGTGAGGAACTCGACTCGACCAGCCGAAACGACGTACTCGAGACGTATCCCGACTACGTCGCCCCTGCGGCCGAGATGTACACCGGGGACGAACACGAGCGTGTCCGGCAAGCAGTGGCGAATCTGCGATCTTACGCCGACGTGACGTGGCGAATCGTCTCGGCTGGATATGGATTAGTCGCTGAAAACGAGCGGATCGTCGCGTACGATTGTACACTCAGGGACATCGACTCCGTCCGTGATCGTGCGCAGCGGATGGGATGATCTCCCTCGTTCAGAGATCGCTGAGACGCTGTTGACGATCGTTCAAGAGAACGGCTAATGGTCGTCTACGTGCTAACGAGGTCCTGCTGGGTCCGATCCGAGACGGTAACTCTTCTTCGTCGTTTCGCTTTCGTCGCTGGTCAATACCCGTCCCCGCTTAATCAGAAGCTGTTCTGGACGGCATCCATCTTACACTGGACACAGAGATCATCGAAGATACAGCCGACATTGTCGTAGGGGCAGACGTGGTCTTCGGTTTCGACCGAGAGGCGACGTTTCTGCTGTCGCCATTCGACCTCCCAGGCGTCGATGGACATCTCGTTAGAGGTGAATACGATCTCGCCATCGCGATCTTCGATTTTTGCGACCGTTCCCGGCGTGAGTTCCTCTTTCACGACCGCGATGGCTTCCTCGTAGGACTGACAGTCGCGCCGCTCTCGGTCCGTGTCGAGCAGGACGACCGTGATCGCACGGTCAGTCGTCTCGGTCGGGTCGTGGCTCGATGTCACCATGTGCAGTCGGTTGTCGGAGAACAATAAGTTCACTCCCAGCAGGCGCACCGATCGACAGGAGGCGACAACGAGATCGGAGAGATACATCGAGCGTCGCGCGACGCAGACAGACGTCACAGATAGATATTACGTTGGGGTGATTGATTCGTGCATGATGCACAATTTCTCCCCGGCGGCCGAGGACGAACGGATCGTCTTCGGCGCCTGCCGTCCGAATCACCCACGACGAGCGCCACCCGACAGTTCGGTCGACGACTGGGTTCGACACGTACAGGAACGAGACGTCGAACGCGTCTGCTGTCTGCTCGACGAAACACAGCTGAGCGAGTACGACGACCTCCTCGATACCTACGTGGCGGGCTTCGGCGCGGATCGGGTGACTCACGCGCCGATCGGGGATTTCAGCGTCGTCGATCGACGGACACTCCACGAGACGATCCTGCCGTTTCTCGACGCGTCGAAAGCCGCCTCGGAGCGAGTCGTCGTCCACTGTTCGGCGGGGTCGGGACGAACGGGACACGTACTGGCGCTCTGGCTAGCACACGACCGAGGCTGTAGCGTCGAGGATGCCGTCGCGGAAGTGCGCCGAATGGGGCGCCGACCGCTCGAGGCCGCGAGTAGGGCAGACTTGCGCGCGTTGCTGTAGCGGACTGTCGTACAGACACAGTAATTGCTCTCAACTGTGAAGTTCGACAACCCGCCAACAGCGCTCACGAGGGGATCGGTCGGTGCGATTAGGTGGCTTGGACTACTACGCACCTCTATGGACGACCACACCCGAGACGACACTGTGGGCCCCCCAACCTCGGGAAGCCCCACAGGATGGGACGCCAGTCAGGGGTTGTCCAACGGGTGGGAACACGGCACGCTTCGACGCGCCGTGGTTCACGGTGTGCGCCTCTACAATGCCGGTGCCTTCCACGAGTCGCACGATTGTTTCGAATCGGAGTGGTACAACTACGGGAGCGGGTCGACCGAGAGCGCCTTCCTCCACGGGATGGTACAGGTCGCTGCGGGCGCGTACAAGCACTTCGACTTCGAGAACGACGATGGCATGCGCTCGCTGTTCGAGACGGCGCTCCAGTACCTCCACGGGGTGCCCGAAGACTACTACGGTGTCAACGTCGACGAGGTTCGCACGACACTACAGGCTGCCCTCGACGATCCGGAGACACTCGATGGCTGGAACATCGAGCTCGATGGCGACCGTCCTGTCGCGATGGACCACGACCGTGAGTACGCCGAACAGCTGGAGTAACCGTTAGGATTCATTGGTACTTCTGAAATCAATCTCGAAGCAGTCGTGTGACTCGTGGAAGGCGCCAGCATTGTAGAGGCGGACGCCGTGGACCACCGCGCGACGGAGCGTGCCGTGTGCCCACCGGTTTGACGCGCCACGGCCGGCCCGCCAGCCGGCCGGATCACCCGAGGTGGGCGGGCCGACGATGTCGTCGCGGGTGTGGTCGTCGATATCGACACCAGTCGGTCCACGGGCGTAACGTCTGTGGCGCGAGTGGTCGGGTCAACACCTAAATTTAACAGTCTTCGCGTGCTCGCGGGCGTCCCCGACCCGGACGCCGTCCGAGCGACGACCACGGACAGCCCCGTCGACGACACGTTCGCGGAACTGGACCGCATCTGCCACCGGTACGACGAGTCACTGATCCTCGAACCCGGGGAGGACACCGACGCCGACCTCGCGCGGGGAGTCGACCGGCTGTCGACGGCGACGTGTTACGTCCCGGACGACCTGGCGTCGCTCAAGCGCCGGCCCCCGGGAAGCGTGTTCTCGGGGTTGCCGCCGGGGTACGACGCGTACGAACTCACGACGGCCGACGCCACGCTCCGCCTCAGGTTCGACCAGTCGCACGACGACCGGCAACGGGTCGACACGCCGTACGAGGCGATCGGGGTCACTGTCCCCACGACCGAGGCGTACTTCGAACGGTTCGGCGCCGCGGTGGTGGAAGGGACGGACGAAGCGGACGGAACGCACTTCAACGCCGACGGCTAGAACCGCACAATGAGAGTTCGCGAGTTCGGCGACGATCCCGACGTGGCGGTCGTCGCGGGAGTCCACGGGGACGAGCCCTGTGGTCCCGATGCGGTCGAAGCATTGCTCGACGATGCGCCTACCTTCCAGCGGCCGGTGAAGTTCGTCGTCGCCAACGAGGCGGCACTCGAACGCGGGGTGCGCTATCTGGACGACGACCTCAACCGCGCGTTTCCCGGCGACGCCGATGCAGAGAGTCACGAACGCCGGTTGGCGACGCGGCTCCTGCGAGAACTCGAGGGCTGTACGACGCTCGCACTCCACTCGACGCAGTCGTACGCCCGCCCGTTCGCCCTCGTCGACACTGTCGATCCGACGGCGGCGGCGGTCTGTGCCCGACTCCCGATCGACGCCGTCGTCGAGACGGCGATGTACGCCGGCGGGCGCCTGATCGACTACCCTGGCGTGATCGAGGTGGAGTGTGGGCTGCAGTGGTCGGGAACGGCGGCGGAGAACGCCCAAGCCATCGTGCGGGCGTTTCTGTCGGCGACGGGCGTTCTCCCGGCCGGGTCGGGAATCGATGGGAGCGACGACGTGCCGGTCTTCCGACTCACGGGGCGCGTGTCGAAACCGCGGGCGACGGAGTACGACGTGTTCGTCGAGAACTTCGAACGCGTCGAACCGGGCGTCCCGTTCGCCTCGGCCGATGGCGAGGAACGCGTGGCCGAGGAGGCGTTCTATCCGATCCTGATGTCGGCGGAGGGCTACGAGGACGTGTTCGGGTACGCTGGCGAGCGCGTGGGACGGCTAGCGGATATCGAGAGCGATCAGGACGAGTCCTCGCGCGGCGCGAGTTCGACGAGCGTGAGGTCGCGGTCCAGCATACAGTAGTCGTGGGGCGGGTCGCCGAGTACCTCGTCGATCCGGTACTCGGCGTCGAAGTCGACGCCGTCGGGGACGCAGTAGCCGTGACTCGGACAGTCGGTGTACGGACACGAACCGGCGAGTTTCGCCTTGCTGCCGGCGTAGGCTACTTTCGAGGGGACGTTCGCGGGGACGGGCGCGGCTTCGACCTCGACGGCGCGGACGCCGCTGTCGTGGACGGCGCAGTCGAGCGTCTGGGCGTTCTCGCGGACGTCCGTGATCCGGTACCGGGTTCCCGGCGAGAGGTCGAGACACTGACTGCGATACGGACAGCCGTCGCACGCGCTAGATTCACCACGGAAGACGAACTCGCGGCCGACTTCGGCGAGGCGTGTCCCGATGAGCGTGACCTCTGACATGTTAGGCCGTTCTCGGCCTGGGGGGTTAAGCCTCGCGACCGACGAGTTCGTCGAGGCGGTCGAAGTAGTCCTCGCGCGGGACCTGATAGGCCGCGCGGTAGTCGATATCCCCCGTCGCGAACGCGCGAGCGAGGTCGAGGGCGGTGTCGATGCCCGCCTCGCGGGTGTCGGCCGTCTCGACGCGGGCGTCGACCTCGGGTTCGAGAAACAGCGTGACTGTCCAGCCGTCGGTTCGGGACACACCGGGACGACGCCGGGGCGAACCGGGCGAGAGATAGATCGTCGGCAGGCAGGGAGCCGCAAACTGTTCGGTGTCGAATACGTCCGGCCGGTAGGCGAGGATCGCTCGACCGCCGGTCTCCTCGTGCCAGACTGTCCACCCGCCGGGAAGGTCGTCGAAGCTCATGCGTCGACCCTCGGCACGGCGGCCCTATAGTCTGTGCGTCGTCGACGCGACGTGCGTCGTCGGCTGTCGGGTCCCTAACCGTTCGTACCCGCTCCGAACGGCCGGCGTACCGCCTGGAACCGACTCCCGGCAGTGGAATCGATCGGGTCAGGAGCAGCGCGATTATCGGCCGCATCGGAAGAAGGCTTATGTATGTGTACTACTGACAGTGTTTATAGTCTCGGTTACCAGCGGACCGAGTAGCTGTCGGTCGAACGCCCCGCCCCTCGGAGGCTCCCCACGACGACGATCCCGCGGTCAGGCACGCAGTGTGGTGCGTGTTGCCACACGACGCGACGATCCGGGGAGCGGTCGTTTCGGCGGTTCTCGGGCCCGAGACTCCGATGAGACAATGACGAAGGAAACCCTCGAAGACCTCAGCCAGCATTACAAAGAATCGGTTCCGGCGGACCTCCGCGAAGCGAAGCGCTTCGACTGGTATCTGGACGAGGTGTACGACGATCCGTGGATCGCTCGCAACTCCCACCAGCGCGTCGCCGACATGTTCGACTACTACGGGACGGAGTACGACGAAGCTGCCGGCGTCGTCGAGTACCTCATGGCCTCCGAAGACCCGTTACACGACGGCGAGAACACCTTCTACGGCCGCGAGGTCCACGAATCGATTCACGAATTCGTCAACAAGGTGAAAAGCGGCGCCCGGGGGCTCGGCCCGGAGAAACGCATCAAACTGTTGCTCGGTCCCGTTGGCTCCGGCAAGTCGCATTTCGACTGGATGGTCCGGCGGTACTTCGAAGACTACACCATGAGCGACGAGGGGCGGATGTACACCTTCCGGTGGACCAACCTCTGTGACATCGTCCACGACCAGGACCCAGCGGACGACACCGTCGTCTCGCCGATGAACCAGGACCCCCTCGTCCTCCTCCCGCAGGAACAGCGCGACCGGGTGTTGGAGCGACTGAACGACGCCCTCGATGCGCCCTACACCGTCCGCAACGAGCAGTCGCTCGACCCCGCGAGCGAGTTTTACATGGATCGTCTGCTGGCCCACTACGACGACGACCTCAAGGCCGTTCTCGACAATCACGTCGAAATCGTCCGGCTGGTCGCTTCGGAGAACAAGCGCCAGTGCATCGAGACGTTCGAGCCGAAAGACAAGAAAAATCAGGACGAAACCGAACTGACCGGCGACGTCAACTACTCGAAAATCGCCATCTACGGCGAGAGCGATCCGCGCGCGTTCGATTACTCCGGCGCCTTCTGTAACGCCAACCGCGGGCTGTTCAGCGGCGAAGAGCTCCTGAAGCTCCAGCGGGAGTTCCTCTACGACTTCCTACACGCCTCCCAGGAACAGACGATCAAGCCCAAGAACAACCCCCGGATCGACATCGATCAGGTGATCGTCGGGCGCACCAACATGCCCGAGTACCGGGACAAGAAGGGCGACGAGAAGATGGAGGCGTTCAACGACAGGACGAAACGGATCGACTTCCCGTACGTCCTCGAGTACTCGGAAGAGGCCGAAATCTACCGGAAGATGCTCCGGAATGCGGACGTGCCCGACATGCACATCGAACCCCACGCGATGGAGATGGCGGGCCTGTTCGGCGTCCTCACCCGCATCACGGAGCCGAACGGCGAGAACGTCACGCTCGTCCAGAAGGCCAAGGCCTACAACGGCGAAATCGACGAGGCCGACGACGTGGACGTGAAGAAGCTGCGCGAGGAGGGGGAGGGGAACGCCGACATCGCGGAGGGGATGGACGGCGTCTCGGCGCGGTTCATCGGCGACGAAATCGCCGAGGCGATCATGGACGCCACCCACCGCGACCGGGGGTATCTCTCGCCGCTCTCGGTGTTTACTCACTTCGAGCGCAACCTCGAGAACCACGGGTCGATCCCCGAGGAGAACGTCGACCGCTACCACCGCTACCTCGAACTCGTGCGCGAGGAGTACAAGGAACGCGCCATCGAAGACGTCCGCCACGCGCTGGCCTACGACGTGGACGAGATCCAGCGCCAGGGCGAGAAGTATATGGACCACGTGATGGCGTACATCGACGACGCCACCGTGACCGACGAACTCACCGGCCGGGAGCAGGAACCGGACGAGACGTTCCTGCGATCCGTCGAGGAGAAGTTGGAGATTCCGAGCGACCGGAAAGACGACTTCCGACAGGAAGTGTCGAACTGGGTGAGTCGCCGTGCCCGCGAAGGCGAAGGGTTCGATCCGCAGGACAACGACCGCCTGCGCCGCGCCCTGGAGCGCAAACTCTGGGAGGACAAGAAACACAACATCAACTTCTCGGCGCTGGTGTCGGCGAACGAACTCGACGACGACGAGCGGAGCGCGTGGGTCGACGCGTTGATCGAACAGGGCTACTCGCGCGAGGGAGCCCAGGAAGTCCTCGAGTTCGCCGGCGCGGAGGTCGCAAAGAGCGAACTGGAAGGATGACGGACTACATCCGCGCGGGCGACGAGGAGCTCTCCGGCGCGTACGAGGAACCGATGAGCCTCGAAGCGTACGTCGAGCGGGCGTTCGAGCGTCCATCGATCGCCTCCCACGCCCCGAAGTACCTCCTCGAAGCCATCGAGTCGATGGGGACGCGAACGGTGATCGAGGAAGGCGAGGAACGCGAGCGCTACCGCTTCTTCGACGATCCCGCCAACGACGGCGAACACGCCATCCTCGGCAACACCGACGTGTTGAACGGCTTCGTCGACGACCTCCGGACCATCGCCGCGGATCGGGGGAAACGCGAGAAAATCATCTGGTTCGACGGGCCGACAGCGACGGGGAAGTCAGAACTCAAGCGGTGTCTCATCAACGGTCTCCGGGAGTACTCCAAGACCGACGCGGGACGACGCTACACGGTCGAGTGGAACGTCGCCAGCGCGACCGAGGAGCGGGGGTTGAGCTACGGCGACGAGATCGACCGCGAGGACGACTGGTACGAGAGCCCGGTCCAGTCCCATCCCCTCTCAGTGTTCCCAGAAGGCGTCCGATCGACCATCCTGGCCGACTTGAACGGCGACGACCACGTCCCGACGCGGGTCGACGCCGATCTCGACCCGTTCTGTCGCGAGGCGTACGACATCCTTGAGGAGCGCTATCGGCGGAACGGAGGGACGAACCTGTTTTCCGCCATCACGGACCCGCGTCACCTCCGCGTGAAAAACTACGTCGTCGACGTGGGGACAGGGATTGGCGTTCTCCACTCGGAGGACGACGGCACGCCCAAGGAGCGATTGGTCGGCTCCTGGATGCCGGGGATGCTCCGCGAACTCGACTCGCGGGGCCGAAAGAATCCGCAGGCGTTCTCCTACGACGGCGTCCTCTCGCAGGGCAACGGCCTGTTGACGATCGTCGAGGACGCCGCTCAGCACGCCGACCTGCTCCGCAAACTGCTGAACGTGCCCGACGAGGGTCGCGTCAAACTGGACAAGGGGATCGGGATGGACATCGACACGCAACTGCTCATCATCTCGAACCCCGACCTCGACGTGGAGCTCGACCAGTACGCCGATCGCAACGGGCGCGACCCGCTGAAGGCGCTGAAACGTCGTCTCGACAAACACGAGTTCGGCTACCTGACCAACCTCTCGCTGGAGGCGGAGCTGATCCGCCGCGAACTGACGAGCGAGACAGCCGTCTGGGAGGCCGAGGGCTACGCCGACCTCGAAGCACGGGTTCGTGAAGGGCTGCCGCTGTCGATGCGCGACGGCCGCGGCGGTGCTGTCGAGCGCGAACTGGCCCCACACACCGTCGAGGCGGCGGCGCTGTACAGCGTGGTCTCGCGGCTGGACGGCGAGGACACGCCGGGCAGTCGAGGGCTGGTCGAGAAGGCGCTCCTGTTCGATCGGGGCTACCTGCAGGAGGGCGACGAACGGGTCGAGGCCGACGAGTTCGACTTCGACGGCGACGACGGCAGTCACGGCATCCCCGTCACCTACACACGCGACGTGATCGCGGACCTGCTCCAGACCGACGCCGACCGCCAGCATCCCGACCTGCCGGTTGAGCGCGTCGTCATGCCCGACGATGTCCTCGACGCGATGGCCGACGGACTTTCGCAGGCGCCCGTCTTCTCGCGCGCCGAGGCCGCGGAGTACGAGAACCGCCTCGCCGTCGTCAAAAGCCACATCTACGACCGGCAGGAGGCGGACGTGCTCGACGCGCTGCTGGCCGAGAAGGCCGTCGACGAGGGCACGGTCGCGGAGTACGTCGAACACGTCTTCGCGTGGGCGAACGACGATCAAGTCGACACCGACCGCGGGCCCGTCGACCCTGACCCCCTGCTGATGAAGGTGTTCGAGACGGAGCATCTGGGCCGGTTCGGCGGGAACGCCTACAGCGGGGGCGCCCCCGCCGACCGCGTCGAGGAGTTCCGCCGCGAGAAGGTCATCACGGCCATCAACCGCTACGCGTGGGAGAACCGCGACGAGGACTTCGCCATCGAGGACGTCGACGTGTCCGAGATTCCGGTCATTCGGGCCGTTCTCGACGCCCACGACTGGGGCGACGTGAAACGGCTGTTCGAGGAGTTCGACCCCACGCAGTGGGCGGACCCCCCCTCCGAGACGGAGACGGAGCGGTGCAAGGAGCGGACGATCGAGCACCTGCAAGCGCAGGGGTACACGCCCGCCTCGGCCGAACTGACCAGCCGCAAGGTGATGCGGGAGGTGAGCTACCGATGGGACTGAGAGAAGATCTGGACCGATTCCGCGAAGTCGGTGAACGGCGTCGGGAAGATCTGAAGGAGTTCATCCGCTACGGCGACCTCGGGGGAAGCGGCCCCGATAGCGTCCAAGTGCCGATCAAGGTGGTCGATCTACCGGAGTTCGCGTACGACCCCCGGGACCGCGGCGGCGTCGGGCAGGGCCAGGACGGCACGCCCGACGTGGGTCAGCCGGTCGGTCCGCCCCAGCCCGCGGAGGGCGACGGTGACGAGGACGGCGACCCCGGCGACGAGGCGGGCGAGCACGAGTACTACGAGATGGACCCCGAGGAGTTCGCGGAAGAACTCGACGAGGAACTCGGCCTCGACCTCGAACCCAAAGGCAAGGAAGTCGTCGAGGAGGTCGAAGGCGACTTTACCGAACTCACCCGCGCCGGGCCGAACAGCACGCTCGACTTCGAGCGCCTGTTCAAGCAGGGCCTCAAGCGGAAACTGGCGATGGACTTCGACGAGGCGTTCGTCCGCGAGGCGATGCGCGTCGCCGACGCGACGCCGGGCGACGTGTTCCGCTGGTGTCGTGGGGAGAACGTCCTCGTTTCGCGGGCGTGGGTCGAGGATCAGTGGAACGAAATTCCCGACAGCGAGCGCGGTCGCTGGGCGAGCTTCGAGGAGATGGTCGAGAACGTCGAACGGGAGACGACGCTCCAGCGGATTCGCCGTGAGGGACTCCGCGAGGTGCCCTTCCGCCGCGAGGACGAGCGCTACCGCCACCCCGAGGTGATCGAGAAAACGGAGAAAAACGTCGTCGTCGTGAACATCCGCGACGTCTCCGGCAGTATGCGCGAGCAGAAGCGGGAACTCGTCGAGCGGACGTTCACCCCACTCGACTGGTATCTCACCGGCAAGTACGACCGCGCGGAGTTCGTCTACATCGCCCACGACGCCGACGCGTGGGAGGTCGACCGCGAGGACTTCTTCGGCATCCGCTCGGGCGGCGGCACCCGCATCTCCTCGGCATACGAACTCGCCGCGGAGATCCTGGAGGAACGCTACCCTTGGAGCGAGTGGAACCGCTACGTCTTCGCCGCGGGCGACAGCGAGAACTCCAGCAACGACACCCGCGAGAACGTGGTGCCGCTGATGGAGGGCATTCCGGCGAACCTCCACGCCTACGTGGAGACCCAGCCGGGCGGGACGGCGATCAACGCCACCCACGCCGAAGAAGTGGAACGAGCGTTCGACGGAAGCGACGGCGTCGTCGTCACCTACGTCTCCGACCCCGCCGACGTGACCACGGCCATCTACGAGATTCTGAGCACGGAGGACGAATCATGAGAGACGACCGCATCGACGCACGGCGGGAAGCGACGCGCCTGACCGAACCGGTCGAGGAGGCGGCGAATCTAGCCCGGAAGCTGGGGCTGGACCCCTACCCGGTCAACTACTGGATCGTCGACCACGACGAGATGAACGAACTCATCGCCTACGGCGGGTTCCAGCGGCGCTATCCGCACTGGCGGTGGGGGATGGCGTACGACCGCCAACGCAAGCAGGACCGGTTCGGTATGGGCAAGGCGTTCGAAATCGTCAACAACGACAACCCCTCCCACGCCTTCCTGCAGGAGTCGAACTCGCTGGCCGACCAGAAGGCGGTCATCACGCACGTCGAGGCCCACGCGGACTTCTTCGCCAACAACGAGTGGTTCGGGCTGTTCGGCGACGGACAGGGCGAGGACCGGTCCGACCTCGACGCCGCGGCCATGCTCGAACGGCACGCCGAGGCGATCAAGGGGTACGTCGAGAACCCCGATATCGACCGCGACGAGGTGGAGCGGTTCATCGACGCTGTGCTCTGTCTGGAGGATACGATCGATCAACACCGGGCGTTCGCCCGCGCTGGCGACCGGCGGGAGCGGGACGTACCGCCCGACCTCCGGGAGCGACTGGACGAACTCGACGTCTCCGACGACGTGCGCCGGCAGGCCTTCGACGAGGAGTGGTTGGACGAACTCGCCGAAGCGGAGCAGGCGAACGCACGGCTCGAAGACCCCCACAACGACGTACTCGCCTTCCTCATGGAGTACGGGCGGCAGTACGACGAAGAGACTGGGAAGGCCGTCGAGTTCGAACCGTGGCAGAAGGACGTGCTCGAAATCCTTCGCACGGAGGCGTACTACTTCGCCGGCCAGAAAATGACGAAGGTGATGAACGAGGGGTGGGCCAGTTTTTGGGAGTCGCTGATGATGAGCGGCGAGAACTTCGCCGACGACGACGAGTTCGTCACCTACGCCGACCACATGGCTCGCGTTCTGGGCTCGCCAGGCCTCAACCCCTACAAGCTCGGGATGGAGCTGTGGCAGTACGTCGAGAACATCACCAACCGCCGCGAGGTGGCCGACAAACTGCTCCGGGTGGAAGGGATCACCTGGCGGAACTTCCAGGACGTGGTCGATTTCGACGAGGTGGCCGACCTGCTCGCACCCGGCCCCGCCATCGCGTCGATCACCACCGAGACGCTCGATGCCCTCGACCCGAACGACCCACGGGTCGACGCCGACGCCCTCGAACGGGCGCAGGCGGGCGATATCGACGTCGACCGCTACCCGTGGAAGGTGCTCACAACCGAGGGGCTCGCGGAACGGCATTTCTCGCTGTGCAAGCCCCAGAACCGTGGCTTCCTCCGTCGCGTCCGGCGGTCGGAACTCGAACGGCTGTCGCGGTACATGTTCGACGACGCCAAGTACGACTCGGTCGCCGACGCCGTCGCCGACGTGGACTACGGCTCGGGCTGGCGACGGATGCGCGAACTCCGCGAGAGCCACAACGACGTGACCTTCATCGACGCCTTCCTCTCCGGGGAGTTCGTGAAAGAGAACGACTACTTCACCTACGAGTTCTCGCAGGCGACCGGCGACTTCCGTGTCGCCTCGGACGACCCCGAAGACGTGAAAAAGAAGCTCCTGCTCCAGTTCACCAACTTCGGGAAACCGACCGTCGCCGTCTACGACGGCAACTTCGACAACCGCAACGAACTGTTGCTCGGCCACCAGTACAACGGCATCAGCCTCGACGTCGAACAGGCAAAGCGGGTGCTCGAACGCACCTACGACCTCTGGGGGCGGCCGGTCAATCTGATGACGATTGGCAAGGAGTACGACGAACACGAACTGGAGATCGCGCGGCGGCGGAACCGCGAGCCGACGCCGACCGAGGTGGGCAAGCGCATCCGGTACGACGGTGAGCGGTTCGAGACACACGATCTCGATCCCGAACTGGAGGAGCGGATCGCCGCCAACGACATCGACTACGACACGAAACCGGACGACTGGCTGGCCTGAGCGCTCAGTCGTCCGGGGCGTCGATGGGTGCGTCGTCGCCGCCGATATGATTTCGGCGCGCGAGATGCGCGTGAACGGCCGCGAAAACGCCGAACAGGAGAGTGACAGTCCCGGCGAGCGCCAAGTCCGGCAGGGCGGAGAAGGGGAACACGTCAAGCCACGCCGCGGCGACGAACAGCGAGACGATCACCGACAGGCCGAGGTAGAAGTCACACCACGGTACGTCGTGTTCGCCGACGAGTTCGAGATAGATATCGAGGTCGTGTGCCCGGTCCGCGAGCGTGATCGTCCCCGCATCCCGGTCATAGGCGACGATACCTGCGTCGTCGAGTTTCGGGAGGTGCGTCTGGTGGAGCGAGGTGTAGACCCGCTTGCGCTGTTTGTACTCCAGATCGGACACGTCCACGTCGTTCTCCCACGCGGCGATCCGCTCGGCGAGATCACGCAAGGACACCGGTCCCGGCTCCCGATCGAGGTAGTAGAGTACGTGCCGCCGCCGCTGATTACTCAGCATCGAAAAAATCGTATCCTTCGACAGTCGCTCCGGCGGGGTGTCGTCGTCGCGGGAGCGGGATCGTTGGGTCGACATGGGGTGCGTGAGATTACGGCGCTCGACGGCCGTGTCGCGATACCGAAGCCGTCCATTCGGATCGATCGCCGCCGTGGCGGCGGGGCCACGCCGATCGTATGCGTGGACAGTTATCCGTTCGGGTCATAAAGTCATGCCTTTCGGGACAAAGTTAAAACTCATGACAGAATTCCAGTCAGGGGTTCGAACCATGCAAAGCGCTCGCTCACGTTGGCGTTTCTCTACCTCAAATCACTTCCCAGCGCGCTTCGCCCGCTGTAGTGCTCGGTCAGGGATTCGAACCCTGGTCGTCGGCTCGAAAGGCCAACATGATTGGCCGGACTACACCAACCGAGCGCCGCATCTCCGAGGACGGGAGGGCTATTGATAAATCCGTCTTTTTCCGTCGGAGAGATCAGGTGACGGTTGTGAACTCGAACCGCGCACCGCCGGACGCGCTCTCGGTGACGTCCACCGCCCAGCCGTGCGCGTCCGCGATGTCCTCGACGACGCCGAGGCCGATCCCCGTCCCATCGTCGGCCGTCGAGACTCCGAATTCGAGGATGCTGTCGCGCCGATCGACGGGGATGCCGACGCCGTCGTCCTCGACGTAGAAGCCACCGGGGCAGGGACCGACGCTGATCGAGACGTCGTCGGGTCCCGGCCTGTCGTCCGTGGACCCGTGTTCCACGCTGTTCCGAAACAAGTTCTCGAACAGTTGCCGGAGTCGTGGACGGTCGCCACGGACGGTGAGGTCGAGGTCGATAGCCAGCGTGGCGTCCCCGGTGGCGACCTGCTCCCAGGCGTCGGCCACGACCCGCCCGAGATCCAGCTCCGTCGGATCGTCGACGGCCTGTCCCGCCCGCGCCAGCGTCAGCACCTCGTCGACGATGGTCCGCATCCGGTCGTGGGAGGCTTCGATTTTCGTAAGCGCCTCGCTCTCACAGTCCTCACCGAGGACGTCGAGCCACCCGTCGGCGACGTTGAGCGGATTCCGGAGGTCGTGTGAGATCATCGCCACGAACTTCTCGAGGCGGTCGTTCTGGCGACGGAGCTCCTCCGTCACCAGCTTGCGTTCGAGCGCGACGCTCACCCACCGGCCCATCAGGTCGACGAGTGTCACCTCCCAGTCCGAGAACGGCTCGGTCCGTTGGTCGTCGTCGTAGAAACAGAACGTCCCGTACACCTCGTCGTCGACGAACACCGGCGTGCCGAGATAGCACTTGATATCCCACTTTCGGTTGCCCGCGCGCTCTGCGAGGTCCGGTGCCTCCTCGGCCATGTTCGCGAGGACGAGCGTCTCCTCGGTGAGGACGACCCGCTCGCAGCTCGTCGTCGACAGGTCGATCGTGTCGCCGGCCGTCACGTCGCCCGGCGAACGGACCACCTCGAAGACGTACTCCTCGTCCTGCACGCGAGAGAGCGTCCCGTGGGACGTGCCGAGGGCGCGCTGGCCGATCCGGAGGAGGTCGTCGACTCGCTCCTCGAAGCTAGCGTCGCGGTCGGCAATCGTATCGTACATCTCCCGCAACACGGCCTCGCGGTTTTCGATCCGCTCGTGGCGGCGACGACGCTCCGTCACGTCGCGAAAGCAGACGGTCAACCCCGTCTCCAAGGGATAAACCCGAACCTCGAACCACACGTCGAGCGGGTCGTAGTAGTCGTCGAACGCGGTCTGCTCCCCCGTTCGCAACGCCTCGCGGTACTGCTCCCCGAACGTCGTGTCCCGAACCTCGGGCAGGAGGTCCCAGATGTTCCGCCCGACGAGTTCGTCGGTCGTGAGCGTCTCGCCGGCGGCGTTGCAGATGACCCCTCGGGCTGTCTCGTTCAGATATGTGAACTGCCAGTCGGTGTCGAGACCGAAGACGCCGTCAGTCATGCGGTCGAGGAGTCGCTCGAGATGCGGCGACTCGGCGGCACCGCCGTCTCGCTCGTCAGTCATCTTCCGCCACCGGACAGCACGTTCATTAACTCATATTTGAGTGACCGGGAAGCAAAAACGCATCGGCGGTGGCTGACATCCCCGTCAGGGAGCGGTGACGGCGAACGTCGTCGACACGCGGTTGGAGACGCGGTGGAGTTGGAGTTCACCGATGGCCACCGTCGCCGTCAGCTCGCCGGACGGCCAGTCAGTCGTGTCGAACGTCATCGCATTCTCCCACGTGTAGAGACCCGCCGACTCGACGGATCGGTCGATATCCCGCGATCGGCGGACGACCATCTCGTCGCCGTCGAGGACGTCGACGCCCTCCTTGAGGTTGATCGTTCCATCCGGGACACGCAGCCGGTAGCGGTAGGCGACCACCGCCGGCTGGCCGCGTCGGACGCTCTCGATCCGATTGGCGCTCAGATCGCCCGACTCCGACCACGTCGACACGAGGGCCACATCGAGCAACTGCGGCTCGTACCGCCGCTCCGGCGGCATCCGGGTCGGGAGCGGCGTCGTCGTCGGCGTCCGCGTCGGCGTCTCCGTGCTCGTGTCCGTCGCCGTCGGCGTTGCCGTCGCCCCGTCGGCCGACTCGCCGGGATCCGAGGAGCCACACCCCGCGAATCCGGAGAGACAGGCCCCCGCGGCCACGAGCAACGCGCGTCGATCCATGGCAACCGGTGTGGGAGTTGCGGTGAAAAAGGTTCGTCATATCGCTCCGGCGTTACGATTCGCTGGCTCACGGCTTCGCCGTTCGCGTCTCGCTTCACTCGTCGGGGAGCGTCGGTAGAGATGCGCTGGCTGGGATTCGAACCTAGGTTGGTATCTTCATCGCCGGCACTGACACTCGTGCGAGAGCCGTGCGAAGTTCTTGACGTAGTCGTGGAGCAGCACCGCTAGCTCGAACATCGCATCAGCCTGTTGAGTGGCGGCCACCGTATCGCGATAGTATGCCGCCGCTCGGTTGTCTCGATAGAGCTGTTTCATCCGTCGGCCGGTCTTCTCGGAGATGAGAGCGAGCTCTCCCCCTCGATTGTAAGCTCGGTCGTGCCCTTCCCGAAAGTCGTCGATCGAATCGTTCGAGGCAGTCAATGCGTAGAACTCCAAGGTGCGCTCGATGGCTGCGAACGCCATCTCGATGACGCTCGTGTGATAGCCATTATGCTCGCGAAGTAGTCGGCAGGCGTCGAGCAATCGGCATGCCTTCCGAAGCTGAATCACGTCGGAGTCGTGATCGTCCGGATCGAGACCGTCCTCGTATTCCGGGGCACCCAGCAACCCGTTGAATGCGTCCTCTGCGCGGGCGACCGCCTCCACGAGCGCATCCGGCTCGTCAGGCATCGCTCAGAACCGCTGTCTTGAGGGATTGTAGCTCGTCGCTATCGACGAGGGTGATGGCGTCAGTAAACACGTCTTCGAGGCGGTCACCATGACTGCGTGTCGATTCCGGCGATTCAACGAGAATCTGGAACTCGTACCGGCCGCTGTCGAACCGTTCCTGCCCGAGTTCCGTCGCGAGTTCGTTAGCGCGGTGTTGTTCCGAGCGATCTGCCGTGAGTACCCAGAGATCGATATCGCTCTGCCGGTCGGCCTGCCCGCGAGCGACACTCCCAAACACGAGCACGCCCAGAATCTCATCGAGCACCTCACGAAGTTCGTCGAGGGCGGCTCTGACAGGTCGATGGAACTCAGGTTGCGGAATCCGTAGGACGGGATCGTCGGGCTTGGTCACCCGTCGGCGATTGATACCCACGAGCCGGCGATTCCCTTCGGCGCTCACGTCGACGATGCCGTTCGGCTCCAGTACGTCGACCGCCCGCTTTACCGACTGTGTCGCATTATCGGTGAGTCGAGACAGTTCTCGAATCGTGAACTGGTCGTACGAATTATCAAGGAGCAATCGAAGGATGTCGTTCGTGGCCTTATGTCGGAACAGGTCCGGTTCGGGAGCGGGTATCGGAAGTCCAATCGTGGCCTGTTCTCTCCGCTCGCCGACAATACTCTGTTCCGTCATACGGTACGTGTACCGTCTAACGGTACAATAGTCTTCCGTGGGCACCAGCACTGCAGAAGTTCTTCGTCAGAGACGGTCACTCGTTCCCCCATATCTACTTTTGGCTCTTCTGCACGGAACTACTGCGATAGTAGCTATTGAAAGTCACCCCACAACCAACCGCGCGGCTGCTGTACGGTTGGCGTGTAATCAGTACTGCAGAGTCCCGTACCACTGGTTGTGACTCTCGATGCGGTGGTTTCCGTGTAGTGTGAGCGTGTATTTTATTGGCGCTTTCTTTCATTGTTAGAAACAACGGAAAATGTCGTTAAGCGGATTGTAGAGACGATATGCGCCGGCTGGGATTTGAATCACGGTCGTTCCTCTCACTGACACGCGACTTCGCCGTTCGTCTTCGAGGCGCGTCGTGTCTCGCACCGCTCGCCGTTTGTACTATCCCGAAATGCGCTGGCTGGGATGTTGAACCGAAACCGGACGTGCTCGCTCACTCCGTTCGCTGCGCGCGACCGGTAGGATTCAAATCCCGAGGGGACGATTTCGTCTCGCAACGCGACTCGCTTCGCTCGTCGGTTGGCGTCGGCAGAAATGCGCTGGCTGGGATTTGAACCCAGAGCGAGACGTTCCTGCTCGCTTCGCTGTGCGGGCTGCGACTCGCAGGAGTTCAAATCAGGGGCGATTGTTCCCTCACGGCTCACTCGTCGCTTCGCTCCTCGTTCGCAGTGTTCGGGAAAAATGCGCTGGCTGGGATTTGAACCCAGGTTGTGACCATGGCAAGGTCACGTGATACCACTACACTACCAGCGCCCTTCGCATTCACACCAAGCCGGGATGGATAATTAAGCGTTCCGAAATCCGGGCCAACTCGCCGTCGGCGTGGGGATCAGTGTCGTGTGACGGCGACCCACGAAACGCCGTTTCCGGGCGTGTCAGGGGCTCACAGCCCGGCGCAACTTTCGCTACCCTTTTACAGGAGGATACGGTACGACTTGCACAGTCTAGTGACGTGACGCGAAAAGGCTCGGCATGACGTTCAGCGTACTCGTGCCGTCTTCCCTCGTCCGGGAAGCCGAGGACAAACGCGAGGCAACTCGCAAACTCGGTTACGTCGCCCGCGCGGCGACGGTGTTTCGGGCGGATCGGCTGGTCGTCTTCCCCGACGGGGAAGGCGAGCGCCGATGGGGAGGCGGGTTCGTC
>Ga0207757_100190_pt1 | contig 50094 bp, 49 predicted proteins | sample A23P3SouthBayCA_2_FD_187752 | JGI IMG/M metagenome (GOLD analysis project Ga0207757, IMG submission 187752) | Aerobic enrichment media microbial communities from Eden Landing Ponds, California, USA - A23 P3 (2) (SPAdes) | ecosystem: Environmental > Aquatic > Marine > Unclassified | place... | reverse complement strand
ACCACACCCTCACGAAAGTCCCAAAGAAGTGCGCACAAACCCGCAAGTTGCCTCCGTGGGTCGGTAGCCGAACCCCCAACGGAGGAATCCTCGCGCTTTGGCGCGGGGAGGATGTCAATGTCGGAAAAACGGGAGACACGGTGTTGTGAGGGGACACAAAACTCGGTGGACGCTTGTCTCCCAAGCCGCCGATTGGGACAAACGATAATCAATCCCAGCGTTATCTCACTTAATCAATCATGAAGAATTCGGTGACAGATCCCCGGCGGTCACGACGCGCCGTGCGTCCCCGCGAGTGCGCCGAGCGCGACGGCGGCGCCGATCGTCGTATCCGCCAGCCGAGCGAACGGGTCACGGATCGTCCCGTTCCTGCTCGGGGCGGTCCCGTCGCTCCGAGAGGTGTAGAGTCTCACGACGACTCCTGCAGCCCCCCGAAGCGTGTATTTCGAGTCGGTTCGCAGGCCTACACTAACTGGAGGATATTCCCGTTCGAGGTAACGTGGAGGTCCCGACCCAGTTTGTAGCCCTGCTTTGCGGCGAGACCGACGTAGCCGGAGAAGCCCTGCATATCCTGATGGGCAGGGACGACGTGCTGGGGCTGGAGCGCATCGAGCATCTCGTAGTGGCCCTCCTGACGCAGGTGGCCGGAGACGTGGACGTCGTCGTAGATGCGCGCCCCTTGCATCCCGAGTAGCTTCTCGGACTGGTAGCGCTGCCCTTCGTTCGTCGGCTCCGGAATCACGCGCGCGGAGAAGATGACCTTGTCGCCGTCGTCGAGATCGTACGGCGTCTCGCCGCGTCCCATTCGAGTGAGCATCGCGCGCGGTTCGCCCTGGTGACCCGTCACGACGGGGAGGTAGTTCTCCTTGCCCTCGTCCATGATTCGGTTGAACGCGCGGTCGACGGACTTCCGGTGGCCGTACATTCCGAGGTCGTCAGGGAACGTCGCCGCGCCGATGCGCTCGGCCGTCCCGGAGTATTTCTCCATCGAGCGCCCGAGGAGGACGGGCTGGCGGCCGATCTCCTCGGCGAATTCGACGAGACTCGTGACGCGGGCGATGTGGCTCGAGAACGTCGTCGCGACGATCCCGCCGTCGTAGTCTTCGAGACTTCGCATGACGTCGTGGAGTTGGTCCCGAGCGACGGCTTCGCTCGGCGTGCGCCCCCCCTTGTTCGCGTTCGTGCAGTCCTCGATGTAACAGAGGACGCCCTCGCCCTCGCGACCGATCTCGCGGAACCGCTTCATGTCGATGGGGTCGCCGATGACCGGCGTGTGGTCAATCCGCTTGTCGAGACCGTAGACGACCGCGCCCTCGGGCGTGTGGAGGACGGGGTTGATCGCGTCGATGATCGAGTGCGTGACGTTCACGAACTCGAGTTCGCACCGGTCGCCGATCGGCATCGTTCCGCCGGTCTCCATCTCGACGAGTTCGTTCTCGACGAGGAATTTGCTCTCGTCGTGGATCTCCTCTTTGACGAGTTCGAGCGTGAAGGGTGCGGCGACGATGGGAGCGTCGTACCGATGCGCCAGTTTGCTGATTGCCCCGATGTGGTCGAGGTGACCGTGCGTCGGGACGATTGCCTTGACGTCGCCCTCGAGGTCGCTCACTATCCGATCGTCCGGGATCGCCCCCATGTCGATCAGATCGAGCGAGTGCATCTCCTCCGTCTGGAGGTTGTCGTGAACCAGTACTTGCGAGAGGTTGAGACCCATGTCGAAGACGACGATGTCGTCGCCGGCACGGACGGCCGTCATCTGGCGGCCGACCTCTTCGTAACCGCCGATAGTTGCGATTTCGATTTCCATAGATGGGGTCCGATCAGAGTGATCCCAGAACTCGTCAAAGTCCGCCTGGTGAAGGAGAGCTGGCGTGACTCTGGCTTCGACGGCAGGTCAATGTGGACCCCGCGGTCCACGCATCCAGAGTCACCCCTTCCCGGAGACAACGCGTATTTCGGTTACGTGAACCCAGACGGTCCCGGCGTAAATACCCGTGGATTCGGCCGTCTCCACGCAGGTGACCCGCGGTCGAACGACCGTCTACGGGCGCTTGAGTGCGCCTTCCTCGTCGAAGAGGCTGTGACTGTCTTTCGGTTCGCCGGGGTACTCGCGAGCCGCGTCCGGATGGAACGTGACCCCGAGACCAGGCTCGTCCGGCACCTCGATGACGCCATCGTCGACGGTGAAGTCGTGTTCGATGATCTCGTCGGCCCAGTCGACGTCCCGGCTCATGTGTTCGAGGACTTCGAGGTTTTCGAGACCGGCGCACAGATGCACGGAAGCGGCCGTGCTGACGCCGGCGTTCGGGTTGTGCGGCGCGACGGTCATGTATCTAGACTTCGCCATCGACGCGGCGTGTTGGACCTCCTGGAGGCTGCCGTAGTTCGTCACGTCCGGCTGGACGATGTCGCAGGCCTGCTTGCGGACGACGTCCTCCATCGTCTCGTTGTTGTAGATGCGCTCGCCGGTGGCGACCGGCATGTCGACGTGCTGGGTGACGTCGGCCATCACCTCGCGATCCTCGAGTTCGACCGGCTCTTCGAGGAACATGATGTCGTACTCCGCGAGGGCGTCTGCGACCTCGATGGCGCCACGGCGGGTGAACCGCCCGTGACAGTCCAGCGCGATGCCGACGTCCCAGCCGACGGCGTCCCGCACGGCTTCGAGGAGGTCGGCCACCTCGTCCAGCTGGTCGTCGGTGAGCGAGTGTTCGTAGTGAGCGAACGGATCGCACTTCAGCGCCGGATACCCCTGCTCTTCGACCGCTTTCTTCGCGTGGTGGGCGTAGTTCTCGGGCGTGCGCTCGCCGATGTGCCAGCCGTTCGCGTAGACGGGTATCTCGTCGCGAACCTTGCCCCCGAGGAGCTTCCAGACGGGTTCACCGTAGTGCTTGCCGGCGATGTCCCACAGCGCGATGTCGACGGCCGCGGCCACCGCGTTGATGAGTTTCCCCCCGCGCCAGGCGAAGGGGTACCGACGGAGCTTCCGACTGATCCCCTTCCGGTTCAGCGGGTCCTCCCCGATCACGTAGTGTTTGTGTGCCTCCGCGGTCGCGTCCAGCGCGGCGGTCAACCCCTCGCCGCTCAGCGCCTCGCCGACGCCCGTGATCCCGGTGTCGGTCGTGACCCGAACGAAAAACCAGTTGCGCCAGTCGGCGTCGACGACGAACGTCTCCACGTCAGTTACTCGCATGGGAACTCTTGCTAAGGGGGTGAAAAAGCTGTTACGACTTCGACACGCTCCGGCGGGACGTTGCGGAATCGACGGACGCGAATTTCGCGGCGGTTTTATGCAGCCGAGGGAACGGTAATCTGAGATGGTCCCGACACACGACGAGTTGCAGTTTTCCTCGCTCTATCTCACCCGATTCGCGGCCAGCTTCGGGTTCATGACGGTATTGACGCTCCTGCCGGACTACATCGATGCACTCGGAGCGACCGGCGTGACGATCGGCCTGTTCATTACCGCCCTCGAACTCGCCCGCACGGTCGGCATCGTTCCGCTCGGGTGGGCCGGTGATCGATACAGCAAGCGGCTGCTCCTCGTCGGGTCGTTGCTCGTGAGCGCGCTGGCGTATCTGGCGTTCGCTCGCGTCACGACGATCCCTGGATTCCTCGCCGCACGATTCCTCCAGGGACTCGGTCTCACCGGCACGGGCCTGTTGAGCCTCGCTCTCGTGGGCGAACTCGCACCGAACGACGGTCGCGGCAATCTCATCGGGAAGTACAACGCCTTTCGGATGGCTGCCGGGATCGCGGGGACGATCGGGGCTGGCATCCTCTTCGCGCTCACCGGGTTCGATATCCTGTTTGGGCTGCTGACTGTCCTCCTGATCGTTGCCGCGGCGAGCGTCTGGCTGTTCGTCGACGGCGACGAGACGACGGTCACGGGCTTCGCGTTCACCGATCTCGCGGTGAATCGCCGGATCGTGACGCTCACCAGCTTTCGCGCTCAGTACGCCGTGGCCGTGTCACTCGTTCGGAACTGGGTGCCGATCTTCGTCGGCGTATCGGCGGCCCAAGGCGGGCTGGCGTCCGGTACCGTCGTCGTCGGCGCAGTCCTCGCAGCGGAGAAGGTGACGAACATGCTCTGTCAGCCCCTCGCCGGGCGTTTCTCGGATCGACAGGGCCGGGCACTGTTCGTCTTCCTCGGCGGTGGGGCGTACGGTGTCCTCGCGCTGGCGTTTCCGTTCGCTCCGTCGTTCGACGGACTCGTCACGCTCCCCGTTCCGATGGCCGGGGAGATCACCGGCGCCGTCATCGTGGCCCTCCTCCTCAACGGACTTCTCGGAGTCGCGGACGCGTTTCGAGAACCGGCGAGCATGGCGCTGTTCGCGGACGAGGGGAAAGGCGAAGGCATCACGAGTAGCTTCGGGATCAGGTCGCTCGTCTGGAAACCGGGGAGCGTCCTCGCCCCGCTGGCCGGTGGCTGGGTGATGGGCCAGTTCGGCATCGAGTGGGTGTTTTTCGCGGGCGGACTCGCCGCGCTGTCGGGCGTCGCGACGTTTCTCGGCATTTTGTCGTGGACGCACGGCTCGCGCGCACTCCATCAGTGGTAGCTACGCCGGGTCGCGAGGACGCGACGTGGGATCGCAACTGTCGCGGTTTTCGCGGGGGTTCGTGCACCAGTGTCGACGAGCGGATCGCTGGCGATTCGCCGTGGTCTCTGCGGGGGAGAGATTCCCACGTCGTCAGGCGCGGGAGGGAGTCAATTTAGTAGATGGAACGAGAGGCAGAGCTATGGACACACGACAATCGAGCGGCCGTGGCTTCCAGCCCTACCGATGGTAAACGTGGCGCTCTCGCTGGCGCAGGTCGTCGCTGCGCTGGCGCTCGTGGTACTCAACGGCTTTTTCGTCGCTGCGGAGTTCGCCTTCGTACGGATACGGGGGACGTCGGTCGAACAACTCGCTTCGGAGGGACGCCCCGGCGCGGGGACGCTCCAAGAAGTGATGGCGAATCTCGACGACTATCTCGCGACGACGCAACTCGGCATCACCATCGCCTCGCTCGGGTTGGGGTGGGTCGGCGAACCGGCCGTGGCGGCGCTCATCGAGCCCGTGCTGGCACCGATTCTCCCGGCGAGTCTCATCCATCTGGTCGCCTTCGCCATCGGCTTCAGTATCATCACGTTCCTCCACGTCGTCTTCGGTGAACTCGCGCCGAAGACGCTCGCGATCGCCCAGACCGAGCGACTCTCCCTGTTTCTCGCCCCGCCGATGAAGGTCTTCTACTACCTCCTCTATCCGGGGATCGTCGTCTTCAACGGGGCTGCCAACGCGTTCACGCGAGCACTCGGCGTGCCACCCGCTTCCGAAACGGACGAGACGCTCGGCGAGCGGGAGCTCCTCCGGGTACTGACGCGATCCGGCGAGGAAGGGGACATCGACGTTGCGGAAGTGACGATGATCGAGCGGGTCTTCGACCTCGACGACATCGTGGTACGGGAGGTCATGGTTCCACGGCCGGACGTGGTGAGCGTTCCGGCCGATGCCTCGCTCTCCGACCTCCAGTCGATCATCCTCGAGGCCGGTCATACGCGCTATCCAGTTCTCGATACCGACGACGACCAGGTGATCGGATTCGTCGACGTCAAGGACGTGCTACGAGCGGAGGTGGAAGGTGGGGACGCCGAGTCCGTCGGCGACGTCGCCCGCGAGATCGTCATCGTCCCCGAGACGATGGCACTGAGCGATCTCCTGCGACAGTTCAGGGAAGACCGACAGCAGATGGCCGCGGTCATCGACGAGTGGGGGGCATTCGAGGGGGTTGCAACGGTCGAAGACGTCGTCGAGGCGCTCGTCGGAGACCTCCGAGACGAGTTCGACGTGGACGAGCGCGAACCGTCGATTCGCCGGCGCGACGACGACGGGTACGACGTTGACGGCGGCGTCCCGTTGTCGAAACTCAACGACATGATCGAGGGGGACTTCACGAGCGAAGAGGTCGAAACCATCGGTGGGCTGGTACTCGAACACCTCAACCGTGCGCCAGAACGTGGTGATCGCGTCGAAGTCGCCGGGTACGTCGTCGAGGTGACGAGCGTCGAGGGGACTCGAATTTCGACGGTCCGGGTCCACGAACGCGAGAGGGACGATTGAGAGAAAGCGCGAGTGAAGAGGCCGAAACGATCGGGTGACCGGTACTCGAACACCGCACCCGTGCGCCAGAACGTCGTCGAGGTGACGAGCGTCGAGGGGACTCGAATATCGACGGTCCGGGTCCACGACCGTCACGACCGCGCACAAATCAACCCGAGTACGCCGAGATTCCCGAGTGCCAGCCCACCCACAGCGAGGAGGACGGTCTGTTGGAACCCCAGCGTTCGGAACATAGCCAGTACGATCCCCAGGAAGACGCCGAGTCCGCCGACGATCACTGCTCCCGACGCCAGCTCGGCTTTCATTTCCGCCGAGACGCGGTGTGGCGTAAGGGTGCGTGTCGCCGCGTGCTCGTCGCTATCGAACGCGGTCTCGAAATACAGCCGAAATTTGTCCCAGAGGTATATCGTGAGACCGTTGATCGCGACGCCGTACGCGACGATTCCCGCCAACAGTGCCTCACCGAACATCCCCCCGTGGAGCAACCCCGCAGCGATCAGGAGGAAGAGGAGACTGAGCACACCGTGGCCCGATGCGCCTTCGAGATACCGCACTGCCGGGACCCGCGTCGTCTCCTCGGAAACGGTCGAGCCGGCGGAGTGGTCCCGGTCGTCGTCCGGTGACTCGGAGGGCATACCTCATCGACGGGGATCGTGTCATATGAATACTACCGCCTAATCCTCGGTCGCAGATCGTTCGGTGAGTTACCGCACGGCAGAATCACACCTATGAAACCCATCTAATGGTATTGAATGGTATTCAGAGGCAATTATATACGTGTGTGTCCCCTTCGTTCAACTACAATGAGCAAAACCAACTCTCACCTCAGTGCCGTATTCGACCTCCAGCGAAACGCAATCGAACAGACACAGGAAGCCGTCAAACGCGGTGTCGACACCCAGCAGGCGTTCGGCGAGGCATTCGTCGACTTCGGTCCCGCAAAGCAGACGAACGAGCGCAGCTACGACGCCGTCCGTACGGTCGTCGACGTGTACTTCGACGCCATCGAGTCCACGACGCCCGGTCAGCAGGACCTACTCGGTGACTTCCGCACCACCGTCGACGAACAACTCGACGCCCTCGAAGCCAACCAGGTCGAAGCTATCGAATCTATCGAGGCGAACGCTCAGGAAGGCAGCGAGTCCGTCGAGGAACTCTCCGAGCGGGTCATCGTAGCCCTCGACGAGCAGTTCGAGGCGGTTCTGGACGCCCACGCGGACGTCGAAGAGCAGACCGCCGAGGCCTTCGAAGGCTTCGAAGGCGACCTCGAGGAACTGCAGGCCGAGTTCGAGACGCAGGTCGCGCAGTTCGAAGAGCAGGCCACCGAACTCCAACGGCACGTCGAGGACATGCACGACGACATCGCCGAGATAGCGGACCAGCAGGCCGAGGTGCACGGCGAATCGCTCGACACCATCAAAGGGATCGGCCCGACGTACGTCGACCGACTCCAGGACCAGGGCATCGAGTCGTTCGAAGCCCTTGCCGAGGCCACCACCGACACCGTGGCCGAGGTGGCGGAAGTATCCCGAGAGCAGGCCAACGAGTGGATCGAAGCGGCGCAATCTCAGGCGTAAACATGGCGGACCGCTACCGCAGCGGAGAGAGCCGTTCCAGAGAACGACGATGACTCGGCCGTGGCTGGGGCGCGTTTGCCCGCTGGCCCGAAATCCCGGGGTGAGATTCCCGCGTCTTCACAGGCGCGGGAGGCGGCCAACCAGGAGTTCATCTCGTCGGATTTAGCGCGTGATCGCGCGATAGAACGACACCGAGTACACCACGAAGAATCCGCCGAACAGCGTCCCGGCAGCGACGACGACGAGACTCGTACCGGCGATAATCGGGAGCGTGGGCGCTGGGAGCTGGAATGCCGTGGCTGACTGGGGCGACATGACGATGGACGCCGCGGCGAAGACGACGCCGGCGAGGCCACCGATGACGACACCGACGAGTGAGTAGCCGAGTGTACTCACGAGATGGTGACGAACCACCGAGATGCTCCGTTTGACTCCGTCTACGACGCCCAACTCTTCGAGGACGATTGCCTGTCCGTAGAACTGGACGAAGAAGGTGAGGAGGAGATACAGGAGGAGGACGACGGTCCCGATAACGCCGATCACGGCGAGGACGGCAACGTTGGCCGACTGGAGTCCGCCGTCCTGAAGTAGAAAGACGCCGCCGAAGATCGCCACGAAGAACGCAATCATCCCGAGGACGAAATTGACGGCCATCAACGCGAGGTACGCCACGAGAATCGAGACGTAATTCGACTTGCCATCCTCGACGAACGTCTGGAGGGTCGTTTGCCCGCCAAGTGCTTCGTCGGCCATCCCGATTAAGCCACCTTGGAAGAACGGCATTACGACGATGAAGACGAGTGAGAGTCCGAGCGAAACGACGCTACTGAGGAGCGGGTTGATCGACTGCAGGGCCAACTGCGGCACCTGAAACAACATCACGATCAACACCGGAACGAACAGCACCGGATTGGTGCGGAGGGCACGGGGCGTCCGGCGGAGGGAACTCAGGACGGTCATGTCAGTACCTCTATCAGACGGTCTGTTAAGTGTTGTCCGTCGGAGGCGTGCGAGCGATGCGGCACGGTCGCTGAGTGACACGGTTCGGGACGGAGCGGAGCCCGTCTCCCGAGCGCGCTCGCCGCGCGGGGCGACGAAGTAGAAGAATTACGTTCCTCGACGGCGTCAACAGTTACAAATGGGGTACGATTACACTGGCGACGTCCACCGCGAACTCGTCGACGCCTACGGAGCAGACGAATCGCCCTTCCCGACGGACGCCTCGCGGGAGTATCCGCGCCGCGATTTCCTGCGTGACGAACCGCTCCTTCTCAAACGGCTCCTGTTCCCCCGATGCTGGAACGGGACGGCACTGCTCGACGATCCCGCCGAAACACGTCGGCACCTGACCAGGCTCGGGACGTGCATCCAGAAAGGCATCGCGGCCTATTCGGATCGTGACGCGGCGGAGCTGGCCGAGATCGTCGACCGGACGCTCGACCGATTGCCGGAGATTCGACGCACGCTCAAGCGGGACGTCGAGGCCGCGTACAAGGGCGACCCCGCAGCGAGGAGCTACTGTGAGATCATTCGGTCGTATCCCGGGTTTCACGCCATCCTGACCCACCGAGTTGCACACGTCCTCTACGAGGCGGAGCACTTCGAGTACGCCCGCGAACTCGCCGAGTACTCGAAGGTCGAGACGGGGATCGACATCCACCCCGGTGCGGAGATCGGCGACCACTTCTTCATCGATCACGGGACCGGGGTCGTCATCGGCGAGACGGCCACGGTCGGTGACTGGGTCCGGATCTACCAGAACGTGACGCTGGGCGCACTCCACTTCGAGGAAGAGGAGGGCGAGGAACACATGCTGGCAAAGGGCTACAAGCGACATCCCGACATCGGCGATCACGTCGTCATCGGGGCCGGCAGCAACGTCCTCGGGCCGGTCGAGATCGGCGATCACGTGAGCATCGGGGCGAACTCCTGGGTGACCGACGACGTCCCGGACAAGACGAGCGTCTTCATCTCCGATCACCCCGATCAGGAGCGGAAGCCGAACGGGTAGCTGGCGAGTCAGCCGTGAACCCGCCGGCCGGACGGGGGCGTTCACCGACACGTCCACCGCGTCAGCGGCGGAGAGCCGACGGACTCCGTCGCCGAGGCGGTGCCTCGACGACGTGGCGCGGTGCATCGATCCTTCATAATCGGCCTGAACGCCCGCAAGAAGGCGTCTGCACGGAATCGAGGGCCGAGTATGACCGGCGGACGCACGGGGTGCGCGTGGAGACGGATCTTCGGCGAGCACGCCGCTCTCCCGCAATCCCGCGGCGTCCCGGACGTGTCGGTCGCGCGATTCCGACTCGACCCTGCCTGAGACTGCCGGCCGTGCGTCGACCGTAGGTACGTCGTCAGTGCGAGGACGGAAACACGGTCAGTCAGGTGGCTCCCGCTGGTCCGCGTCCGTCGAGCCGTCGTCCACGGAGACGGTGTCGGGTGGTTCGAGCCCGGCGACGACGAGCCGCCCCACCCGCGAGTCGACGAGGTCGGCCCACGACGCCGTGACCTGCGTCCCGGCCAGCCCCGCGACCGCGAGCGCCGCGAGGACGACGGTCGGGACGACGCCGAGCGCGCCCAGCGCCGCGCCCGCGAGGAGCGCGGCCGCACAGCCGAGCGCGGCGGCGGCGCCGAGCAGTCGGACCGGCGCCGCGCGGAACTCAGCGAGCACGCTCCGGGCGAGCGCGACCGTCCGGGCGTCGTCGGTCGCCGCGTCGAGCCACCCGACGACGCGGTCCACGACCGCGACGACCGGGCCGACGGTGTATGTCTCCCGGAGGTCGATCACGATCACCTCGGGATCGGGGTCGGCCGTGAGCCAGCGGTAGACGAGCGAGTCGGCCACGACGCGGCGCGTCCGCGCGGCGAGGCGCTCGGCTCGTGCCCCCCGGCCGAGACCGGCGAGGCGGTCGTCGAGCGCGCGGAGGGTCCCGACGACCCGCGAGTCGGCGACGGCGGCGGCGAGTCGCGAGTCGGCGCCGGCGTCGGCGTCACTGGAGTGGCTCACCTCATCGCACCTCCACGACCCGCGCCTCCACGGTCACCGTCCCGAAGTCGAGGGCGACCGTCCGGCCCTGGCGCAGCGTCTCGCCCTTGAACCGGACGCCGGCGTTCGTCTCGCGCACCCGCAGGTCGGCGGTCAGCGTCACGTCCTCCTCGACGGGGTGGTCCCGGCGGTAGACGTTCCCGTCCTGGCTCGTGAGCACCATCGTCGCCGGGGCGACGTCGACGCTCGCGAGTTCGGCGACCGTCTCGCCGCGGACGCGTTCGGTCATGCCCGCGCCGAGCGCGTCGCCGAGGTCCGGATCGGCGTTCTCGATCTCCAGGCGGACGGTACGGGTCGCTTCGCGGCCGCGCGGCTCCGTGGCGCCCACCCGGACCACCTCGCCCTCGAACGCGTAGCCGTCGGTCTCGACCGGGAGGGTCACGCCCTCGCGGACGGGCCGACCGGCGAATCGAGGCTCGTCGCTCCCGCGGTAGGTGCGGTAGGTGACGCCGACGTAGGCGGTGATCCGGCCCGGATCGTCGGTCCGGTAGGCCTCGACCGACCGTACCGTAGCGACCGTCCGGCCGTCGATCCGGTACTCGTCCGTCGACCGGACGGCGCCGACGGTGTCGGTCGAGACCGTCGTCCGCAGGAGGACGTCCGTGTCGGCCGTGGGGAGGTCGGGAGTCGCCGCGTCGACGGCCGTGATCGTGCCGTCGGTGGCGTAGTCGGGGGTCGTGAGGTCGAGGTCGCGGCCGACGCGGAGGGGGTCGCCGCCGTAGGTGGCCGCGTCGTCGGCGGCCGTGGCGTTGATCCGGGCGCGAACGTAGAGGTGGCGGCCGTCGTCGGCGTCGGTGGCGTAGACGTCGGTGACGGTGAGGTTCTCGGCGTCAGCGGGATCGGGATCGACGGCGTCGCCCTCGGCGATCAGGGTGGCGACGTAGGTGGGCTGGGTACCGAGGTCGAGGGTGGCGTAGCGGGTGGTGGTGTCGGAAGTGGCGTCGCTCGATCCCGACGAGAGGACGAACGCGACGCCCGCGACGACGACGGCGAGGGCGACGAGGACGACGAGGGCGTCGACGAGGTTGACGAGGCCGAAGAGGCGGCCTTGGTTATCGATGAGGTTCACGAGAGATCACCGAGAGTCATCGTACTCCACAAATATGTTAAATGGCATAACAATTCCGCTGTGGCGGCGATGAACTCCACGATCCGTGTAGAAGATATCCCACATTACTAGATGTACCCAAGATCTTCGAGTTGCTCCTGGACACCCTCGTCAAATTCCTCTGTAGACTGGGTCGCGAGGGAGTCTTTCGAGAGATGTTCGTCGAGTACGACTCGCAACTCGGCCGTTCGCTCCACTCGATTATCGCTTCGATCTTTGGTTTCGCCCTCCTCAGTAGCGAGATCATAGAGTCGAACTTCGTCGCCAGAGAGGACCAATTTTTCCGATCCATCCCGAACGACCGACAGTTCGGTATCGTACATGTCGTGGTACGAGAAAGGACGATCCACCTGCTCACGGAACGATTCCAGCATGGATTCGGGTGTCCGATAGTGGGCGAATATCCGTCGGTTGTCGTTCGCGTGTTGCTCTTCCAGCGAGATTCGGTTGAAGTCGGACGATGGCTCAACGTCAGTAGTGTCGGTGATCGTTTTGAATACGTTCGAGAGACTGACGAAAGCTTCCGACCGAGAGGTATCGAGGGAATTCGTCCCGTCAGGCCACTTCACCAACAGCGGAACGTGGAGAAGTTCGTCGGAGAGAGAGAAGTGGTGGCCGATGAGATCGTACTCTCCGAACAGTTCGCCGTGATCGCCCACAATGACGATCAGCGAGTTCTCGAATTCGCCGACGCGTCGAAGTTCGTCGAATAGCTCTGAGAGTTTGTCGTCGAGATATCTGATTTCGGAGTCGTACAGGTCGACGAATCCGCGCATCTGCTTCGAGGAGATTGACGTCTCTCCGGCGAAGTACTTGCCGCGTTTCGTGTATATCTCTCGTTGCTTGATCAGCGACCGCATGACTGATTGGTCGACGTATTGCTTGTGGTACGGTCGCATGGGATTGTAGAGGTAATGAGGCTCCATCAGGTGGAAAAAAGCGAAGAAGGGCGCATCTCTGTGATCGGTGGTGACCCAGTCCCCGAAGCACTGAAGCGACTGTTCGGCCCCGCTATCCTGCATCGAGAACAGCATCTCTAGCCGATTCAGATTTCGTTCGACGAATCCGGACGGCGTATCCATGTTGAACACCTCGAACGTGTCGTCAAATGCGTCGGTAACACCGCCGTTCGTCAGCCAGCCATTAGTCAAGAAGGCAGCCGTGTCGTAGCCTACGCGTGAGAGATTGTCTGCGAGTGTGTGCTCCGGGTCGACACGGAACCCCTTGTCGTAGAGTCCGTGTCGGATCATCGGGAGTCCGGTGAATAGGGACGTATGTGAAGGAAGCGTCCACGCCGTCGTGGCGAAGGCGTTCTCAAAGATGGTGACGTCGGAACGGTTACCGAATTCAGCGAGGACTGGGGCGGTGGCGCGTGAGTAACCGTACGTCGGGAGGTGATCAGCGCGAAGACTGTCGAGCGAAAGTAAAATCACGTTTGATCGTGGTGACGACATACACCCCCTGTTTTGAGCCATCCTATTTATCCTTCATCCAGATGATCAAATGAGACGAGACGAAAATTCATATGCGGATTCGTATATCGCCTCCTTTTCGCTCTGTGTGAGTAGTCCACCGAACCACGCGAATGAGAATTCCACAGCGAGGAACGTAGTTGCAAAAAGCAACATCGTGACAGAGAGGTCAAATTGAGTTATCCTCACGTCTCCAGCCAGAGTATCCAATAAAACGAAGAGCGGCAGGCTCGCAACAACTAAACTCACGGTACCTGTGATGTATCGTCGCGAAAAGGGATGAATGGAAACAAAACGGTATACAAGGAAGATTTGGATAGCGTTCATAGATAATATACTCAAAAATGTGCCAATGGCAGCACCGATAACACCTAACTCTTGAATGAGAACGTAACTCACCCCCACGTTCGTGACAGTAGTTACTGCGGTTACGACGAAGTCGATTCTCGTACGATCAATGGCCCGGAGCACCGCAGCTGCCGTTCCCATCCCAGTCCGAAGCAGGACATCAACAGCGAGAACAACCAAAATAGCGGAACCGGGTGCGTATTCTGTTCCAAAGAACAGTCGAATGATATCCGTTGGATAATACAGCATCGTGAGGAGAAGAGGAAGCGCGAGGAACGTACTCCACTTCGTCGCCCGACGGTACAGGTGCTCCATCCCCGCTCGGTCATCATTGTCATACCGACGGGCTACACGCGGAGTGAACAGATACGTGATCGAAACTAGTGTGATCATCCCGAGTTGGGAGATTACGTATCCGACCCGATAATATCCGACAGCGGACGAAGCCAGCAAGGCACCAACGAGGACGATATCCGTATTACCGAGTAAGCGACGAGTTGCGTTCTTAAACGCCAGCGGCCACGAGTAAGAGAAGAGCCGGCGTGCATCCTCGCCGAATTGATCGAAACTAGTGACTCGTGTCAGTTTCCCCTTAAGCAGGTAGATCACATAGCTGCCTGCAAATACACTGCTCAGGATATACTGTCCGAGATAGAACGACAGGAAAATCAACACGTCCCAGTTCTGCCAGATAGCGATCCCGAGCGCACCGAACGCGAGCAGTTTATTCACCACGTCGTCGGAGAGCACCTTCGGTACGGATCGGTCGTATCCACGCATAATCCCGAAGGAGAGTTGCGAGATGGGATAGGCGATAGCGAGAGGTGCCAGTAACTCAATCCACTGCCACTGAGCGCGTGAGACGCCGACCTGTTCGACGAGCGCGAACGGGATGGCATAGATCGTGAGAACACTGATGCTAAGGATGACTGCGAGAATGACGACACCCGACACGACGATCCGAAACGCGGCGTCGGTGTCTCCGCGTTCGTCCAAAATAGAGAGGTAGTAGGTGAAACCCTCTGGAATACCGATAAGCGCGACGCCGCCGACTGTGAGCAAAATCGTGTATGCGAAGATCGCGGCACCGAATTCCGTAGCTGCCAGTTCTCTGGCTACTACGATCTCCGCGAAGAGGCTGACGGCCTTCGAGAAGACCATTCCTGCCCCGACGACGGAGGCGCTTTTGAGGATGCCGCGGAACCCGTCATCAGACATGAGAGATCATGGATAGATTATTTTAGCCCAGATATAATCGGGAATACTAAACATCTCATTTAACTGCACGTAAGAAGACCTGATTATCCCGTTGTGCAATCTCCGAAATATCAAAGCCACACTGAGTGAGAAGGGAACGAACTTCAGCGACAGAGCCAGCAAAATCGGTTATTTTCTCCGGATGCACCTCAATATACACCAACCGACAGTTTTCCCTAAGCACCGTCTGAAGCCCTTGGAGTACTAAAAGTTCAGCACCTTCCACATCAATTTTTACGACCGTTGGCTTTGGTAGCTCGTATCTGTCACTTACAGAGTCACCCCGTAAAGTTTCAACCTCAATCGTCTGTTCACTATTGTCCGTCGCAATGGCGTGTTCTCCTGCACCAATTATATCATCTGTGATCGAAATCTCAACAGTCCCATTAGTGTCCGAAAGAGCGAGCTGCATGACCTCTGCGCTAAGACCATTCAATTCAAGATTCTCACGGAGTCGATTGGCATTTGAAGGGACAGGTTCAAATGAGAGAACTTGGCCAGAGTCAAGAACAGAAGCAGCAAAACAAGTATATGTTCCAATATTGGCCCCTATATCGTAAAAAACATCATCTTTTTGAATGGACTGAAGTGCGTCTTTGAGAATAGCCCGTTCGCCAACAAAATCTTGAAATCGTTGATATTCACAAAGAGTCGTTGTATAGAATTCTACAGAGGTATTCAGAATGGTGTGCTCAACAGTATTTCCCGAGATAAAATGTAGAAAGCGCCAATATACATGTGACATGGGCCTATTAAGACCGGTTTGACGGATCGCTTGACGGATCCACCCCGAGTAGAGTTTGGATCGTACATTCTTTAGTTGGTCTGCCAGTTGACTTCGATAGGACATGATATGTGAATATAATTAGCCGACGTATAAAATTACATTCTGGTCTACATGATGTCCAAACATCAACAGTTGGATGCTATTGGATCCAGTTCAGCGTCCGGATGAGGCTCCGTTTCAATTGCCTAGCAGGTTCGTATGTTCGTTTTCCACCAACAGCGAAGACCAGATACAGATAGGGTTCAATCGCAAAGGGGTTCATATAAATTGATCGGCGTAGGAACCGCCTGCCTTCGTCATACTTCTCATGTGAGAGCGCTGAATAGCCGAGACGATAATACAGATTCCCTAGCCACTTTCTTTTAAATTTCCACCCATATTCATCAACAAGGGGACGATATTTCTTTATTAATAATGGTAATGTTAAGTTTTTTTTCTGTTCAAAGTTGCCACTGATCTGCTCCCCCTCATTATGTCGGATTACCAGTGGATCCTGGATAGCCTGGACGTTATACGATTGTCCAATGCGTATATAGAATTCCCAATCTTGCCACGAAGGAAATCTCTCATCCAGTGTCCCAACTTGCTCAGTAACTTCTCTCTGAATCATTACCGATGAAAAGGTCCCAATGAAATCATCGTATAGGATGTCCCTCTGGACGCTTCCAGAGATTTGTGCTTTAGAGACAGAGTTTATCCTCCCATTTTGATCGCGTTGCTCAACGCCGGTATATACTAATCCAGTATCTTCCGTCGAGTCGCCGAAGACCTCAATCTGACGTTCAATTTTTGTCTCTTTCCACTCATCATCATCATCCAAAAAAGCGATATATTCCCCAGTAGCAGCATCTATTCCAGTATTACGGGCAGCACTTCCACCCTTGTTTTCAGTATGTCTTATGATTTTGATAGACAATTCCCAGTCAGAAGTAACGGGGGCTAAGACATCTTGCACTGGTTGAGATGAGTAGTCGTCAACAACAATAGCTTCAATCCGAGAATATGACTGGTTTCGAACGCTGGAGAGGGCTCGTTCAACTTTTTTTGGCCGATTGTAAGTAGGAATAACTACGGAAACTAAGGGATAATCAGGCATATTCTAGTGTATATGGATGCATTTACTCTGACAAAAATTTTGTGAGATATTATTAAGTAGTTATCTGAACACTCATAACCCTTCCGACGACAAGAACCATACTCAGGTCACATATCCCAGCTGTTGAAGCCGCCTCTCCACAATTTTATCGTGAGTTGATGACCGGTTATCAACAGCCTTCTCAGCAACAATTTCACGCCGCGTCCTACCCTCTACGACAAGCCATGGAATCGTCACAAGTTCGGTGATGTAGATCCCCCGCGGATGCCCCCACTCCCGAATCGGAATCGGCCAGGCTCGCTCGCCGAGCATGTTGCCGTGGTCGGCCGTGACGACCGTCTTTCCCGGTAATCGATCCAACAGCCGCTCTACCGACGGCAACACCCGCCGGAGGTTGTCGTCGTACAGCGACCAGACGGTCTCCGTCTCCACGTCAATCTCCTCTTCCATCAGTTTCGTCCAGACGTTCCCTTCCTCCGTGTCCTCGTCCTGCAGATGTCCCTTGTCGAACTCCGTCTCGTCAGTGAGGAAGGGATAGTGTGGCTGCATGAAGTGGACGATGTGGCGCTTGTTGGGATACTCCTCGGCAGCATCGATAGCAGCGTCGGCGACTGTCTCGGGAAGAGCGGTACCGTACTGATCGTCCCACCCCTCGTCGTCCCACACGTCGATCACGGCGTGGAGTTCGGTATCGATGCGGTGGCGATTGCGGTAGAGCTGTGGATTGGCAGTTACATAAACTGTATCGAGTAGTTCACGGCCGTCGAAGTTCGCGGCGAGGAATTCGGGCGTCGACGAACCGCGTGAAACGCGAGATTTCAATCGACCTGAAAAGTCACTGATTCGCTTGAACATGTCGTAGCGGCACGCGTCTAGAATGATGAGGGTATCCCAGTCTTCGGTGAATATATCGACACCCGAAGTGTTATATCGACGTGTGTTGAGTCGGCGATGATACAGACGATTGGCTTCACGGAAAAATAAGGATGGTGTCGACAGACCGCGTTTCAGTTGATCGAGGGAGTACACACTGTTAGCTTCCATTTGCTATCCATAATAATTTTTTAGTCGCTCCATTCCCTCGATTCATTATGAGTCACAATCCTGTCTGAAGATCTTACTCATTGACCGTGTAGAAATATATTTATCTTTTGAGATCACACATTTGACAAAGTAAAGATGTTTCCGGTGGATTTTCAAAAATCAACTAGTCCTCTTTTTGCCGTATTTTGTACCGCTCTTTTTTTTCGGCTTGCGGCGATTCCGACCTCGTTACTGCGGCTTAATCCGTATTCACAGGCCGATGCAGTCGGATTTGGTAGTACTGCACAGTTTATCGCCGCTGAGTTATCCCTTGCTAGCCCAGCAAGTCGCACTTATGAATTGTGGGGGGTAGTTTTAGCCCCGTTTTGGTTCCTTCCTGGTCCAAGCTCCGTTTATGCGCATCTTTTCGTGGCGCTTCTCGGGTCACTTGCTGTATACAATATTGCTGTTCTTGGATACGATCTTCATTCACAACGCGCGGGAGCCATCGCCGCATTACCTGCTGCTGTGTATCCAAGTATCGTACTTACTCATAGTACTCTGCTTCGTGAAGCTGGGATTCTGTTCGGAATAACGACAGCAGCCAGGGTAATCGTGTCTCCTTCATCAAAACTCCCCCGCCGTTGGGCGGCAGTCATCGCTACGGCGGCGTTACTTTTTTCGACAATTCAACGTCCGGAGAACTTAGTCATATATCTCTTCGCTATTGTCTCCGGTGCCATAGCCTACGGGTGGAAACATAAGCTAACAAAAACGACGACCGGCTTGCTCTTCGCGAGTTCCCCCGTATTTATAAATTATATTTCTACTCAAATAGTTGCCCAAATAAATCGGATTCGGCAGTTTCGGGGCCACGGACGCGCTGCATATTTAGAATCTGTATTATTTAATAATTTAATCGAAATAATCGCATTTAGCTGGATTGGTGCACTATATTTCCTCTTTACACCGTTCCCGTGGATGGTCGAGGAAATATCGGATTTACCCGTCGCAGTTGAATCTCTTGGGAACGTTTGTTTCACAATCGCTGCTCTCTTTGGATTTCGGCATCTTTTACAACGACGTCCTTCCATCGCAATCGGGTTAGGAGGGGGCTCGCTCTTGGGGATCGTGTTATACGGTTTGGGTACTGTTAATTACGGAACCGGAGTCAGACATAGACCCATGTTTCTGTGGGTCATCTTCCTTCTTGGAGCCATCGGCTTTTGTTCGCGAATCAGAGTCGTCAAGGGGTGATAATCTGTCAGAAGGTATAACTGGGTACTCACCAAATTCAACGTAAATTATGAGAGAAGGGTCTACTGTGATTGAAGTTTGCATGCCCACTTGGGAGAGTGAACCGGTTCTTAAATCCTCATTAACAAAATTAGCCAAATCCGAGGATAATTCAGAAGTTACGATCAGTTCGCTCCGAATAATAGACAATAATAGCGAGGATCAGACGGTCAGTATCGCCCAACGTCTCGCCGAAAAGTTTGGCTGGAATCTTAAGCTACAGTCACGTCCGTGTTCACTTCCAGAGGCACGAGAAATTGCTATCAATTCGGTGGAAACTGAGTGGTTCCTATTTTTAGATGATGATGTAAGGATCACTCAGGATTATCTGAGTACCCTCGTTGAAGCGATATCTCCGCTTACTGGAGCGGTTCAAGGCCGAAAGGCGGAGAAAATATCAAGCAACCAAGTATCGAAGCGAATTAGTGACATCTCCGATTCAAACACGGATTGGGTCAGAAAACGATCATTCCGAGGCGGGACTCATGCAACCCTAATACGGACGGAGGCGGCACGTGGAGTAGATTTTCCAGATGATCTTCACGTATGGGAGGATGAATATTTGAGAAGACATATTGAATCCTCGGGATATATTTGGATATTCAATCACCAATCGATCTTTGAGCATGAATCTCAAGACCGTCATCCACCTAGTTGGCAAGAAGGATACCTACAAGCCAAATACAAACTGCGACCGTTTTGGCATGTGTGCCTCAATTTGCCATATGCTCTGCTCACAGGAAAATCCCCAATAGGATACATATTAATGATACTAGGGTACATGCGTGGAACGCTAGACCAACCTTAATAGAGTCTCCGAAGAAACGCGATCAGTATTCGCACTCTCAGAGAACAGCCATATGTTATTTGGTTATGGTATGGGCCACATTATAAATTGGGATCAACCTGAGAAGAGGATTCCTGCGCCGCCACAGAAATATCCTCCAACACCCCGGTCGTCCGCTCCACCGTCTCACTCCACGCGTGCTCGGCGACGATCCGCTCGCGCCCCCCACTTGGATACCCGCCCTCCAGACACGATCCGATCCGCTCGGCAAATCCCTCGACGTCCCCGACATCGACCGTGTAGCCACCCGCCGACACCAGCGCCCGCACCTGCGGCAGGTCACTTGACACGACGGGCACGCCCGTCGCCATCGCCTCCATCACGGTGCGGGGCACGCCCTCGGCCCGGCTCGGCAGGACGAGGACGTCCGCGCCGCGGTAGACGGCGGGCATCGCGTCGTACGGGACCTGTCCGCAGAAGGTCACGGCGTCGGCGACGTCGAGGTCGGCCGCGAGAGCGGCCAGGTCGTCCCGCAGCGGTCCCTCGCCACACAGGTAGAGCGCGGCGTCGGGATGTGACGCCCGAACCCTCGCGAGCGCCCGCACCGCGTCGGCGGGCCGTTTCCCCTCGACCAGCCGGCCGACGAACAGCACGACCGGCCCGTCGTGGGCGATCAAGTCGCTCGCCGGGCCGTCGGGCGCGAACCGCTCGGTGTCGACGCCGTTCGCCACCACCTCGATCCGCGCGTCGACGCCGAGGTCGCGCACCCGCTCGCGATCCGTGTCGGTGTAACAGAAGACGGCGTCGGCACGATTGAACGTCCACCGACCGAGCGTCCGGAGGTAGGCGTCGAACACCCACTCGGGCGCGTTCTGGGAGTAGAGCCCGTGGTTGGTGATCGCGAGGGGCGCCCCGCCGAGGCGGCGTTTCAGCGCCGCGAGGTTCGTGGAGAAGTAGAGATGCGAGTGGGCGTGGAGCACGTCCACGTCCGCGGGGTCGACGGCCGCGAGGTGCCGGGCCAGCCCGACCGAGACGGCGTTGCCGAGCGGGGCGACGGTGGCGGGATACCGGACCACCGTGTAGCCCGCCCGCTCCTCGACGTGCGGGCGGTCGGGATCGGTCGCGACGGTCAGCACCGTCACGTCGTGGCCCATCGCGGCCTGATCGCGGCTCATCGCGTGGACGTGATACGGTCCCCCACCCGGAACGTCCGGATACACCTTCTGGGCGACGCGGAGGATGCGCATCACGAACGGGATGTGCGCGAACTGTCAAGAGGGCACCGGTCGGGCGGGACCGCCCCGCGGGCCGGTCGTCTCCCCGAACGGACACGTGGTGCCGGACGCCGTCGTCCCCCGCGTACGGCCCGCCGTGCGGCGCGGAACGGGAGGTGACGCCGTCGCCGCAGGCGGTTTTAACTGTCCGCCCACCCTACCCGCGGTCGGATGGTCGACACACCCGACTCGCTCGCGGCGTTCGTCGAGCGCGGGACACCGCGTGACCGCTCGCTCGCGGTCGTCAATCGGACGCGCCCGCAGCCGATCCAGGCGATGCTGGAGGAGACGTTCGGGGGGCGCTCGGTCGACGTGACGGAACTCGACGTGTCCGACGCGGCAGAGGACGTGGTGGTGGTGCTCGACGGCGACGAAGTGATCGCCTCGTCGCCGCTGCAGGCGCTCGAAGACGAACTCCTGCTCGTCAACTCCGATCTCTACGTCACGGGGACGAAGTCGCTCGGGGACGTCACCCTGCCGGCGGTGCTCGAAGGGCTCGAAGAGACGCCGTTCCGGGTGCGGGGCTACCCGGCGTCGGACTCCGAGAAGCTGCCGCTCATCGTGATCTCGCGCTACATCGAACAGCTGGCCTGGCGACGGGAGTCGGGACGCCTCCGGTCGTCGTTCCAGCGGCTCTCCCGGCTCGACGACGAGCGGGGGACGAAGGAGGTCTACCGGCAGTTGGCCGAGACGGCCGTCGACGTCCACGTCTACGGCGTCCCCGACTGGATTCCGCCGGCGCCGTTTCCGGGCGTCATCCACGCGGGCTACCACGGCGAGTTCCGTTCCTCGTGGTTCGTCGTCTATCACGCCGAGGACGCGGACGCCCGCACGGCCGCGCTGGTCGCCGAGCGGGTCGGCGACAACGAGTGGGAGGCGCTGTGGACCTTCGACGACGACCGGGTCCGGGCCGTCAACCGCTACGTCGAGCGGGCGCTGTGAGGCGACTCAAGCGGCCGCCACGCGGAGGAGCGCCGCACCGCCGACGAAACAGCCGACGAGCACGGCGTACCAGACGAGATGCACGGGGCTGTCGGGCGAGAGCGTCGCCTCGATCCCCGCCATCCCGACGGCGTACGCCACGACGCCGCCGACGGCGACCGACCGCACGTCGACGGCCGCCAGCCACGCGAACGCCGCGCCGAGGGCGACCGCGAGCAGACACACCACCGCGAGCGTGACGCCGTCGCCGACGACGGCCGCGACGCCCGTCCAGTAGACGGCACGCGGCGGCCACAGCGCCAGTCCGACGAGAACGGCGACGACGGCGCTCGACGCCACCGGGCGAAGCTGGAGGGCCATCGTCCGCCGTTCGCGTCACGGCGGCAAAACGGTAGGGGGTCCGGTCGTTCGACGACGCCCGTCTGGTGTCGGCGGCGTTCGGGCGATCACTCGTCGCGTCCGCCGAACAGGTCCTCACTCCAGTCGGCCTCGGACGCGTCGTCGTCCCGTACGATGTAGTCCTCCAGCGTCTCCTGGACGGCCCGGCCGAGGTCCTGTAACGCGGCGTCGATCATGGAAACCGTGCCCGACTCCAGGGACTCGGTCGCGTCTCGCTCCCGCCAGTCGTCCGGCATCGTCGGGGCGTCGAACCGAAGCCGACCGTCGGTGGGGTCCCGGAAGAAGTCGAACGCCTGGAACAGGCCGAGGTCGTCGACGATGCGAACGTGCGCTTCGTCGAGGTCCGTGTACTCGCTCCACTCGTTGAACCCCTCCTTCCAGGCACCCTCCTGAAGCAGGTCTTCGAGGTCCTCGCGGTAGAACTCCTCCGACCCGAGCGTCTCTTCCTCCCACTCGAACTCGCGGGGCATCCCCCGGTTCGAGAGATCCGGTGGTTCTGGAACGGCTACATCGAGTCCCATACGAACACCTCCACCGGCAGGACAATAAAGGCGGGCAGCGATTTCCGGTCGCCTAGACTGGCGTTGCAACCCCACCGCGCGGCAGGTCGACCGCGCCGCCACGCCCCACACACGATTTGTTTGTTCACCGATGCGTTAATCCGCCTGCGAACGGTACGCTAACGAGAAGCATGAGTGACTCCGACGAAACGGCCATCGAGCGAGTGCGGGAAGCGTTTTCGAGAGTAGTGGACGAAACGGAGGAGATGAGCGACGAAGTGCGGGAGGACGTCGAGGACGCCATCGACGACCTGGAACGACGCATCGACGACCTCAGAGGAGAGGAGTAACTATCAGTCGGGAAGAACGGCGTGCGGGTATTCACCGCACGTCCGTCTTCGACGGGGTGAAGCGCCCCCACCCACGACAGACACGCTCGCAATCGGCGACGAACCCGGAGGTAGACCGGACGACCATCTCGAGGAGGGGGAAGCGTCCGAGGAGTGCGTCTCCAGCGACGAGACGAGTGGGGAGTTCCGCTGGGAAGGCTGCGCAGGCAACGAGGTAAGGCGTTCCAGGTGGGTCGCCGGGACGCGGTACGGCCCGCCGGTGGACGGACGCGCCGCCCGGGTCCGCCCACCGGCCGGCGACCGACCCGCACGAGGAGAACACATCGCATGACACGACAGGACCGCACGTCGTGGACGGAACCGGACGACGTCGACGCAGCCGTTGCCGAGATCCGCGCCAACGCCCACGGACTGGACCGTCCCGACGATCTCGACCGCCTCGTCGAGCGGTTCGGGGATCGGAACTACGTGTTGATCGGAGAGGCGTCACACGGTACGTCGGAGTACTACCGCTGGCGAGCGCGGCTGACCGCGCGACTCGTCGCGGAGAAGGACTTCTCGTTCGTCGCCGTGGAGGGCGACTGGACGAACTGTTACGAGGTCAATCGGTACGTCAAGGGCCTGCGGGAGTCCCACGAGACGATCCGCGCCGTGCTCGAAACCTTCGACCGGTGGCCGACGTGGATGTGGGCGAACTGGGAGACACTCGAGTTTCTCGACTGGCTGGAGATACACAACCAAGGGGTGCCCGAGGCGGATCGTGTCGGGTTCTACGGGCTGGACGTCTACAGCCTGTTCGAATCGATGGCGGCAGTCGTCGAGTACCTCGACGACGTCGACCCCGACGCCGCAGCACGAGCGAAGGCCGCGTACCAGTGTTTCGAACCCTACGGCGAGGACGCACAGGAGTACGCGCAGGCGCTCCGGATGGTCCCCGAATCCTGCGAGGACGAGGTGGTCGACACGCTGACTCGCCTTCGCGAAGAGATCGAAGCGTACGATCACGGCCGGGACGATTACTTCAACGCCGAACAGAACGCGCTCGTGGCGAAAAACGCCGAGCAGTACTACCGCCAGATGGTTCGTGGCGACGTCGATTCCTGGAACATCCGGGACCGGCACATGGTCGAGACGCTGGAGCGACTCCAGGAGCACCACGGAGCGGGCGCCAAAGGGATCGTCTGGGCCCACAACACCCACGTCGGCGACGCGCGGGCGACCGACATGGAGGCGCGCGGCCGACTCAACGTCGGCCAGCTCGTGCGACGACGAGCGGGTCGGACGAACACGGCACTGATCGGCATGGGCTCGGACCGAGGCAGTGTTATCGCCGCGGACGCGTGGGACGCACCGCTGGAGGAGATGACGGTCCCGCCCGCTCGGGAGGGGAGCCACGAGCACGTCTTCCATCTGGCTGGAGCGCACGACCAACTGCTGATAACCGAAGCCCTCCCCGACGATTCGGCGCTGGCTCGACCGAGAGGGAATCGCGCCATCGGCGTGGTCTACCACCCGACCCGCGAAGCCGGAAACTACGTGCCCACGAACCTCGCCGAGCGATACGACGCCTTCGTGCATCTCGACGAGACCCGTGCCCTCCACCCGCTCGAACTGCATGCGGACCGGGACGTCGTGCCCGACCTCTATCCCTGGGGACTGTGACCGGGAGTCGCCGCCGACCACCCACCCGGGGACGAACCCGTCGGCGCCGGGGACCCATCAGCCGCACGGGTCGTAACGCTTGTGTCACTAGCGTTAGAGGGTCACGTACCGTGGATACGGACATTCTAGATCGCGCGTTAGAGCACGTTCGCGAGTCGGGGTTGCTTTGGGTTGGCGGCGTCGTTGCGCTGACGACGTTCCTGTTCGGCGTGCAACTGCTGGGGGCGGCGACGGAAGCGGCCGCGGCCCCCCTGGAGCGGTTGTTCCGTCAGTACGTCGCTGGCGACGCTCCCGCACTCGGATTCAGCTGGGTGGCGACGTACGTGCTGACGAACGGCTCCGTGGTCGCAGCCCTGTCCGTTTCGCTGTTCGAGGCAGGCATTATTACCGCCTCGCAACTGTTCCTGATGGTCGCCGGGTCACGGCTGGGCGCCGCTGCCGTCGTCGTGCTGATCGGCGCCATGGACTATTTCCTGAAACGCCAGTACTCGATGGGTGAGGCGATCAGTCTGGGCATGCTCACGTTTCTGCTGACGCATTCGATCTACGTGCCAGCGACCGTCCTGGGGTACCTGCTGTTACCCTGGCTCCAACCGCTACTCGGGGGCGTGAGCGAGCGGCTCGAACTGTCGTTCCAGTCACTGGAAGTGCTGCAACCGGCGACGACGGCCATCGTCGACGCGGTCGGCGTTGGCCCGGGATTCGCCCTGGCTATCCTGGTGTTGTTTGCCAGTCTCAACCTCTTCGACCGGGTCCTCAAACGGGTCGACGCCGACTGGCTCCGTCGGCGGTTTTTCCACCGATTTCGGCACAAGTGGATCGCGTTCGGCCTGGGGATTCTCATCACGGGTGCTACCACCAGCGTCGCGTTCTCCCTAGGGATGATCGTCCCCCTCTACAATCGCGGGTATCTGGAGCAACGGGAGGTCGTCCCGTACGTCCTGGGCGCGAACATCGGCACGTTCTTCGATACGATTCTGGTCGCCGTCGTCCTCGAGTCCCCGGTCGCAGTGGCGCTCGTCGTGGCGCTCCTCCTCGTCGGTCTCCTGGTCACGATGGGGGTCCTGCTGTGCTTTTCGCCGTACTTCGAGATCGTCGACGCCGTCCAGACTCGCCTCGTCGAGGAGCGCCGGTATCGCATCGCCTTTCTCGTTTCGCTGGTGCTCGTGCCCACGGTGATCGCCGTCGTTCCCCTCTGATGCCGGCGTCTCCCACCCCGGTCCCGTCCCCCTGCTCTTATTTTACCCTGGAGAACGAACACGGATCGTGCCCAACATCGAGCGACTCCTCGTGGCATTCGACGGCACTCCCCTCGCGGAGAAGGCCCTCGAACACGCCCTCACGGCGTATCCGGAGGCGGAGATCACCGTCCTCCACGTGATCGACTACGTCGAGGAGAGCTACGCCGGGGAGGCGCTGATCGGCTCGACGGAACTCCGAGAGCGCGCCCAGGACAGATCGTCGGAGGTACTCGCCGCCGCCGAGGACGTGGCCGACGAGTACGACCGCGAGGTGTCGACGGCGACCAGAGCCGGCAAGCCCGGTCGCGAAATCGTCGACTACGCCGCGGAGCACGACGTCGACACCATCGTGCTCGGCAGCCACGGCCGCTCCCCCATCACGCGGGTGCTGCTCGGGTCAGTCGCCGAAACTGTCGTGCGCCGCGCACCGACGCCCGTCCTCGTCGTCCGCTGAGTTCGACCTTCGGACCACCGGGGTCTCGACCGTCCAGACCTGGTTCGAGCCACGCGCGTTCGGGACACCCGCGGGCCGGAGAGCGGAGCCGGGGTTTGCAAAGTGTGAGGATCAGGGCCGTGTGTTAAGCGTGCACACACCGTACGTGAACGTATGACATCGCTCGACAGCGTTGCGAAGACCGTCCTGCACGGACGGTATCTCCAACGAGACGAGGACGGGAACGTCGTCGAGACCCCGGACGAGCTGTTTCGTCGCGTTGCGGCGACCCTCGCGACCGCCGAGGCACGGTTCGGCGGCGACGTCGAAGCGACGGAAGAACGATTTTACGAGGCACTCAGCGCGCTCGAATTCCTCCCGAATTCGCCGACGCTGATGAACGCCGGGACGGAACTCCAGCAGCTCGCCGCCTGCTTCGTCCTCCCGATCGAGGACTCCATCGAGTCGATTTTCACGGCCGTCAAGCAGACGGCGCTCGTCCATCAGAGCGGCGGTGGCACCGGCTTCTCGTTCTCGGAACTTCGTCCCGCGGGCGACGTCGTGAAGAAAACTGGCGGGGTGGCGTCGGGACCGGTGAGCTTCATGAAGATCTTCGATGCGGCGACCGAACAGATCAAACAGGGGGGTCGCCGCCGCGGCGCAAATATGGGCGTGCTCGACGTCACGCACCCCGATATCGAGGAGTTCATCGCCGTCAAGGAGGCGGACGGCGTGTTGCGCAATTTCAACCTCTCCGTCGCGACGGACGAGGCGTTCTGGGAGGCATACGCGACCGACGAGTCGTACGACGTGGTGAATCCCCGAACCGGCGAGGTCGTTCGGCGGGCAGACCCGGACGCCGTCCTCGGTCGGATCGCCGAGGCAGCGTGGGAGACCGGCGATCCGGGGATGCTGTTTCTCGATACGATCAACGAACACAATCCGACGCCAGAACTCGGTCGGATCGAGGCGACGAATCCCTGTGGCGAAGTTCCGGAACTCCCGTACGAGGCGTGTATCCTCGGCTCGATCAACCTCGGCCAGCACACCGACGGAGGGGAAATCGATTGGGAGAAACTCCGCGAGACCGTCCACCTCGCCGTGCGCTTCCTCGACGACGCCGTCGAGATGTCGGAGTTTCCCATCCCCGAAGTCGAAGAGATGGTGACCAAAACTCGCCGAGTCGGGCTGGGAGTGATGGGGTTTCACGACGTGCTCGTCGACCTCGAAATTCCCTACGCGTCCGAGGAAGCCGTCGACTGTGCGCGAGCGGTGATGGAGTTCGTCCACGACGAATCGTGGGCGGCGTCGAAACGGCTAGCGGACGAGCGTGGACCCTTCCCCGCGTGGGAGAACTCGATCCACGAGGAGCCGGTGCGAAACGCCACGACCACGACCATCGCTCCGACGGGGACGATTTCGCTCATCGGTGGCTGTTCGGCCAGCATCGAACCGATCTACAACGTGGCCTACACGAAACAGGTCATGGGGGGACTAGAGATACGCAACGACCGCTTCGTCGACATCGCGAAGGAGCGAGGGTTCTACTCCGAGGCGCTCATCGAGGACCTCCACGACCGGACCACGATCCAGGACAGTGAGTCGATCCCGGACGACGTCAAGCGACTGTTCCAGACCGCCCACGACGTTCCCCCCGACCAGCATCTCGAGATTCAGGCCGCATTTCAGAACTACGTCGACAACGCGGTGAGCAAGACGGTGAACCTGCCTCGATCCGCGTCCGTAGACGACGTGAAAGAGATCTTTCGCTCCGCGCGCGATCTCGATCTCAAGGGCGTCACCGTGTTCCGAAGCGGAGCCAAGCCGGAACAGGTGCTCGGTGACAGCCCGCTCAAAGAGGAGTGCGTGGGCGAATGCGATTACGTCGCTCCGCGTTCGGAGTGATGCGGTCGGTGACGAGAGGGGATCGCCACCGGACGCTCGTGGTCTCTCTCGTCCCCTGTGGTTGTAGCCGAGTGGGAATCGACGGCGGATATTTCGGTCCCACTGCGCGTATCGGGACCATGCAACTCGAAGGGAAGACGGCCATCGTCACTGGCGGGTCGTCGGGCATCGGGAAGGCAATCGCGAGCGCGTACGTGGACGCGGGCGCGGACGTCGTCATCGCGAATCGAACCGAATCGGAGGGGACAGCCGTCGCAGACGAACTCGGCTGCACCTACGTCCAGACCGACGTTCGGGAGTACGAACAGGTCGAGGCACTCGTCGAAGCGACCGTCGACGAGTTCGGGACACTCGACGTGATGGTCAACAACGCCGGTGTGGCGAGCGAAACCACCGTCGAAGAGATGGATCTCGACGAGTGGACGAACGTCATCCGGACGGACCTCGACGGCGTCATGCACGGGACGAAGGCCGCCCTCCCGCATCTGAAAGAGACGGATGGCTGTATCGTCAACACCGCGTCGATCTACGGGCTGGTGGGCGGCAAAGGCGTCGCGTCCTACTCCGCGGCGAAAGGCGGCGTCGTGAATTTCACCCAGCAGGTCGCCGTCGACTACGCCGACGAGGGCGTCCGCGTCAACAGCATCTGTCCCGGCTTCGTCGAGACGTCCATGACCGAAGCGTTGCTCGAAACCGACCGCTTCTACAACTACGTCCGGAACAACACGCCGATGAACCGACCGGCACAACCCGAAGAGATCGCGCCCTTGGCCGTGTTCCTCGCCTCCGATAGTGCGAGTTACGTGACGGGCGCGAACATCCCCGTCGACGGGGGATGGACGGCCCACTGAGGCGGCCCGGTCGCAGTATTCGAAACCGACGGCCAGAGCGCCGGCCGGGGAGCGAGTCGCCGGAAACCGCTAGCCGAGTCGGTCGTACCCGACCGACAGCACGTGATTGGCGATCATGACGGTCCCGACGGCGACCGCGATACGCGTCCACCCCGGGACGCCGACCCCGTACACCCCGAAGAGGTCGGCGACGGGCGTGTAGAGGAGGAGTATCTGCAGCACCACCGACGTCGCGACGGCCCCGACCAGCCAGCGGTTCGAGAACGGCGTCTGTCCGAACCGACGTCGGATGATCTGGATGATGCCCATCTCCGAGATCACGAAGAACGTGAACAGCAGCGTCTGGGCGACGACCAGCGACTCGAACGCACCCAGCGTCTCGAAGAACACCGCGAGTCCGGCGACGGTCAGGGTCGCGCCGATGGTGAGGATGGACACGATGGTTCGCCGGTCGATGACCGGTTCGCCCTTGGCCCGGGGGGCGCGTTCGAGGACGTCCGGTGCCTTCGGGTCGACGCCCAGGGCGAGCGCCGGCAACCCGTCCGTCACCAGATTGATCCACAGGAGCATGACGGGCGTGAGGATGAGCGCCTCCGACTGCGCCGCAAAGAGGTCGGGGAACAGCACGCTGCCGACGAGCACCCCGACGAAGACCGTGAGTACCTCGCCGACGTTCGCCGACAGTAACAGGTTGACGAACTTCCGGATGTTGTCGAAGATCCCCCGTCCCTCCGCGATGGCGTCACGGATCGTCACGAAGTTGTCGTCCTGTAACACCATGTCCGAGGCTTCTCGGGTGACGTCCGTGCCGCGGATACCCATCGCGATACCGACGTCGGCGTTCCGAACGCCGGGCGCGTCGTTGACGCCGTCTCCCGTCATCGCCACGCGGTGATCGTTCGCCTGGAGCGCTTGGAGCACCCGAACCTTGTGGTCGGGGGCCATCCGGGCGAACACCTCGACGTCCTCGACGGTCGACCGAAGTTCCTCGTCGCTCAGTTTCTCGACCTCGGTCCCGGTCGTCGCCCCCTCGGGATCGAAGCCGATCTCCGCGCCGATTGCCTTCGCGGTTTCGAGGTTGTCGCCCGTGACCATGACGACGCGGATGCCCGCGTCCCGACAGTCACCGACCGCGGTATCCACTTCCGCGCGGGGCGGGTCGATCATCCCCTGCAAGCCGAGGAAGGTCAGCCCCGCTTCGAGGGCGTCCTCGTCGGCCTCCGGGTCGGCGACGTCTCTGCGGGCGAACGCGAGTACCCGGAGGGCGTCGCCGGCGAATGCGTCGTGTCTGTCGAGGATCTCCCGGCGCCGCTCGTCGGTTAGCTCCTCGGTCCGCCCGTCGACGAGCACGCGATCACAGCGTTCCAACACCGTCTCCGCCGCGCCCTTCGTGTAGGCGGTGTAGTCGCCGTGCTCCTCGACGACGACGGTCATCCGCTTGCGCTCGGACGAGAACGGAATCTCCCTGACGCGTTCGATGTCGGGAGCGATCCCCGCTTTCCGGGCCGCAACGAGCAACGCGACCTCCGTCGGATCGCCGTAGTACTCCCGGTCCTCGGACTCGGGCGCTCGCTCGGCGTTGTTACAGAGCACGCCACACCGCAAGACCGGATCGAGCACCTCCGGGTCCGCGGTCTCGTCGTCGCGACGGAACGCGCCCTCGGGATCGAGCCCCGACCCAGTCACCGCGTACACGTCGTTGCCCACCAGAACGCGCCTGACGGTCATCTGGTTCTCGGTCAGCGTCCCGGTCTTGTCGGTGAGGATGACGTCGACCGACCCGAGGCTCTCGACCACGGCGAGCCGGCGGACCAGGGCGTTCCTCTCGACCATCTTCTGCGAGCCGAGCGCTAGCGTCAGCGTCACGACTGCGGGGAGTCCCTCGGGAACGGCGGCCACCGCGAGCGTGATCGCAGTGAGGAGGATCGCTATCGTGCTGGCCTGCGTGAACAGCATCTGGACGACGACGACGAGAGCGATGACCCCTACGATGCCGTACCCGATACGGCGTCCCAGTTCGTCGACCTCCTCCTGAAACGGCGTCCGGCCGTTCTCGGCTTCCTGAATCTGTGTCGCGATGCTGCCGACCTCGGTCTCCATCCCCGTCTCGACGACGACGGCCCTCCCCCGACCTTTGACCGCGTCCGTGTTCATGTAGACCATGTTGGACCGTTCGGCGAGCGGCGCGTCCGCGTCGAGCGGGACCACCCCTTTCGTGACGGTGGCGCTCTCGCCCGTCAGCGCGGCCTCCATCGTTTCGAGGTTCGTGACCTCGACGAGGCGGGCGTCCGCTGGAACCGCGTCGCCCTGTTCGAGAACGACCACGTCCCCGGGGACGATCAGATCGGCATCGACCGTTCGCTTTTCTCCGTCCCGCAACACGGTCGCTTCCGGGGAGGAGAGGTCCCGCAACGTCGCCATCGCCTTCTCCGCCCGGTAGTCCTGTACGAAGCCGAAGATCCCGTTTCCGAGCAAGATGAGGACGATTAGCCCCGCGTCGACGTAGTTCGGCTCTTGCCCCGGCAGGAGTCCGACGGCCATCGAGAGGATCGCCGCAAAAATCAGGATGTAGATCAGGACGTCCTGGAACTGCGTGACGAAGATGTCGACGGGAGACACGCCGTCGCCCTCGTGGAGTTCGTTCCTGCCGTACGTCTCCAGCCGGCGCTCCGCCTCCGTCTGCGAGAGACCGTCCGCGTCCGCGTCGAGTTCGTCGAGGACGCCGTCGACCGAACGCGTGTGCCAGCCCCCCCTGCCGGTTTCTCGCTCGTGTTCGGTGGAAGAACTCATGTTCGCTTGGTTGACGCGTTCGTGTCGGTGTCCCCGACCGCGACTGGGTGGAACTCCCCGCCGACCCTCTTCAGGATACCGAACAGGGTGCGCCACGCCGGTCGGGGTGACCTGGCGAGAATCGGCGACCCGGTCTCCACCGTTCGCGCCGTCCCGTCCCGTCCCGTCCCGGTTTCCCGACTGTCGAGGGCATCCGCCCTGACCCATCTCCGCAGGGGAAGGCGCTTCCCCGTGTTCGCCGCTACTCGAGACCGCCGGTCGGATTGTCGACTGCGGCCACGCCGGCGTCCGGTGCGTTCTGCTTGACGCTCGCGAGACCCTGCTCACATTTCTGCCGGGTCGCGTATCCTTCGCCACTGTCGGCGATGATGTTCCCGTTGTCGTGGACGAGCCGCCAGCGCCATTTGCCCTCCCGGTCCTCGTACACTTCGAAGGTCGCTTTCGACATGACTGAAATGTCTATGTGGGAGACACTTCGGTCTGCCGGTGGTGTTCCCGTCGGCCGATACCGTGATTCAGCACGCGGTGGGAGTGGGATTCGAACCCACGAGGCCTTTCGGCCACCTGCTTTCCAAGCAGGCACGATAGTCCACTCTGTCATCCCACCAGTCACCGCGGTCGGCTCCCGAGCGTTCACCCGACGGCTCCGAGGGTCCAGCGCCTACGCCGAGCTATCGTCACCCCCCTGCTCCGTCGAGTCGGGCTGTGGGCCGCCGCCAGTTTGTGCTTCCTCGGCGTCGCCCCAGCCGCCGGCGTCGACGATTTCGAAGAGTTTACCCCAGTTTTCGTCGTCCTCGCTTTCGGGAAGCGAATCGCGCAGTTGCCAGAAGTCGGATTCGGGGACCAGCGTGTGGACGACGTCGACGACGACGCGAGCGTGATAGGCCGCATCGGCTCGGTCCACCCCCTCGATCTCGCTGACTCGGTCGACGAACTCCGCCCAGTCGAAGTGCTGGCCGTGTTCGGTGACCGCACTGGTCATGTACCACTTGATCTCCATGGGAAGCGACGCGGCGAGATCCTCCGCGTTCCCCGCGGGAATCCGTTGCCCCAACGTCGACAGCGTCGCGCGGATCGCTCGCAGCGTCTCGCCAGTGCCGGGCAGTTCGAGTCGATGCTGTACGGTACCGGTGAACTCGTCGAAATTCATACGGGTGGATATCGAAGTGAAACGACATCAACCGAGATGAAGGTTCTCAGTACGTGAAAATGTGATCCGCGCCGGTCTCGAATCACGTCCCGTCCGAGAAGATGTATTGTGGGTGAAATATTATGCGGACGGCGCGCGAACGCGCCTCTATGGCGCTTGTCGCCTTCGACTTCGACGGGACGCTCACACAGTCCGATCTCACAGTCCTCCTGGGTCGAGAGTACGATGCGGCCAGCGAGATCCGAGGGCTCACAGAGCAGGGTCTCCGTGGGGAGGTGGATTTCGCCACGACGCTGCGCCAACGGGTTTCACTGCTCGAAGGGATGCCGGAAGCGCGCGTCGACGCCGCCTTCGAGCGGTGTAAGCTACGAGGTGGCGCTGCCGACCTGATTTCGGCTCTCCGCCGGTCCGGCGTGCGCGTCGCAATCGTCACCGGGACGTTCGAACGCGGCGTCGAGGCGGCACTCGACCGCGCTGGCGTGGCAGCCGATCACGTCGTCGCGAACCGGCTCGTGTTCGAAAACGGAGCGGTAACGGGGGCGGTCGAGGGACCGCTCGTCGATGACGAAAAAGACCGAGCACTCCAGGAACTCGCGCTCGGCGAGGGGGTGGACCTGGATCGGACGATTGCAGTCGGGAACGGGTCGACGGACCTCCCGATGCTCCGGATCTCCGGGACGGCCATCGGACTCAACCCGGAGCCGGTCGTCGAGGAGTACTGCGACGTCGTCGTGACGTCGATCCAGAAACTCCGGCTCCACTTCGAACAGCACGCCGTCATCCGGACGGGAGACTCCGAGGGGCGGTGACGTGTCTCGCCCGGTACCCGGAGCGATCACTCCGTGGTGTCGATGCCTGCGGCCTCGTTGATGGGACACTTTTGTGTCGCCCCCGTCACGAGGAAGATCACGCCGATACCGAGCGCGACGCCGCCGATTACAGCTCCGGCGGTCCAGTAGCCGGTGAGAGCGGCGATCCCGGCGATAGCGGCCACGGTACCGACGACGAGACGCCCCGTTCGGTCGATCCCGCCGACGTTCTTGTTCATACGTGACGGATAGTCTGCACGAGGAGATTGACACTTGGGGTCGTTCTCACCCACTGAGAAGTATCGGCGACGGTCGGTCGTCGCGACGGGAGCTTCGACACCGCGCTTATCGCGACGACGCTAGTCCACAGCTACGATCCGAACCCACCCGGCTCCTCCCGTCTAACGGAACGCCCGTGGCCCGGCGAAATCACCGGGCGGTCCCCGTCGAGACGGTAGCGACACGGGTCGCCGCGGTCAGACGTCCGGGCCGATACGTTTGACCCGTCCCCGGGCACCGGATTTGAGCTTCACCAGAATCCCTTCGGGGTGGGTCCGCTCGTCGGTGAGGACGGCACCGACTTCGCCGACGATGCGGTCGCCGTTTTCCTGTTCGACCTCGACGGTCATCCCCTGTACGAGTTCGTCTCGCGTCGGCAGGTCGGCGGACATATACTCGACCGGTCGGGCGGGCGACGCTTAGAATGGCGCGGTCGTTCTCACGTCCCGGGAAGCCGAGTCACTGGTCCGCCCGATCACGTTTGACGGCGTCGACGACTTCGCCAGCGTCCTCCCACTCCTCGCCGTCGAGCGGTCGGCGACGGAGGCGGATCGGTCCCCCTGGTTGCGTGCCGGTCGTGAGTTCGTACAGCATTTCGCGCGCTTCGTTTCGACCCTCGGCGGAAAATCCACGTTCTTCACTCACCTCGACCTCGTCGAGAAACACGTCGATCGTTTCGTCGTCCTCGAGGCGCAGTTCCCACTGTCCAGCACCGAGTTTCCCCATCGTGATGACGAGTTCGTCCATACGTCCCATTCGGAGCGCCCGGGGAAAAACGGTCGGTCGATCCCGAGACCTCACCGACTCGGCCGTCGGAGCGCAGCGTCGGCGGCGCGCGCCGCTGCGCAACGACGAATCGTCGCTATCGACACCTGCGAGGTCGATAGCACTTATGTCCCGCCCCAGCAACCGCGCGGTATGGAGGATATCCCTGGCGGGGCGGCCGTTGGGATCGGGGTGGGTATCGCGGTGTATTTCGCACTGGTCGATAGCCTCGGCACCGTCACGTCGGTCGTCGCCGCCGTGGTCGCGTTCGGTGTGGCGTGGGGGATTCTGGCGGCCGTGAGCTAACGCGCGAGCGGGCGGGTCGACGGACCGATCCCGGTGGCATCTCGCCGGGCGCGGGCGCACTCCCACGGGGCGTTCGGGGGCGTGGGTGTCCCGACCAGTCCCGCTCGAATCGCACGGCTCGGACCAGCGTTCTCGGACGTCACGTCCGACCTTGTCGGAGCGTCTCCGCGAACCAGTCGGCCGCCACGTCGGCGACTTCTTCGAGTTCTCCCTCCCCCTCGAAGAGGTGCCCCGCTCCCTCGACGACGTGCAGCTCCTTCTCGCACGCGAGGCGGTCGTAGGCCTCGCGGTTGCGTTCGAGCACTTGCGTGTCGGCGCCGCCGACGATGAACAACGTCGGTGCTCGCACCTCGTCGAGAGCCGCTTCGGCCAGATCGACCCGTCCGCCTCGCGAGACGACGGAATCGACCTCGTCGCGTCTGCGCGCCGCCGCCCGCAGGGCGGACGCAGCACCCGTACTGGAGCCGAAGTAGCCGACGGTGCGGTCGGCCGTGTCGTCGCGAGCCCGCAGCCACTCGGTGACTGCGAGGAGACGGTCGGTCAGCAGTGGAATATCGAAACGGTTCTCGCGAACCCGGTCCTCCTCCTCGGTGAGCAGGTCGAACAGCAGGGTGCCGAGCCCGCGGTCGCGAATGACCTCTGCGACGAAGTTGTTGCGCGGACTCTTCCGACTCGAACCGCTCCCGTGCGCGAAGACGACGATCCCCGGTGCGCCGTCCGGCACCTCTAGCATCCCTTCGAGTTCGACGTCGTCGACCGGAATCCGTACCGTCGACTGTCCCATACCGAAGCCGACGAGCGCCGTGACATTTATCCACACGGTCATTCCGGCTACGTGAGAATAGGCGCAGGCTACAGGCGGCTGGGGAGCCTCTCTCGACGGAGACACATGTCAGAATCTCGCCGATTCACGGACCGGACCGAGGCGGGCGAACGACTCGGAGAAGCGCTTCGGGAGCGGGAGTTCGACGTGGACATCGTGCTCGCCATCCCGAGAGGCGGTCTCCCGCTCGGACGAGCCGTCGCCGACGCGCTCGACGTGCCGCTCGATATCGTCGTCGCGTCGAAGATCGGCGCGCCGGGCAACCCGGAGTACGCCGTCGGTGCCGTCGCCAGCGACGGGAGCGTGTGGCGCAACGAGCAGGCTTTCCGCGGGTCGGGAACCGACGAGGCGTACTTCGAGCGGGAGCGCGAGGCGGAAGCGGCGAACGCGCGTCAGAAGGCCGAGCGCTACCGGGGCGAGCAGCCGGAACCCGATCTGACCGGAAAGACCGTCGCCGTCGTCGACGACGGCGTCGCCACGGGATCGACCGTCAGGGCGTGTCTCGAGATGCTCGACGGGACCGACGCCGAACGCATCGTGCTGGCGGTCCCGGTCGGCCCGCCAGACACCATTCGCGAGTTACGGGAGCGAGCCGACGACGTCGTCTGTCTCGTCACGCCGAGCGACTTCAGGGGCGTCGGACAGTTCTACGAACGGTTCGAACAGGTCTCCGACGATGAGGCGATGGCGTACCTCGAGACGGAGTCATGAGCCTCGCGTTCCAGCCCCGGAGACGAGACGGGAGGATCGGACTGGGATGAAAAACCAGGAAATCGCCACGATACTCCGCGAGATCGCGGATTTCCTCGAAATTCAGGAGGCCGAGTACAAACCCCGCGCCTATCGGACGGCAGCACGGAATATCGAGGCGCTCTCCGAAGAGATCGAAGCGATCTACGAGCGGGGCGAACTCGAAGAGATCGAAGGCGTCGGGGAGTCGATCGGCGAGAAAATCGCGGAGTACCTCGAAACGGGCGAACTCGACTACTACGAGGACCTCAAATCGGACCTCCCCGTCGACATCGAAGCGATCACCAGCGTCGAGGGAGTGGGTCCGAAGACCGCCAAGCGGCTGTATCTGGAACTCGACGTCCGGACGCTCGAAGACCTCGAGCGCGCTGCCGAGACGGGAGCGATTGCCGACCTCGAGGGGTTCGGCGAGACGTCACAGCGGAACATCCTCGAACACATCGAACGGGCGAAACGGGGCCAGGAGCGGATGCTCCTCGGGCGGGCGTTCCCGATTGCAGCGGCGCTCGAATCGCGCCTCCGGGACGCCGCGGCCTTCGATCAGGTCGACGTCGTCGGCTCGTTTCGGCGGCGGCGGCCGACTGTCGGCGACCTCGATATTCTGGCAACTGCTTCCGATCCCGAGGCCGCGATGGAGCGTTTCTGCACGCACGACGACGTGGCGGAGGTGCTGTCCCGAGGCGAAACGAAGTCGTCAGTCATCGTCTCCAGTGACCTCCAGATCGACCTGCGTATCGTCGACGAGGCGGAGTACGGCTCCGCACTCGTCTATTTCACCGGCTCCAAGGACCACAACATCACCCTCCGGAATTGGGCAATCGACCGCGACTGGAAGCTCAACGAGTACGGTCTCTTCGACGTGAGCGACGTCGGCGACGCCGAGGACGGGCAACGCGTCGGCGAGCGCATCGCCAGTGAAACCGAAGAAGCCGTCTACCACGCACTCGACCTCGAATGGATTCCCCCGGCACTCCGGGAGGATACGGGGGAAGTCGACGCAGCGGCCACGGGAGCGCTTCCCGACCTGGTCGAACTCGACGACGTTCGCGGTGACTTACAGCTGCACACCGACTACTCCGACGGCTCCCACAGCGTCCGCGAGATGGCCGAGGCCGCGGCCGAGCGAGGGTTGGAGTACGTCCTCGTCACCGATCACGGACCACACGCGCCGATCCCAGGCACGCTCGACGAGGCGTCCTTCGAGGACCAGCGTGCCGAGGTCGAGGCGGTGAACGACGACCTGGATGTCACCGTCCTGCAGGGCGTCGAGGCCGAGATCACCGACGACGGACTGGCACTGCCCGAGTCCTGGTACGACCACTGTGACGTGGTCGTCGCGGGGATGCACAGCGACCCGTCCGATCCCACCCAGCGAGTCGTCGAGGCGTTCGAGGACTGGCCGATCGACGTCTTCGCCCACCCCACCAATCGATTGATCAACGAGCGGGCACCGCTGGATCTCGACGTGGAGAGGGTGATGGAGACGGCCGCCGCGGAGAACGTCGCAATCGAGATCAACGCCCAGCCGGAGCGACTCGATCTCGCGTGGGAGGCCGTCGAGGAGTACCGCGAGACGGTCCAGTACGTCGTCAGTACGGACGCCCACACGGCGGGCGAACTGGATTTCATGCATCTGGGGGTCGCGCAGGCCCGACGGGGATGGTGTGAAGCGGACGACGTGCTGAACACGTCCTCGGCGGACGATCTGCGGTCGGCGTTCGAGCGGTGATCCCGCTCGGAGTCGGTCACGGGCGTTCGTCGTCGCGTGGACCGCGCGCGGCCACGCCGAGCAACGACACGACGATCACCAGGACGGTCGACAGCCAGACCGCCGTCGCCAGCGGGACGAGGTGGACGACGAACAGCCAGCCGAGCAGGTAGCCGACCGGGGCGACGGCGACGGCAATCGAGACCGCAGTGACGGGATCGAGCGGGGCGAGACGGGAACGGTCCGGCATACCGGGGAGAGCGGCGCCAGGCACGTGAAACCGGGGGAGGCATACGGCGGGAGATCGTAGCCGGCGATATGGAACCGACGCTCGTCTACGACGACGACTGCGGGTTCTGCACGTGGTGGGTGGACTGGGCCGCGAGACACGCCGACCTCCGGATCGTCGGCTTCTCGACGCTCACCCCGACGCTCCGCGAGCGACTCCCCGACGACTACGCGGACTGTGTCCACCTGGTGACCGACGACGCCGTCTACTCGTGTGGCGAGGCCGTCGAACGCACACTCGTTCGAACGGACGTGGCGGGCGATTCCCGGCCGGTCGTCGACTTCCTCCGGCAGTTCGAGGACTACGAACGGCTCCGCGAGCGGGCGTACCGCTGGGCCGCCGACAACCGCGACACGCTGGGTCTCGTCGTCTCGAAGACGCCGCCGGCGCGGCGGAATCGGGACGAGTAGGGTCGCCGACGCCGGTCGGCGGCGGCCGAGCGGGGACGGCGCTCGGCATCGCAGTGACGCTGCTGCGGTGTTGGTCCCGACATCGACGCTCCTCCCGCCCCCCTCGTAGGCACCGCCGTTCGGGGAGACGCTCACGTTCGTCGGCCGCGTCTGACGGAGTCAACGCGTGCGACCGTCGACGACGGGGCGTTCGGGCGGTCACAAGCTCTCGGGAAGATACGGGGACTATTTACGTGGACTCGAGATAGCTCCACCAATGGCCGAGTGGATCGAGTCGGGGCGGGTCCTCCACGTGGACGACGATAGCGCGTTTGCGGCGCTGACGGCGGAGTATCTCGAACGGACGAGCGACTGCCTCGTCGTGGAGACGGCGACGAGCGCGAGCGAGGGGCTGGATCGACTCGACGCCGAGGCGTTCGACTGCGTCGTCTCCGACTACCAGATGCCCGGGCAGGACGGTCTCGCGTTTCTGGAGACCGTCCGCGAGGCGCACGACGATCTCCCGTTCATCCTCTTTACCGGCACCGGCAGCGAGAACGTCGCGAGCGAGGCAATCGCCGGAGGCGTGACCGACTACCTCCAGAAACGGGCGGGTACGGAGGGGTACGAACTGCTTGCCAACCGGATCGAAAACGCGATCCAGCAGTATCGCGCCACGCGTCGGGCGGCGACGCTCGACCGGATCAACCGCCTCGCCAGGGACGTCGAGCAGGTGCTCGTCCGCGCCGAGCGGCGCGAGGAGATCGAACGCCGCGTCTGTGAGATCGTCAGCGACACCGATCCCTATCGCTTCGCCTGGATCGGCGCTCGCGGTCCCGAGGGAACCACCGTCGAACCGCGGGCGACCGCGGGCATCGAGGAGCAGTATCTGGACGACGTCGAGATCACGATAGACGGGAGCGCCACCGCGCAGGGTCCGACCGGGCGGGCGATGCGGACGCGGGAACCGGCCGTCGCCGAGACGATTGCGGACGACGACTACGACCCCTGGCGCGCGGACGCGCTCGAGCGCGGGTACCGCGCCAGTGCGGCCGTTCCGCTGCTCGCCGACGACACGCTCTACGGCGTCCTGAACGTGTACGCCGACCGAGCGGGCGCCTTCGACGACCGCGAGCTGGAAGTGCTGGAACGGCTCGGGAGGGACGTCGGCCACGCGATCGCCCGCGTCGAGCGACTCCGCCGGCAGGACCGCTACGAACGCATCGTCGAGCACCTCCCGATGGGCGTCTATCGCGTCGAATCCGACGCGGCGGGCACCCTCGTCGACGCCAACGCCGCACTCGCGGACATCTTCGGCGCCGACTCCGTCGACGCCATACTCGATCACGCGGCCAGCGACTTCTATCTCGACGCCGACGACCGCGCCACGCTGTGCCGGGAACTGCGGGCGGAGGGCGTCGTCCAGGACGCGGAACTGCGACAGGAGACGCTGGACGGCGACCGTATCTGGGTGTCGGTCACCGCGATCCGCACCGAGACGGAGGACGGCGTGTATTTCGACGGCGTCGTCCGTGACATCACCGACCGGAAACGGCGCGAGCGCCAGCGCCGACAGTTCCGGAGCGCGGTCGAACACGCCGGGCACGTCGTGTTGATCACCGACGCGGACGGGACGATCAGCTACGTCAACGACACCTTCGAGGCGGTCACTGGCTACACGGCGACGGAGGCTATCGGGCAGCGGCCGTCGATGCTGCAGTCCGGCGAACACGACGAGGCGTTCTACCGTGACCTGTGGTCGACTATCGGGGCTGGCGAGGTCTGGGAGGGTGAAGTCGTCAACGAGCGCAAGAACGGCGACCGATACGTCATCGATCAGACGATTGCGCCGATCACCGAGGACGGCGACACCGTCGGCTTCGTCGCGATCAATCGGGATGTCACGGCCCGCAAGGAGCGCGAACTGAATCTGACCTTCCTCAAGCGGGCAATCGATCAGGCCGGCATCGGCATCGGTACCTACGGCGCCGACGGGTACGCCACCTACGTCAACGAACGCCTCGCGGAACTGGTCGGAACCGACCGCGAGGACCTCCGCTCGCGGCACATGGCGACGCTCGATACCGATCTCGACCGGGATCGGTTTCGGGAGTACTGGGCGTCGTTCGACGACGGCGAGCGACGGATCTACGAGACGCACGTCGAACGGGTGGACACCGGCGAGGTGGTGCCCGTCGAGGTCGTCACCTCGCGCGTGACGATAGACGGTGCGTCCTACCAGGTGAACACGCTTCGCGACGCGACCGCTCGCAAGCGCCGGAAACGGAATCTCGAACAGTTTCGGAGCGCGGTCGAGCACGCCGGCCACAGCGTCATCATCACCGACACCGACGGCCGGATGGAGTACGTCAACGACGCCTTCGAGACGATGAGCGGCTACTCCGCCGCGGAGGCGATCGGTCGGACGCCGGCGATAGTCCGCTCCGGCGAACACGACGAGGCGTTCTACCGCGACCTCTGGGGGACGATCCTCGACGGCGACGTCTGGCAGGGCGAGGTGACCAACGAGCGCAAGGACGGCACGCGATACGTCGTCGACCAGACGATTGCGCCGATCTTCGACGACTGCGGCGACATCTCCGGGTTCGTCGCGATCAACCGCGACGTGACGGCGCTCAAGGAGTACGAACGGGAACTGGAGGCTCAGAACGACCGACTCAAACGGTACGGGCAGACGGTCGCCCACGACCTCCGGAATCCGCTGGCGCTGCTCGACGCCGAACTCAAACAGTTCCAGGCGACCGTCGACGGCACGGACGAATCCGTCGACGCCGACGCGGTCCGGCTGCTGTGTACGGACATCGGCGCGACCGTCGACCGGATGCAGACGCTGATCGACGACCTGCTGGCGATGGCCGAACAGGGGCAGCGAGTCCTGGATTCGGAACCGACCTCGATCGAGGCAATCGCGACCGACGCGTGGTCACAGATCGACACCGCCTCGGCCACCATGTCCGTCGAGGACGGCGACGTCGACGCCGATCCCGACCGCCTGCGCGAGTTGCTCTCCAATCTGTTTCGGAACGCAATCGAACACGCCGGGAACGACGTCCACGTTACGGTTCGACCGCTCGACTTCACCGAGGGCTTCGCCGTCGAGGATGACGGACCCGGCATCCCGGCGGACGAACGCGAGGACGTGTTCGAACGGGGCTTCACGACCGCCGAGGCGGGCACGGGCTTCGGCCTCGCCATCGTCGAGCGGATCGCTCACGCCCACGGCTGGTCGGTGTCGGTGACGGAGGGACGGGCGGGCGGCGCGCGCTTCGAGTTCCGCGTCGACGACGACGTGTCGGAGCGGCAGTGACGGCGCGAACGTTTATTCGGCCGCCGGTACAAGCCGGGAGCATGTTCGTCACCCCCGACTGGAGAATCTGATCGTGCCCGGAGTCGGCTTCTGGGCGCTCGTCGTGGTGGCGACGCTCACCAGCCTCGGCACGGCGTGGACGCTCGGCGCCAACAGCAACTCGCCGCCGTTCGCCCCGGCAATCGGCGCCAACGCCATCTCGACGATGCGGGCGGCCTTCCTCATCGGCATCCTCGCCGCCCTCGGCGCGCTGACTCAGGGGGGCGCCATCTCCGAGACGGTCGGGTCGGGTCTCGTCGGCGGCGTCCAGATCACGTCGCTGGCGGCGACGGCCGGACTCCTCACCGCGACCGGCTTCATGGCCATCGGGATCTACACCGGCTACCCGATCCCCGCCGCCTTCGCCACCACCGGGGCGATGGTCGGCGTCGGACTCTCGCTCGGCGGCGATCCCGTCGTCGACACGTACCGTCGGATCGTCATCTTCTGGGCGCTCGTCCCGCCGACGTCGGGCGGGCTCGCCTACCTCACCGCGACCATCCTCCGCCGCGACGACATCCCCGAGACCGTGGGCGTTCCGTTGCTGGCTGCCGTCGTCGGGGGGATCGTCGCGAACGTGCAGCTGGCTATCGTCCCCTCGCCGCCCGACGCCACCCAGAGCTCCGTCGCGGGCGTTCTCGCGAGACGAGTCGGGGCGCCGACCGCGTGGGGCGTCGATCCCGTGATCGTCCTCGTCACGCTCGCCGCCGCGGCCGCGAGTTTCCGGTTCATCCGCCGGCGAACCCAGGCGTCGGTCGAGGACGGCGTCCGAACGTTTCTCGTCCTCCTCGGCAGCGCCGTCGCCTTCTCCAGCGGCGGCAGTCAGGTCGGGCTGGCGACCGGTCCCCTGGAAAACCTCTACGGCACCGAACTCGGCCTGCCGGGGATCGCTCTCCTCGCACTCGGGGCGACCGGCATCCTCGCCGGTGCGTGGATGGGGGCGCCCAGACTCCTGCAGGCGACCTCCCGTGAGTACGCCCAGCTCGGCGTCAGACGTTCCATCGCCGCGCTCGTGCCCGGGTTCGTCATCGCTCAGCTAGCCATCGCGCTCGGTATCCCCATCTCGTTCAACAACATCATCATCTCCGGCGTCATCGGCGGCGGTCTGGCGGGCGGATCGGCCGGCGTCTCGAAGCGGAAGATCGGCGTCACGCTCGCGTTCTGGATCGTCACGCTCGTCACCTCCATCGTCGTCGGCTTCGGTCTCTACAGGGTCTTCGCCGCCGTCCTCGGTGGTTAGCGCACGACCGTCACCGTCACCGGCGCCTCGCCGACGACGGTCGTCGCCACGGTCCCGAGCACGCGGCGGGCGAGGGCGCCCCGCTCGCCACCGTGTCCGCCCATCACGATCCGGTCGACGTCGTGGTCGTCGACGTACGCCAGAATGGTCTCGGCCGGGTCGCCGGTCCGGACGACGGTGTCGACCGTTCGGTCGGCATCGGCGGCCCGCGTGCGCGCCCGGTCGACGAGGCGTTCGGCCCGGTCGTGTGCGTGCTCGCGGCGGTCCGCGTCGGCGTCGAGGACGCCGCTCTCGCTCATCCCCGCGTCGAGTGGCGTCACGACGTTCAGGACCGTGATGCGGCAGTCGAAGAGGGCGAGCGCCTCCGCGAGCGCCTCGTCCGCGAGCGGGGAGCCGTCGAGGGGGACGAGGACGTGTGAGGGAGGCATGGGCGTACCTGAACGTGTGCGCATATATTCGCAGTGGTCCCGAAAGTAGTTCCGGGCGGCGGTGAAATTCCGAGGTTCGAATCTTCGACAGCCACAGTCCGTCTCTCGCGTTACTCGTCTTGTGGGGTCGCGTATTTGTCTCCGAACTCCGAGAAGTGATCGACCAAGACATCCGCAGTTTCCTCGATTTCCGCAACCGAACTCACGTGCCTGTAGAAGGAAATGTTAGAGTCATATGGATTCTCTGAGGTCTCTACCGGCAAGTCGCGAGCGCGAGTCTGTTCGACGACCCAGTCGTCGATATCCCGGTCCGCATACTTGATTTTGTACCCGAAGGCGCGGAGCGCGCCATCAACATCTGTCCGTTCGTACTGCTCTGGCGTTACCCAGTATAGATGGACATTCAGACCCCAGGTTTGGTCAACCTCCGGTGCTTGTTCCCCCGTCATCGGGTAATGTACCCGCGTGTGTGCTAACGCGGAACCCGGATTCCGATTGGTACGCTCGTTGCCGTCAGGATTGGTCTCAAACAAATCAGGGTGTTCAGCCACCATTCGTTGGCCGAACTCACGTAGCGTCGCCTCAATCTTATCCTCAAATTCGTCGACTAATCGAAGAGCTTTCAGATATCGATCATCCTGGAGTCCCTTCGTGAGGAATTCATCGGTCATAAGTCGTTCTCTCACGGAGATATGTTAGTTGTTCCTCAAGAGCATCTGCGATTCTGATCGGACGGATCGTATCGGTGATTCCTACGGGGTCCGCCAACTGTCTCACCACGGAGTGCGGCTTGAAGTCCATAATCCGTTGCTCAGCAACGGCACAGAACAGGTACGCGTTCGCTGCCCAATGGTCGTCAGCGATACTATTCCGACGTAGAAGCGACCGAATAGCGGTGGTCACGTCCCGCCAGTAGATTACAGAGACCGGGGCGGAGTCATCCCATTCGATCACCGGCTGACCGTCTGACCGAGGCTCGATCAGTGGTTCGACGAGAGAGCCGAGACGTTCTTCTTTACGCTTTGGGAGGAGGAGTGCGTGGGTCCACTTCTGGTCGTCGTAGTGGCGCTCAACGAGTCTCGCCGTCTCAGCGGTTTTCGAATAGTTCTCGTCGCCCAATTTCACCTCAATCGAGATGCCATGGGTGGCGTGAAAGACAAGGATGTCCGGTCGCCGGAAGACGCCATCCTGCTCCTCGTACGTGGAAAGCTGATCTTCACGAACTACCTCCTCGGGAGGGGGGCCCATCTCCACATCGAACAGTTCGGTGACCAGTTCTGCAGACGGTTGTAACAGCCGCGCTAACCACCGCGACCACCCCATCTCGTTGGTCGGCTGGAGGGGCCCATGAGAGAGTCGAGTGAGGGACAGGTCCGCGGCTAACGGATCCGTGTCGAATGGGGCGTCCGACCTCCTCCACTCTTCATTCGATTGGTCCAGTAGGTCGGCGAGCTCAACGGCTGTCGCGTGTCCCGTGTCGGTGTAGACATCCCACCACGGATCGAGTTCGCTCCAGCATCGTGCCAGCTGCTCCGTACTGAGTGCTCGCTCTGAGGCTGGGATTCGGGCCATCGATTGGGGAGGTACGTGTGCTGACCACCACGGATCGAGGCTCGTCCAGTCGCTCGGCTCTACGTCTATGCTCACGTTTTGGTCAATTCGGACGAGATACAAAACCGCTGTGGGGCCTCTGAGTTGAGTGCGTCGGCGCGTGGTTTTTAGTCGATTCCTGAAAGTATCCGTACCATGTCTCTCTCTAACGAACAACAGATCCTCCATATCTGGGACGCGTTCTCCGACGCTGAATTCGTGTACGTCAGCGATAGTGGAGAGCGACAGGCGATGGAGGATGCGCGAGACGAGCGGAACGAACGGCTCCCGATCCGGCAGGAGTTGCTGCAGGAGTTCCTTGATGGGCAGTTAGATGTAACGACGTTCAAGAGCAGGATGGCGAGTGAGGTAGGAAGCCACAAACTCTGGGGATTCAGCGGCTTCAGTGGCCAGATGTTCTTCAATATGCTCGTCTCGTCCGCCGATCCAGAAGACGATACGAATCTCGCCGCACTACTCAGAGAAGTACTCGCGGCCCCGGACGGTCATGCGTCGGCGGCTGCGAAGATCCGCAAATTGGAAGAGTACGTCACGAGACTCAAAGCCCGAGCGGAGGATCCTAACACAGCACCGAGTTCGGGGTTCATTCCGTACTTCGTCTCGTACTTCTGGCAGCTGCAGGACCCGAACGCGTACCCGATATATTACAAATCGATCCGGCGGGTGTTTTCCGACCTCGCGATCTGGGAGCCCAGCGGCGACCTCGCTGAGGACTACGTGGAGTTCTGGGAGCTAAACGAGGAGATTCGCGAGATCGTCGAATCCCATAGCGGCGAGGAGATCCACCTTTGGACCATCGAGCGGCTGTGTCTCTACTGGCTGAACAGGGACAAGATCGAAGACAGTGAGTCGGTTGAGGAGCAGAGTCAGCCGTCAGGTAACCAGACGGAGGACACACTGGAAGCGCGCACGCTTCCAGACAGCTACATCCCACCTATCGTGTCGGTACTCCCAGATCTCGCTTGGAACACCGAAGAGATGCAGGAGGTCGCAGATGAGACGGGACAAGCCGTCGAGACACTGTTCGAGGATAGACTCGCGAAGTGTCTCCGGATGCTCGGATATGAAGTCGACGAACGCGGACAAGGAGCCGGTCGGAATCCTGACGGCATCGCAATCGCGCGCCGTCACAACTACGCGGTTATTTACGATGCAAAGGTCCGTCAAGATGGATATCGGTTCTCGACGGGCGATGAGCGACAGTTTCGGGATTACATCGATGCGGAGGTTAACCGCCTACGCGGACAGGGATTCCGGAACGTCTACTTCGCCGTGTTCTCAAGCGGTTTCGACACCGATCGACCGGACGCTGTTCGGCGCTTGAAGATCGAGACGGACATTCAGGAAGTGCGTCTTGTTGAGGCGGGCGCGCTGCTCGAACTGTTGGAAACGCGGCTCCGAGATCCAATGTTCACGCTGGGCCCGACCACTGCCGACGGGCCAGGGATTCAGGACCTGTTCGCCGAGAGTGGCGTCCTGACCTCTGCAGAGGTGCAAGAGCAGCACGGACGATAGTCCCGGGCGGATTCGAACCGCCGTCCTGGGCTCCAAAGGCCCAGATGATTGGCCACTACACCACGGGACTGCAGTCGCTTTTCGGCGGCCGTCCCGTATAAATCCAGCCGTCTCAGTCCGCCGGTTTCTCGCACTCGACTTCGAGTTCCCGACACGCGTCGGTCTCGGCGTCGAAGCAGTCCGGGCAGTTGGGGTTGCGGTCGATGATCGTGTCGAGGCGGTCGGCCACCGTGTCGTCGATGACCGCTTCGAGTTCGCGGGCTTCGGCCTGGAAATCCTCGACGTCGAGGACGTTCGCGAGGAAGCGCTCGATGATGCAGTACGTCTGGAGCGCGTCGCGAGCACGGACGATGCCCTCCTCGGTGAGGCGGACGCCCTTGTACTTCTCGTGATCCGCGAGTTCGCGGGCTTCGAGCTTGCCGATCATCTCGTTGGCGCTCGCCGGACTCACGTCGAGCATGTCCGCGAGCGCGCCGGTCGACGCCGGTCCGTCTTCCATCTCCTGGATCAGGTAGATCGCCTTGAGGTACTGGTCTGCCGTGTTCATTCCCGTGTCTCCATAACGTTCGTCACGTCTTCGACGCCGTCCGCTTCGTCCTCGCGAATCGACCGCAGCGTATCGAGCAGTCGATCCCGATCCACCGAGAACCGCGCGTCGCTGGCTTCGATTGCCGACACGAGGTCGTCGTAGAACTTGTACGCCGTCTCCTCGTTACAGAGCTGATCGTAGAGGATGCCGTCGAAGTCCTCGGGTTTGGTCTGTGCGTACTGGGCTTCGACGAGCGCCTCGATGTCCTCGAACGGAATGGACTCCGCGTCGAGGTCGGCGATCAGCCCCTCCAGTCGTTCGCGGTGGGTCGCCGACTCCTCGGCGGCGTCGGCCAACAGCGCCTCGATCTCGGGGTCGAGCGCCGCCGAGCCGAGCGACTGATAGTGGTGGTGGGCTCGCGCCTCGACGACCTCCTCCAGCACGATACCGATCTGGAGGAGTCGTGCGAGCTGGTGATCGGAGCCGACCCGGTGGCTGACGCTCATGTCGACGGACACCTCCGGACGATACGTGCGGCCGGGACGGGCATACGTGCAATCGGGGAGAGGGGAACTTAAGCCGTTCCCTGTGGGCGAGTTACTTGCGCAGCCGAGCCGCGATCTGCGCTTCCAGATCCTCGCGAAGCTCCTCGACCTCGATCTCTTCGAAGACGGGCACGAAGAAGCCCTCCACGAGCATGTTCCGAGCGTCCCGTTCGGGGATCGTCCGCGAGGTCAGGTAGAACAGGTCCTCGCGGTCGACCTGACCGACCGTCGCGGAGTGGGACGCCTCGGTGTCGTGGTTGTTGATGATGAGCTTCGGCGAGGCGTCGGCCTCGCTGTCGTCGCTCAGCATCAGCGTGTTCTCTCGCTGGTAGGAGCTGGTGTCCCACGCATCGCGACCCACGTCCTGGACGCCCTCGTACACCGAGCGCGCGCGGTCGTCGAGCACGCCGCGGGTGACGAGATCGGCCGTCGTGTGTTCGGCCTTGTGCCAGACCCGCGCGTTCACGTCGAAGTGCTGATCGTCGTGGCCGAAGAAGGCGCCGACGATCCGGCCCTCGGAGCTGTCACCGTTGAGTTCGGTCTCGATGTCCGAGCGGGTGAGCCGCGAGCCGATGTTGCCCTCGATCCAGTCTATCGTCGAGTAGACGCTCGCGTCGCCACGCTTGAGCGAGACGTTGTACGTCTCCTCGTCGAGCGTCTGGAGCGAGCCGTACTGGACGTAGCTGTTCTCGCCGGCGGCGACTTCGACGAGGTTGCTGTAGTAGCGCGCGCCGTCCACGTCGTCGTCGCCGGAGTCGATCCGTTCGAGGATCGTCACCGACGACGAGTCCTCGGTGACGACGAGCGTGTGACTGAACAGCGACCGGGAGTTCATCTCCGTCCGGATCGTCACGTCCTCGGCGTCGACGCCCTCGGGGACGTAGATGAACGTGCCCGTCGTAAAGAGCGCCACCGACAGCGCCGTCAGATAGTCCCGCTCCGGATCGATGACGGAGCCGAACGCGTCCTGGAGGAGTTCGGGGTGCTCCACCATCGCCTCGGTGAACGGGAGCACTTCGACGCCCTCGTCCGTGACGCGCTCGGTGTCGTCGGCCTGATTCAGCGGATCGGCCAGCTCGTCGAAGTCGAGCTGGTCGAGGTTCGTCCACCGGCGCCCGGGCGTCTGGATGACGTCGGGCATCTCCAGCCGGTCCATCGCCTTGAGCGCCTTGAGGCGCGTCTCGCGGAGCCAGTCCGGCTCGTCGCGGCTGCTGGCGATCTCGTGGACGGTCGCTTCCGAGAGGTCTGCTGGTACCTGCGTGCTCATGATTATCCGAGACTCCCCTCCATCTCGAGTTCGACGAGACGGTTGAGTTCGACCGCGTACTCGATGGGCAGTTCCTCCG
>Ga0207757_100189_pt1 | contig 50154 bp, 50 predicted proteins | sample A23P3SouthBayCA_2_FD_187752 | JGI IMG/M metagenome (GOLD analysis project Ga0207757, IMG submission 187752) | Aerobic enrichment media microbial communities from Eden Landing Ponds, California, USA - A23 P3 (2) (SPAdes) | ecosystem: Environmental > Aquatic > Marine > Unclassified | place... | reverse complement strand
GCGGGCGAGCCGCTCGGCACGCGCTCCCGGCCGGAGAATGGTTGCCCGGCTGGCCGGTTCCGAGAACAGGAAGCGCGCCAGCGCTTCCACGGCCGAGACCGCGAGCGTCAGCGAGCGTGTCGAGGCCCCACAGCGCTGGCGCGGGGAGGTGTGGGGACACCCTGCTAGTCCGGAACCACCTATGCGAACGCTCGGCCGAACGGGCAACAGGGCGGGACTGAAAGGGGCCGCCCGGCTGGCGGCTTCGCCGCCAGCTAATAATTTCTCGGCTCCGCCGAGAAATCGCTCGACCCGTCCCGGACGAAGTAAGCACCGCAGCGAGCAACGCGAGCGAGGAGCGCAGCGAGTCCCGGCCGTTCTGGCGAGCGTAGTGAGCCAGAAGTCGTCAGAGCTTGCTCTGACGGAAGCCGAGCGGGCGGGGGCTTTCGACAGGGTTTCGTCGTCGCTTTCGTCGAGAGTGGGCGAGGGCTTTCTCCACTCGCCTGTAGTCGACAGACCGAACAAATTCCCTACTCCTCCATTTTGAATATTGATTCTCAAACAATCCACACATCTGTGAATTATGCAAAATATGTGCTGCGTTCGCGCCGCCACCACACAACGACAGCGTTTAGCGCGGGGCGAGTAGACGACGGATATCCACAGCATGCGGGTCCTCAACTACCTCGAACTGGAGGACCAGTTGGAGCGCAGCGGTATCGGCACCAGCACCGCCCACCAGCGGGCGGCGCTGGCCGACACCGAGCACGTCGTCGAGACCTCGCCCTGGAACGGCGGCTCCCCGCTCTCGGCAGCGGGCCGTCGCCTGCTCGGCGACCGCTTCTTCCGCGAGTACGACCTCGCGCACTGCAACGTCATCGGGCCCGGGAGCGTCGCCGTCGCCCGCCACGCGAGGCGCAACTCGATTCCGCTCGTCCTCCACGCCCACGTCACCGCCGAGGACTTCGCGGAGTCGTTCCGCTTCTCCTCGCAGGTGACCGGCCCGCTCCGGCGGTACCTGCGGTGGTTCTACTCGCAGGCGGACCTCGTGCTCGTGCCCTCGGAGTACACCCGCTCGAACATCGAGGCCTACCCCGTCGACGCCCCCATCCGGCAGCTCACGAACGGGGTCGACGCCGAGCGCCTCGAGGGCCACGAGGACCTCCGCGCGGAGTACCGCGACCGCTACGATATCGACGGGATGAGCGTGTTCACCGTCGGCAGTGTCTTCGAGCGCAAGGGCCTGACGACGTTCTGTGAACTCGCACAGGCCACCGATTACGACTTCACCTGGTTCGGCCACGTCGACGAGGGGCCACACGCCTCACCCGTCGTGGAAGAGTGGACCCGTGACCCGCCGGAGAACGCCACGTTCACCGGCTGGGTCGAGGACATCCGCGGCGGCTACGGCGCCGGCGACGTGTTCCTCCTCCCGACGAAGGACGAGAACCAGGGCATCGTCGTCCTCGAAGCGATGAGCTGCGGGAAGGCGGTCGTCCTGAGCGACATCCCCGTCTTCCGTGAGTTCTACACCGACGGCGAGGACTGCCTGATGTGCTCGTCGTTCGAGGAGTACGTCGAGGCGCTTGACCGCCTGGCCGCGAACCCCGACCTCCGCGAGCGGCTCGGCGAGAACGCGAAGGAGACCGCCGCCGAGCACTCCATAGAGCGGGTGGCGCGGGAACTGGAGGACGCCTACCGGTCGGTGACGGCGGGCGCCGACGCCGGACCCGAGTAGGCCGCCGCGTCGACGAGCCGGCGGCTCGGGGCGTGAAAGCAGGAGAGATGGAGTGCTCCGGTTCAGGCAGCGCGGGACTCGACGACCTCGAGGACCTCCCCCTCGATGTCGGCGAGGCCACCCGTCGGCCGGACGAGGACGTGGCCACAGACGGCACACGCGACCTCGGTGGCGGCCTTCCCGAAGACGGTCTGTTCGTTCTCGCAGTCCGGACACCGGACGGAGACGAAATCCCCCGCCATTATTCGGTCAGCTCCAGCTTGCCTGCTCGCCATCCCTCGCGGAGGTGGGCCTTCCCACAGTCCGAGCAGCGGTAGCGCAGGTTCGTCTTCTTGGTGGGCTTGTCCCCACCGGGCACCTTTGAGAAGCGCCCGGCGTTCCCGATGACGCTCTTGCCCCGACGGGTGCGGCGCGCGTCCCACTTGGTGCCCGAGGAGCGGCCCGTCCGGACCTTCTCCACCTCGTGCTGGTGGTGGGCGTTGCAGTGTGGACAGTACGTGTTGAACCGGCGTGGCATCTCCATAGGTTGTCGGCGGTAGCGCGTCCCTCGGTAAAACGGGTTCGGTTCCGCGACAGGCCCGCGGGTGGCACGCTCTGGAGCCATCGACGCGAGGTATATCTACCGGTACGGCGTACCGGAACCATGCGGTCGCAGACGGGGGTGGACCGCGGAGGGGGAATGATCACCGACTCGACAGCGCCAGTCCGTGTCGTCCAGCTCGTCACGGAGGCCGAAGGATCGTCCAGAACTCGACACACAGAGGCCACCGACCGCTCGGGCCTCGGCGAGACCGCAGGGCTCGTGGTCGTCCGGACGACCGAGGACCCGGAGCGTGCTGCGACGGCAGTGACGGCCGGCGAGGCCGACTGCGTGGTCGCCCTGGGTGCCGACCCGGCGGCAGCGCTGGACGCCGTCCGCGCGGACACGGCCGACATCCCGTTCCTCGCTATCCTCCCGCGGGACGACCGGATCGGAGCGCAGGGGCTCCTCGCAGCGCCCGCCGCGGACGTGGTGTGGGCCGACGACGAATTGCTCCCGGAGCTCGTCGCGCGCCGGGCCGCGGCCCTCGTCGCCGCCGCGGACGTGGGGACGCTCCGCTGGAAGCGCGAGCAGGTCGACCATGCCCTGGACAGCCTTACCGACCTGTTCTACGTCATCGATGCCGACGGGCGGATGGTCCGGTGGAACCGACGGTTCAACGAGCGCTGGGGGCTCACGGACGCGGAGATCGCCGAGACGTGGCCCTGGGAGTTCCTCGTCGAGGACGACTGGGCCGCTGTGCAGGAAGCTATCGGACAGACTCTGAGCGAGGGTGAGGCGTCCGCCCGCGTCCGGGCGGCGCTTCCCGACGGCCGGACGCCCATGCTCGAACTGCAGGGCCGCCGGCTCACCGACGACGACGGGAACATCCTCGGGCTCTGCGGGACCGGGCGTGACATCTCCGAGCAGGCGGCCCGCGAGGACAGCCTGCGGACCCGAAACGAGCAACTGGACGAGTTCGCGGCGGTGCTGAGCCACGACCTCCGGAACCCGCTGTCGGTCGCCATCGGCTCACTGGACATCGCTCGGGCCGAGCGGGATACGCCGGACCTGGAACGAACGGCCGACGCGCTCGCCCGACTGAACGACCTCATCGACGACATCCTCACGGCCGCACGGCAGGATCGGACCGTCATCGACCCGGTCCCGGTCTCGCTCCGGGCCATCTCGCAGGCGGCCTGGAACAGCGTGTCGACCCACGGGGCGACCCTGGAGGTGACGACGGATATCGTCATCCGGGCCGACCCCACGCGGCTCCGCCGTGTCCTGGAGAACCTGTTCCGGAACAGCGTGGAACACGGTTCCACCGCGGGCCACGATGTCACCGTCACGGTGGCCACGCTCGCGGGCGAAGACGGGACGGCGGGGTTCGTCGTCGCCGACGATGGCCCGGGTGTCCCCGAGACGGACCGCGAGCGCGTCTTCGACCGGGGCCACTCCACGGGCGACGGGGTCGGGCTCGGGCTGGCCGTGGTGCGGAACCTCGCGGAGGCCCACGGCTGGCGCGTGACGCTCGGCGACGGCCAGGGCGCTCGCTTCGAGTTCCACGATGTCGACGTGGTCCCCCCCGGGAACTGAACGGGCATCGCTTCGACACGCTTAACCACCGATGCTCGCAACGTGGGCGCATGAAGCGGCTCATCATCCACGGGGACCCCGGCATCCGCAAGGACGCCGTCATCGAGGTCGACGGCGAGGAACTCGTCTGCTTCGCGATCGCCCGGCAGGGCGACTGGCACGGCCCCGACCGCGTCCAGCTCTGGTGCACCGTCGGGACCGAGGACGAGCGCGAGACGTTCGCGCGGCGGGATTTCATCCCGATGCATATGGAGGTCGATGACGTCGACGCCGAGGCCGTCACGGTACTCAGCGAGAAGAGCGATCTCGCGGTCTGAGCCGGGGCGACACGCCGGCAGCCGGGACCCTTTTCGCCGCCGACCCACTACGCACGGCCATGTCCACGCGCGGCGCGCCCGTCGAGGGAGTCAGCTTCCGCGACCGCGCGGTCTACCTCGAGCGCGCCGACGCGCTGGTTCTGGCCGATACCCACCTCGGCCGCGACGAGTCCTCGAACGTCCAGCTCCGGCTCGGCGAGGACCGCGATATCGTCGAGCGGGTCGGCGCGCTTCTCGAGCGGTTCGACCCCGCCGAGCTGGTCGTCGCGGGCGACCTCCTCCACTCGTTCAGCAGCGTCCCGCGTGGCGTCCGCGAGTCGCTGCGTGACCTCCGGGCCGCCGTGGACGAGGCCGACGCACACGTGGTCATCACGCCGGGCAACCACGACACGATGCTGGCCGAGCTGTGGGACGGCTCGACGACCGCCGGATATCCACTCGTCGACGGCGACCGTACGGTTGTGGTCTGTCACGGCCACGAGTCGCCGGCCGAGACGGATGTGGATGGGGACGCGGACCTGTACGTGGTCGGCCACGACCACCCGACCATCGAGATCGAGGGGAAACGCCGCCCCTGCTACCTTCACGGCCGGGGCTGCTACCGCGGCGCGGACCTGCTGATGCTGCCCTCGTTCACGCGACTCGCGGCGGGTGCCCCCGTCAACGGAATGGGCACGAACGATTTCATGTCGCCGCTCGTCACGGACGCGGACCTGCTCCGGCCGGTCGTTCAGGACGAGCGCGCCGACGAGACGCTGGCGTTCCCGCCGCTGGGGCGGTTCCGGGAGATGCTGTAGCTGCGCGGTCGCAGGTCGGCACCGGAGCTCTCAGATGCCCTGCTCGTCCAGTACCGTCTGCGTCGCCCGTCCGCCCGAGTCCAGCGCCGCGTGGATGGAGGACCAGGAGGTGTAGTCGCCGGCGAGGTACACCGGCCCCTCGGGTTCCGTGACCCCGGGCAGGTCGTCGCGGAAGCCCGGCGGCTGGGCGAACTGGGCGAACGCGACCCGGTCGGTATGCTCGTGTTCGAGGTCGTCGAAGCGGTGCTCGGGATACCACTCGACGAGGGCCTCCCGGACCTCCTCGGTCAGCGCGTCGTCGTCGGCATCGGGGACCCCGAGCCAGGTCGCGCTCAGGAGCTGGCGGTCCTCGGGAGCGTACTCGGGCGCCACCGCCGAGAGGGGCGCCACCTCGTTCGGACGGTCGTCGGCCGCGTTCAGCAGGATGCGCCCGCCGGTCCGGAGGTCCTTGTGTGCCGGGAGCGAGTAGTAGCCGGTTGTACACGAGCGGGTCTCGTCGGGCGTCGCGATGCCGGTCAGGCCGCTCGCGGCCTTCGGGTTCGTCGCGACCACGCAGGCATCGAAGCGACGGGTCCCGGTCACGCCGTCCAGGGTGAGTGCTACGCCGTCCGTCCGGGGGTCCTCGCCGTCCGGCGCGACCGTCGTCACCGTCTCCCCGGCGTGGAGCGTGGCATCAGCCCGCTCGGCTCGCGTCGCGAGCTGTTCGGGGATGGCGCCCATCCCCGCCGCCGGCACGGCGATGGCACCCTCCGAGAGGCACTTGAAGGTGTACTGGAAGACGGCCGCCGAGGATTCGAGCGAGCGGTCGAGCGTGATACCCCCGTAGAACGGTTCCGCGAAGTTCTCGACGAGCGACTGCGAGAAGCCGTAGTCAGCGAGGAACGCACGGATGGACGTATCCTCCCCCGCGAAGATCTCGCGCTCGGACTTCCCCTTCAGCTCGCGCTGGAGCTGGAACAGCCGGAGCTTGTCCGCGGTGCGGATGTCCCGATTGAGGAGCGTCGGGACGAGCGCACTCAGGTCCCGTAGCGGGTCCGACAGCGTCGAGCGATGGCCGGGGCGGCAGATGACCGCGCCGGGGGGGAACTCGCGCAGATCCAGCCGGTCCAGGTCGAGTTCGCGCCGGGCGGCCGGATAGCCCGTGAACAGCACTTGGAAGCCGTGGTCGAAGGTGTAGCGCCCGTCGTGCGTGCTGCGGACACGGCCGCCGAACGCCTCGCGGCGCTCGAACAGTTCGACGCGTGCCCCGGCCTCCGCGAGTCGTCGGGCGGCCACCAGTCCCGCGAGCCCACCGCCGACGACGGCGACGTCTGTCATGGCCGGCGGTTCTCGCGGCGGGGACTAAACCACTGTCGTCGCGGATGTCACCGCGGAGATACAGCATCCGGCCCGTGCAGCCGCGAAAGACAGCCCTTTGCCGCGGACACCCCAACGCCCGACCATGGAGACGACGGACGCGTTCACCGGGCTGGAGTGTCTCGACTGCGGGGCGTCGTTCGACGCCGCCGACGAGCCGGGGCGATGTCCCGACTGCGGCGGCGTCCTCGACCCGACGTACGACTACGACGCGCTGGACCTGACGCGCAACTCCTTCGCCAGCGATGCCATCCGCGCCGGGCGGGCGGGGGTCTGGCGCTACGAGCCGCTGCTCCCGTTCCCGCGCGACGCGGCGGTGACGATGGACGAGGGTGGCACGCCGCTCGTGGAGTGTCCGAACCTGGCCGAGGAACTGGGCGTCGGGCGCGTCCTCATCAAGGACGAGGGACGCAACCCGACGGGGACGTTCACGGACCGCGGTGCGGCGGTCGCGGTGTCGGCGGCCGCCCAGCACGGCGCGACGGACGTGGCGCTCGCCTCGGCCGGCAACGCCGGGCAGGCCGCCTCGGCGTACGCCGCCCGCGCGGGCATGGCGTCGCACGTGTTCGTCCCCTCGCGCGCCTCGTTCGTCAACAAGGCGATGATCAACGCCCATGGCGGCGACATGTACGTCGTCGAGGGGCAGATCGACGACGCCGCCGAGGCCTACCGGGACGTGATGGACGAGCGCGACGACTACTACGCGCTCCAGACGTTCGTCACGCCGTACCGCCACGAGGGGAAGAAGACGATGTACTACGAGCTCATCGAGCAGCTCGGGTGGGAGACCCCCGACGCCATCGTCCACCCGACAGGTGGCGGCGTCGGCCTCGTCGGGATGCACAAGGCCGCCCGCGAGTTCCGCGAGCTGGGGCTCGTCGATGACCTGCCGCCGCTGTACGCCGCCCAGTCGGAGGGCTGTGCCCCCATCGTCGAGGCGTTCGAGGCGGGCTGCGACGAGCACGAGCCCTGGGAGTACCCCGACACCATCTGTGGCGGCATCGAGATCCCCGACCCCGGCGAGAGCCGGCTCGTGCTTGAGGCGTTGCGGGAGTCGGATGGCGGCGCCGTGGCGACCGACGACCAGGACATCATGGACTCGGCGGCGACCGTGGCCCAGCACGAGGGCCTGGAGATGGGCGTGACCTGCGCGGCCGCCGCCTCCGGGGCGTGGGAGCTGGCCCAGGAGGGCGAGTTCGGCGAGGACGACACCATCGTCCTGCTGAACACCGGCGCCGGGAACAAGGACGCCGATATGATCCGGAGCCGGTTGATGGCGAGAGGGATGTAGAAACGGCGCGGATCATCTATCGATATCGAATGCCCTATCACGGAGAAAGGTCGGGCATAGCCGTGGTTCCCCAGAGCTGGCGCTGGAACGGCGTCGTACGGACTGACCGGGATGACCGATGCCGATCCGCCGGCAACACGGTATGACCACCGGCGACGGATCCCGCATCGGGATCATCTGCCGCCCGGACCACCACGTGTTCGAGACGGTCGGGCGTCGCCTCCGCCGCCGAGGGCACGAAGTGACGTACTTCGAGCCGGAGCGGGAACTGCCCCGGTCAGCGATCGAGGAGCTGTCACTTCTGGTCTGCAAGAAGGTCCGCCCCGCGTCGGTCCGGGCATTACGCCTGGCCGAACGTGCCGGAATCGCCACCTGGAACGGCCGGCTGTCGACCACGATCCTCGCCTCACGGCTGGTGATGCTGGAGGCGCTGTCGGCGGTCGGCTTCCGCGTTCCACCGGTGAGCTTCGAGCCACCCGAGGGGCAGTACGTCACCAAGCCACTGTTCAGCTGGGATGGGGATCCGGAGATCGGCGGAACCGGCGGCTTCTACCAGCCGCTGCTGGATACCGACGGGCGCGACCGGAAGTGCTACCTCGTCGACGATGGCCGGCAGCTACACGCCGAGACCGTCATCTGTTCGTCGAAGCTGTCCGGGGAGAAACGGGTACTTGGCCACGAGCCGACGCCCGAGCGGGACGTCGACCGGATGGAACGGCTGCTGTCGCTGGCGGACACACAGGCGGTGGGGGTCGACATCATCGAGGCGGATGGCGTCCGATACGCCGTCGACTGTAACGCCGCGCCGAGTTTCAGGGAGGCAGGACTGGAGTCGGCCCTGACCGATTCGATCCACCGGGCGGTCCCGAGTCCCGAGTGAGTTCGAGTCGTGGGCGCATGCTCCCACGCATCAGCCACTGGACCGCCCGCGCCTCTCCCGGTCGCTCCGGAGGCGAACGTCGACGGTTCAGCCGTTGGATCTCAGCGACTCACCACGCGCACGGGCTCCTCGTCGGTCCGCTCGACGCCGTCGATCTCCAGCACCAGGTCCGGGCCGTAGACGCCGCCGGGGGTTCCGAAGCCGGCCTCCCACTCGCCGTCGAGCACCTTCCGGGCGACGATGAGCGCTGCATCCACCGTCAGCGTGTAGGTGTTCGGCGTGACGAGTCGGGAGACGACACGCTCCTCGTCGTTCGAGGCCTCACCCCAGACGTAGCAGTGCGTGTGCTCGCGGGTCTCCTCGTCCGGACCCTCCACGGTGGCGTGGACGAGGTCCTGCAGCGTGTCGGTCACGCCGGGCAGGTCGAACAGCGGCGCGAACAGGTCGGACGAGCGCATGAACAGCCGTGCGACGCCCGGAACGGCGGTGTAGACGGTGACGTTCTCGATGCCGGTCGTGTGGTACGCCGTCGCCACGTCGCCCCAGGGGATGGTGACGGCGCCGGTCTTCCCGCGACCGAAGTCGATGCGGCGTGTCTCGTGGGCCGACCCGACCGACTTGATGCGGCCGTTCCGCCGGACCGCGCCGCCCTCGCCCATCGAGTTGACGGCCGTCGCCGCGGTCCCCGGCGAGAGGCCGCCCTCGGCCTGGAAGCCCAGCCGGAGGTCCGTCGCGTCCGGCAGGCGCTCGGCGAGGTGGGCGGCGAGACAGTCCGTCGGGACCACGTCGAAGCCGACGCCGGGCATCAGCTGGACGCCCGCCTCCGTGGCGGCCTCGTCGTAGCTGGCGACGGACTCGAACACCTCGATCTCGCCGGTGATGTCGAGGTAGTGGGTGCCGGTGTCGATGCACGCCTCGACCATCGGCCGGTGGGTTTCGACGAACGGGCCGGCACAGTGGAGGACGGCATCCACGTCGGCGGCCGCGAGTTCGGCCGCCACGTCGTCCGCGTCGAGGTCGAAGACGCGGTGTGGCAGGTCGAGTTCCGTGGCCTGATGCTGTACCTTCGCTCGCGACCGCCCGGCGAGCGTCGGTTCCGCGCCGGCCTCGACCGCCTGCCGGGCGATGAGGTCGCCCGTGTAGCCGTAGGAGCCGTAGATGAGCAGGTCCATGGGCGAGCGTCCCGCGCGGGCGGCCTAAACCCACCGGAGGCAGCCACGACCGGTCGTCCGACCGTCCCATCTGCCCGACGGTCTTTTGCGCTATCCCCACTGAATCCGCCCGTGGCGCTTCGCGAGAGCCCGACGGTGGAGACGCTGACGGCGATGGCTTCGGTCTTCCTCGTCCAGAGTACGGTGGGGCTGGTCGGCATCCAGGGGCATCTCTTCGCGCTGGCGCCGCCGCTGCTCGCCCGTCCCTGGACGCTCGTCACGAACGTCTACGCGCACGCGAGTCTCCCGCACCTGCTGGGGAACGCGGTGGCGCTGGCAGCCATCGGGCTGGCCATCGAGCGGACGAGTACGCGCTTCCGGTTCCACGCCTTCTTCGTCCTGACGGGGATGCTCTCGGCCATCGTGCAGGTCCTGGTCGACGGGCTCGTGGGGCAGCCCACAGCGGTGCTGGGCGCGAGCGGCGCCGTCTTCGCGCTGGTCGGCTACGCCATCACGGGGAACGCCGTCGTCCACGCCGCGCTCCGTCGGTTCCGCCCGGACCGGACACTCCTGCTCGTCGGCGGCGCCGCACTGGTGTCCGCAATCGTGCTGGTGACCGCGGCCCCGAACGTGGCGCTCGTCGCCCACGCCGTCGGCCTCGGCGCAGGGCTGGTCGCCGGCCGTCGCCGCGTCCTCCACGCGCGCGCCGGCCGCCGGCTGACGGACCACCCCTGAACGCCGGCTCTCGAGCCCGGCTCACGCCGGTGGTTGATACCCGAAGAACCCGGAGATGGGACACTTTTGGGTCGGTCTCCGGCGAAGCTTCATGTGGGCGGATACGTTACTCGTTACCATGCGATGGAACCCGCGACGCGTGCTCCGACAGGACGTCCCCGGACAGTCGAGGGACGGCCTCGCGGAGGCGCTCTCGGGCCTCGCGACGGCGGCCGGGGGACCAGCGGTCGCGGCGGTCGAGACGGTCGGTTTCTGGGCTGCCGTCCTCCTGCCGCTGACCTACGTCCCGCTCCTGCTCACTGGCCTCTCCAGCCAGCAGGACGCCATGCTCCTCGCTGCACTGGTCGTGCTCCACCTGCTCGCGTTGAGCGCCGGGCACACGCACAATCGGGACTGATGCCGGGACCGACGGTCGGACAGCGGGACCGACGGTCGGCGGGATGACGGTCAGCGGGCCGGCTGTGGCGGCCGGCAGGTTCCGTGTGCGCGGTGGCCGGGAGGGATTTATATTCCCCTCCGCACAGGTCGAGGCATGAACAGGCCGACGGTCGTCGTCGGCATCGGTGCGGGGGGCGCACGGATGCTGGCGGCAGTCGCTGACCGGGCCGGAGCCGTGGCCGACGGGAACGGGTCGGACTGGACCGGGGAGGCGGATATCGACCCCGACCGGTTCTCCTTCATCGCCGTCGACACCGACGAGGGCGACCTCGGGACGGAGGCTCCAGCGGTGGCCGAGACGGTTACGCTGGGACCGCCGGACGCCAACGCGGAGCGGTCGTACCTGGCTGCACCCCCCTCGGCGACCGAACCCGGGTCGGGACTGCGCCGCCGCCGGGCGCTGGCACGGCTGGCGCTCGAATCCGGCGGCAACCTCGCAGCCGTCCGGTCGGCGCTCGACACCGCCATCGGCGAGGCCGCGGCGGTCGAGAACGCCGAGGACGGCATCGATGTCTGGTTGCTCGCGGGGCTCGGCGGTGGCATCGGCGGCGGAAGCCTCCCACTGCTGACCGCACTCGTCGCCGATATCGCCGACGAGTTGCGGCTCCCGGTCTCCACGTACGCGTTCGGGAGCCTCCCCAGCAGCACCGGTGACGCGACGAGTGCCATCCACGCGCGGAACGCCTACGTCACGGTTCGGGAGCTACAGGCGCTCCTGCCAGGGAGCGAGACGGCCTCCCCGATAGAGCTCGAGCTCCCGCTGGCCGAGGCCGTCCTCGGACGCCCGGCAATCACGCTCGACGAGCCGCCGCTCGCGGGCCTCTTCCTCGCCCCCGTCGACGACGAGGGGCGCGTGACGCCGGTCGAGCGCGCCGCCGCGACGACCGCCGTCGGCCACGCCCTGACGAACGGCCGGCCGGACCTCGCCTTCGACAACGCGACGTTCGGCCAGGAGCCCGGCCCGCCCATCTACGGGGTCACCGCCGGGCGCGTGACGCTCCCGGTCGACGACCTCGACCGGCTGTTCGATGTCCGCTCGGACCGGCTCGCGGTCACCGACCAGCTCGAGGACCTCGAGAACCGCATCGACGGGCTGGATGCGGATATCGACTGGCTCTCGACCATCCTCGACGCCGACCTCGACGGTGAGCGCGTCCCGGACGGCATCGAGGATGCGGTCTTCCACTACCCGGAGCGCCGCGTCGAGGACGCCGATGTCGACGCGCTCGCGCAGGGCCGGGTGGACCTGCAGGCCCACATCGACAGCGTGGTCAGCGAGGTCGGGCGGGCGGTTCCGAAGCGGGTTCCGACGCGGCCGGTGGTCGCGCTCATCCTCGGCCACGGCCTCGCCAAGCGGCTCGACGAGGCCGTCGACGGGCATCCGTTCCCGGCGACGCTGAACGAGACCACCAGCGGGTACGGCGACGCCGTCGACGCCGTGCTGGCGGAGCGTGGCGAGGACGGGCTCCCCTCGGAGCCGCTGGGAGCCTGGCGGCAGGTCGTCAAGCCGGCACTCTCGAACGAGGCCGAGTCGCTGTCCGCGGCAGCCGAGGACCGGCTCAACCCCATCGCGAGCCGCCGGCTCCGGAAGCAGGCCGAGGCCGTGAACGGGCGCGCCGCCGAACTCGACGACCTCGCGGACGCCTTCGCGACCCTCACGGCCGTCCGCGAGGCCGCGCGCGAGCGTGCCGGCGAGGCCCGCGAGCGACTCCGGGAGCGACGGGACGAACTGGAGCGCGAGCGCGATACGGTGCGGCGCAAGCACGACAGCATGAGCGAGTCCCGCCGGGAGATAACGCGCCGGCGCGACGACCTGCGCGAGCGGCTGTCCCACCCCCGGATCACGGAAGGGGGGCGCCACCGGCAGGTTCCGCTGACGAACGTCGCCGAACTCATCCCGGAGACGCTCTCGTTCGCGAACAGCCTCGCCGAGCTGGTCGCCGAGGGGTTCGTCGACGAGTCCGACATCGCGACCGAACTCACCACGCTGGTGGCGGCACTCTCCGACCCGGTCCACGACCCGGACGGCGACGCGGCCCCGGAGAGTCGCCTCGTGATGGCGACCGCACGGGAGAACCGCTGGGGCCCGGCCGGGGACCTGCTGGCGCTGGCCCCCGAGGACGGCCCGGACGTACAGGCGGCGCTGGCCGAGGCCTTCGACGACCGCATCGGCGTGGACGACGGCCGCGGGTTCGCCGTCGACCTCGCGGGGCTGTACGCACCCGTCTCGCTCCCGGCGATGCGTACGCTGGGGGCGCTTCACGAGGCGTTCGAGGACCCCGCCCGGAGCGTGAGCGAGGTGTTCGACGACCTCGACGACGCGGCCGTCCGCGACGCCATCGCCTACCCCGAACTCCTCCCCGAGGGTACGCAGGGCGCGAAGCAGCGCGAGGTGGCAGACGCCATCGCCGACATCGAGATGGATTCCGACAACAGCCGCCCGTTCGACCGGGACTGAACACGACCACGGGGGGCTGCCGCCCGACGGGCCTTTGACCCCTGGGGCCGACGCCCGGACCATGGCTATCCGCTCGTTCGAGGGTACGGAACCGACCATCCACGAGGACGCGTTCGTCCACCCTGCCGCCGAGGTCATCGGCGACGTGACGCTGGAGGCCGACGCCAGCGTCTGGCCCAACACCACGCTCCGGGGCGACCACGGCGCCATCGTCCTCCGCGAGGGCGCGAACGTGCAGGACAACGCCGTGCTCCACGAGGGCGCCGACATCGGCCCGTACGCGACCGTCGGCCACTCGGCCATCGTCCACGGGGCCGTCACGGAGGAGCGCTCGCTGGTCGGGATGAACGCGGTCGTCCTCGACGACTGCACCGTCGGCGAGGAGGCGATGGTCGGGGCCTGCGCGCTCGTGACCGAGGGCACCGAGATTCCGGCGAACACGCTCGCCGTCGGGCAGCCCGCGACGGTCAAGAAGGAGGTCGAGGAGTCCCCCTGGGCGTACGCCGGGCAGGCGTACACCCAGTACGCCGACGACCACCGCGAGGGCAGCGAGGTCGTCGCACGCGGCCATCCCCCGGTCGAGGACTGAGCCGCCCGCCGGCCCCGATGCGGCACGCGGTACCGTCCGGCGCCGGACACCCGACGAGAGCCTGTAATAAATCCCGGTACGTACCCGGCAGAACGGTTAGTTGTGGGTGTGCCTACCTCTCGCATGCGGTGGGTGGTTGCCACCACCACAAACATCACCACCACCACCACCACCCTGTCACCACCCACCGGCGCTGCCGTCACCACTCTGCCGCCTTCCTCTTTCGGCCCTCGATAAACAGCGGCTGGAGCAGTATCCATCCGGTAGTGGACTCTTTCGGTGTCTATCCTCGATAGAATACAGATATTCCGTACATCATTCGAGAATCCGAGGCGTTCGAGAGCTATCCGCGCCGGGCGAGTGCCCCACCGGCACCCACCGCGAGCAGGCCGGCCGCCGCGAGCAGGCCGAGTCCCGGGACGAACGAGTCGGTCGCGTCGCGGAGCGTCCCGACCAGCGCCGGGCCGGCGAAGCCGCCGATCTCCCCGACGGCGAACACCAGCCCCACGGCGGTCCCGGTACGCTCGGCACCGACGCCCTCCAGTTCGACCGGGAGTGCGCGCAGCAGCGGCGAGATGGTCCCGAGCCCCAGCCCGACGCCGGCGACCAGCACTGCGGCGACGAGCGGGTCGACGGCCAGCGCGACGCCGGCGGTCCCCGTGGCGAGGACCAGACCCGCGACGGGCACGGCCGCACGGCGCCGGTCCAGCCGTTCGGCGAGCGGCGCCAGCGTCACGGTGCCGGCCAGCTGGGCCACGACGAGGAGTGTGGTCACACGCGCGGCGAGCGTCGGGGAGGCACCGCGTGACTCCAGGACCGCCGTGAGCCAGCCCTGCAGGCCGTGGACGACGAACAGGTAGACGAAGCCGACGACGACCAGCAGCGCCACGGCCGGCGTGCGCGCGACGGCCCGGAGCGCCGCCAGCGACGACTCGCGCGAGGTCCGGTCGGGCACCGGCCCGACCCGCTCGGCCAGCGCCAGCGCGACCCACCAGCCCGCCGCGAAGGCGAGGACGGCGACGCCCGTGGCGCCGAAGAACGGCCGCCAGCCGCCCAGGGCCGGACCGATGGTCGGCCGCCCGAGGCCGAACGCCGCCGCGGTACCGAGCGTCGACCCGACGAGGTAGACCGCCGACGCCGAACTCACCAGGCGCTCGGGGAACCGGTCGGCGACGAGTTTGGGGAGCCCGAAGGTGATGCCGGTCCCGCCGACACCGAGCAGGAGCGTCGCGAGCAGCATCGTCGGGAAGTCCGGCGCCGTACTCCGCGCGAGGTGGGCGATGCCGACGAGTGTGACGCCGGCGCCGACGGCGCGCTCGCCGCCGACGCGGTCGGTCAGCGCACCGCTGAACAGGCCGATGGGGACGTACGTGAGCGGGACCGCCCCCGCGAGGACGCCGGCCTCCGTGTTGGTGAGCGAGAGGTCGGTCTGGAGGGTGGGGAGGTAGGCCGGGAGCGAGAACCAGGCGAACAGCAGACAGCCGTAGGCGAGCGCCCCGAGACCGAGGAGCGCGACGGAGGCACGCCCCGGCGTGGTCCGTTGCTGGTCGTCCTGGGTCGACACGGCCACTGCTGCGGGGCCAGGTGGTTTGAGGGTAGCGAAGGGCCCGCGAGACGGGGCCGGCGGTCGCCTGCCAGTTCCCGTCGGCTACATCGTTCACCCGCGTCGCCGTCGGCTACATCGTTCACCTGCGTCGCCGTCGGCTACACCCGCTCGCCCGAGCTACCACGTCCCGCCAGCTCGCGGAGCGCTGCGGCGATGCGGCGGCGGGCGTACACCAGCTCCCCGACGCCCCAGCCCAGCAACAGCGGGATGGCGAGGAAGACGCCCAGCAGCGCCCACGACGACATCCAGACCGGCCGGAGGAACGGCGTGATATGCTGGTAGCTGTCGGCGACCTCCTCCCCGAGCGACTCGACCGGGGTGCCGGCCGTCGAGCCGCGGAGCCAGTCCGGGAACGTCTCCTGCGAGGCCGGGCCCTCGCCGGCGCCGCCGGTCACCTCGTGGCTACCGGACTCGCCCATCGCGGCCATCGACGGGCCGTTCGAGCCGGGCGCCCCGCGCTCGGAATCGTACGGGGCCCACGCCGCGTAGAACTCCCAGACCACCTCGCCCTCGGGCGTTATCTCGACGGCGCGGTGGTTGAGCGAGTCCGTCACGAGCGTGTTGCCGTTCGGCAGGCGGTCGGCGTCCCGTGGCCAGTTGAACCCCCCGACGCTCCAGACCTCCCGCCAGCGGCCGTCCTCGTGGGTGAACTCGACGACGCGGTCGTTCTCGGAGTCCGCGACGAGGATGGTCGGGTTCCCCTGCTCGTCCACCCAGAAGTCGGGGTTGTGCTGCTCGAACAGCCGTGAATGGTTCCCGTCGCTCCCGAGCCGGTACTCGATGTCGTTCGTCGAGCGGTTCACGAGGATGACCTGGTCGAAGTTGCGCGGGGAGGCGAGGTAGCGACCGTCACCGACCTTGTCGACGTCGTTGACGTGCGTCCAGTCGGGCTTGAAGCCGCCCTCGGTCGAGTTGGGGTAGTGCTGGTTGAACGTCCACTCCCAGACGACCGAGTCGTTGCCGCGGTCGTAGACGAGGATGCGGTCGTTCGAGACGCCGTCCTCGTACTCCCGCATGTTCGCGATGAGCAGCTGGTCGCCGTTGATGAGGTCCACGTCGTGGGTGTCGTGGAAGTCGAACTGCTCGGACCACGCCACCTCGTCGGCCGCGGGGTCGTACGAGAAGACGACCGTCCCGCCGGGGTTCGTGCTGGTCACGAGCAGGTTCCCGTTCGGCAGCGGGTCAGCGTCGTAGAACCAGCGCGCCGGGAACGCGAGGTCGTTGTCGACCCCGGAGATGAGTTCACGGCCGGTGGCGTCGCCGTCGGCGGCGACCACGCGGGCCGGCTTCTTCTCGTTGCCGACGCCCTTGAAGTGGAACCCCTGGACGGAGACGTAGGTCGTGTTCTCGGCGGGCTGTTCGACCGTTCCCGGGCCGAGCCGGGTGCCGCGGTCGGTGGCCGCGGAGACGACCGTCGGGCTCAGCAGGAGGAGCAGCACCACGAGGAGGACCGCGCGGGCACGCCAGGCCCGCGATTCGGCGAGGCGCCGTCGCGTACCCGCGAGGCGGGCACGCAGACGCTCGGAGACCGATTCCATACCCGCGCTGGGGAAGGCGCCTATCTGTCTCTTGTGGTTCCCGCACCGCACAGCCGCCGTCTCGGTGCCGCTGACCGGACACGTCTCCTGGGATGGCTCGTTCGCACTCCCGGTCGCCGAGGGCGTTAAGATGCCCCGACCGCTACCGTGGGTATGGACCTGTCCCGGGTGACCCGGCACGACCCCGTCTCGGTGACGGACGAGGAACGCGAGGCCGGCGTGCTGGTCTCGGTGGTCGACCCCGGCAACGACGAGTGGCCACACGGCGGCGTCCCCGAGGACCCGCACGTGCTGTTCATCAAGCGCCAGGACGACCTCGGCGAGCACGCCGGGCAGATGAGTTTCCCGGGGGGTGGCCGTGAGGACGTGGACCCCGACCTCGAAGGAACGGCGCTCCGCGAGGCCCGCGAGGAGGTCGGCGTCGAACCGACGAACGCGGACGTGGTCGGGCGGCTGGACGACATCCGCACCGTCACGCGCTACGCCGTCCGGCCGTACGTCGCCCGCGTCCCGGACGCCGACTACCGGCCCCGCGACACCCGCGAGGTGGCCGAGGTCGCCGCGCTCTCGGTCGACGACCTCACCGACCGCGCGAACTACGACTCCGAGCGCCGCGACCACCCCCACTACGGCGACATCCGGCTCCACTACTTCCGCGTCGACGGCTACACCGTCTGGGGCGCGACCGGCCGGATGCTGGTGCAGTTCCTCGAACTCGCGACGGGCTGGGAGATGCCGCCCGAGCCGGACCGCGAGGTCGAGGCCGACGCCGAGTTCCCGGTCTGATTCAGGCGCTCACCGTGACCGGCCGGCCCTCGCTGCCGCCCCGGAACCGTCGGTACCCCTCGTACAGCGCCGGCAGTCCCAGCGGAAGCGCGAGCACGCCGAAGGCGACGAGCGCGTACCGGGCCGGGTCGTCGTCGCGCCACGCCAGCCCCGTCGCAACGACGCCCAGGCCGGCGACGAGGTACGCGAGGTTGCTCCAGAGCGGGTCGTACGACGAGCAGTAGAGCCAGCAGACGAGCGTGTAGGAGGGAGCGTTCCAGGTCGGTGGGGAGAGCTTCGGCCAGAAGAACCGACAGTAGGTCGTCCAGGCGAGCATCGCGGCCGTCGGGAGGCCGACGAGCCACCTCGTTCCGGAGCGACAGGTTCGCGAGCCGTAGCGCCGGTACCCGGCGAGGAACAGCGCCGGGAACCCGATGATCCACAACCAGATGCCGACCGTATACGTGACCGGCCAGTGCTCGATGCGAGGCTGGGTGACAGGCAGCCGGAGCGATGCGGGCAGCGTCGCCCACGGAAAGGAGGGGTCCGGAACGGGGTTCGTGAACAGTGCCGCGAGCGAGAGGACGGTCCCGGCCACGAGCCCGTACAGGGCGACGGTGGTGTAGGAATCGAGCCACGCCGGTAACGCCGCGTCCGCGCCGGAGTGGCGGGAAGCGTCCGGCATCGGCGGTCAGTCCTCCCGTTCGAGGGTCTCCTTGCGCCGCTCGAACTCCTCGTCGCTCAGGTCGCCGCGGGCGTACGCCAGCCGCAGCTCCTCGAGGGCCGTGTCACCGCCCTCGCTGTCGGCCGTCAGCGTCCGGTAGAGCAGGTACCCGCCGCCGACGAGGCCGGCGAGGAGCGCCAGCCGGAGCAGGACCGCGAGCAGGAACATCCCGCCCGTCATCCCGCCCCCGCCGCCCCACATATGCCCTCCCCCCATCGTCCCGCCCCAGCCGGCCATCATGCCGTAGCCGACCATCCCGAGCCCCATGAACAGGAGCGGGAGGAGGACCAGGATACCGAGCAAGACCAGCGCGAACGTCAGGAGCTGATTGGTGGAGGTGTTGGTGGACATCGTGGGTCACCCCGGGTGTACCCCGGGCTCTGGGTGTAGATACACGTCCCACGTTCAATGTGGTTTCCCCTTCGAACCCGAAGCGCATCCGCCGAGATACTTTCGAAATCGTCGATTCGGGGACCACGAGAAGGGACACTGGAAAGATGATGGCCCCGACCGACAGCCAGTCGCTCCCGACGGCAGGACAAGACGTTCCTTCGACCACACACGACCGTCCGACGACATGATGCGCCCCGCGGTCGTCGTCGGGCTCGTCCTCATCGGCGTTGCCCTCTACACGGTCAGCGACCCGATGTCGCGGCCGGTCTGGTCCGTTCGAGACGGGGTTCCTCGTGGCGGCCTGGAAGCCCGAGCCACCCGGCAGGGCTTCCGACACGTTCTAACCCGCCCGTACCCCACCACCGACAACGAATGCGAGGCGCGCTCATCGTGCTGGACGGCTGGGGGCTCGCCCCCGAGGACCAGACGGGCCGGGACGCCGTGGCGGCGGCCGAGACGCCCAACTTCGACCGCTACCGCGAGACCGGCGCGGCCGGGACGCTCACCACCCACGGCCGCGCGGTGGGCCTCCCGGAGGGACAGATGGGCAACAGCGAGGTCGGCCACCTCAACATCGGGGCGGGCCGCGTCGTCAAGCAGGACTCGACGCGCGTCTCCGACGACATCGCCGACGGGTCGTTCTTCGAGAACGACCAGCTGGTGTCGGCGTTCGACTACGCCGACCGGAACGGGGGCCGCGTCCACCTCATGGGGCTGCTCAGTGACGGCGGCGTCCACTCGATGCAGGAGCACCTCCACGCGCTGGTCGAGATGGCCGACCGGCAGGGTGTCCCCGCGGTCACCCACGCCTTCACGGATGGCCGCGACACGGCACCGACATCGGGCGCGGGCTTCCTCCGGGAGTTCCAGGCGGTCACCGATGAGTACGGCACCGGCGACGTGGCGACCGTCACCGGCCGCTACTACGCGATGGACCGCGACCAGAACTGGGAGCGGACGAAACGGGCCTTCGACGCCATCGTCAACCGCGAAGCGCCTCACGAGGTCTCTTCCGCGGTCGAAGCGGTCGAGCGGTCCTACGAGCGCGACACGACCGACGAGTACGTCGAGCCCACCCTGGTCGAGGGGGAGGCGGCGCTCTCGGACGGCGACGCGGTGGTCTTCTTCAACTTCCGGGCCGACCGCGCCCGGCAACTGGTCCGGATGCTCGCGGACATCCGCCCGGAGTGGGACCTCGACACCTCGTCGCCCGACACCCGCGTCGTCACGATGACCGAGTACGACGCCACCTTCGACCTGCCGGTGGCGTACCCGCCGAACCAGCCCGCGGACGTGCTGGGTGAGGTGCTCGCGGACGCCGGGCTGAGCCAGCTCCGGGCCGCCGAGTCCGAGAAGTACGCCCACGTCACCTACTTCCTCAACGGGGGCCGCGAGGTCGCGTTCGAGGGCGAGGAGCGCGAGATCATCGACAGCCCGGACGTGGCGACCTACGACCAGCAACCCGAGATGCACGCCCACGAACTCACGGACGCGGTCATCGGGCGCATCGAGCGCGAGGACCCGGGCGCGCTCGTCCTGAACTACGCCAACCCGGACATGGTCGGGCACACGGGCGACTTCGACGCCGCCGTCGCCGCCGTCGAGGCGGTCGACGAGCAACTCGGGCGGCTCGTGGCGGCCTGTCACGACGCCGGCGCGCACGTCCTCGTCACGGCGGACCACGGCAACGCCGACGACATGGGGACGGAAGCGGACCCGCACACGGCCCACACGACGAACCCGGTCCCGTTCGTCTCGCTCCCGGCCGAGGGCGGCGAGGGGGGCGTGGAGGTCCGAGACGGGGGCGTGCTGGCCGACCTGGCGCCGACGCTTCTCGACCGGATGGGTCTCGACCAGCCCGAGGCGATGACGGGCGCGTCGCTGCTGGAGTGACCACGGAGTACTGCTCGGGGGGGTTACGTTCATCCTGCATACCGCGCCGAAGGCGCGGTTTCACCGACCGGAGCGAGCGAAGCGAGCGGAGGTCGGCCTTTTTTCTGAACGTTTTTTGCCGCGAGTGGTTGCCGACGGCGGCCGGAGGCCGCCGAGGCAACCCGAGCGGGAAAAAAGCTCCAGTTAGTCGTCGCTGGGGGCGGCCGCGCCGCTGCCGGCCGAGACGCCGGTACCGGGCCCGACCTCGATGTCCAGCTCGTCGAGCTTCTCGTCGGTGACGACGCCGTCGACCCAGCCACGCACCTCGTAGTACTCCTCCTTCATCGGCTCGAGCTCGCAGACTTCGCCCTCCGAGGCGCCCTGGCCCGGCATGGAGCCGGGGTTGTCGGGCAGGAAGCGGTCCGGGAGCGAGTCGTCCTCGGCGTCGAATCCGTTCAGGTTGTTGTAGTAGCGCTCGAGGTTGTAGACCCGCTCGCCGGCGGCCATCAGCTCCTCCTCACCGACATCGAGGCCGGTCATGCCGTTGTACTGGAGGACGTACTCCTCGACGCCCTCCGCGAAGGCGTTGAACTTGCAGATGTCGAAGGAGTCCGAGATGGCGTGCATGTCCTGGAAGGTCGCCGCCAGCTCGCCCTTGCCCTCCCAGGCGTAGGGGTCGACCTTCTCCGGGATGCCCAGGATTTCCGCTGCCGGGGTGTAGGCCCGCAGGTGGCAGGCGCCGCGGTTCGAGGTGGCGTAGCCGATGCCCATCCCCTTCATGCAGCGCGGGTCGTAGGCGGCCATCGACTGGCCCTTGACGGCCAGCGAGTTCTCGTGGGCGTCGAACTCCTCGGCGAGATGGCTCGGTCCCTCGGCGAGGTGGTCCGCGAGCTCCGTCTCGCGGGTGGCGATCTTCGTCAGCATCTCGACCATCTCCTCGGTGTCGCCCCACTCGATGCCGTCGCCGAGGCCGTCCAGCTTGCCCTCCTCGGTCATCTCCATCGCCATCGCCATCGTGTTGCCGGCGTCGATGGTGTCGATGCCGTGGTCGTTGCAGCGCTGGAGCATGAGCGCGATGTCGTCGCGCTCGGTGTGCCCGGAGTTGGGGCCGAGCGCCCACGCCGACTCGTACTCGTACGATTCGGTGCGGACGTTCAGCTCCTCGCCCTTGTGCATCACGTCGACCTCGACCTCCTTCTTGCACGCGACCGGGCAGGAGTGACAGGTCGGCTCGTCGACGAGGATGTTCTCGCGGACGTTCTCGCCGGAGACGCGCTCGGAGTCGAAGTCGTCGGCGCCCCAGCCGTCGTCACGGGCGTCGCTCGTGGACGTGTACTTCGCGTTGCGGGCCGGGAGGCCGGACATCTCCTCGGTCGCGTTCATCAGGACGTTCGTCCCGTACAGCGAGAGGCCACCCTCGTTCGGGCCGGTGACCTCGGACTCCTGGATGAGCTGCATCGCCTGCTGGTGGCCCTTCTTGAACGTCTCGGGGTCGGCCGGCTTCTGCATCTTCGTCGTGGACTTGACGACGACCGCTTTGAGGTTCTTGTTGCCCATCACGCAGCCGGTGCCGCCCCGGCCCGAGGCGCGGTCGTCCTCGTTCATGATGCAGGCGAACTTCACCTCGTTCTCCCCACCCTGGCCGATGGCCATCGTGGAGAGGTTCTTGCCGTACGCGCCCTCGTGGCGCTCCTCCAGCGCGTCCATCGTGTCGTGGACGCCCTTGCCCCAGAGGTCGGAGGCGTCGTGGAGGGTGACCTCGCCGTCCTCGACGAAGGCGTACACCGGCTCGTCGGCGCGCCCCTCGAAGAGGAGGCCGTCGAAGCCGGCCCACTTGAGCCGCGCGCCCGACCAGCCGCCGTGATGGCTGTCGGTCACGGTGCCCGTCAACGGTGACTTCGTACAGATGGCGATGCGCCCGGACATCGTCACCTGCGTCCCCGTGAGCGGGCCGTTCATGAACGCCAGCAGGTTGTCCTCGCCCAGCGGGTCCACGTCGGGCCCCTGGTCGAAGACGTACTTCACACCGAGGCCGCGCGCGCCGATGTACTTGCGCGCGTCCTCGTCGTCTACACTTTCGTAGCCCACCGACCCCTCCGAGAGGTCGACGCGGGCGACGTGGTCCTGGAATCCGCCGAGATCTGTCATGGTGAACCAGTATCGATACAGTTGGGGCGCTGGCGTGTTAGAAATTGCCACGTACACGTAACTCCGAACGGTTACATCTCGCGAACTGTGCCCGTTGATAGCCGGCCTCTATTTATCGGGCTTGGGTGGCCGACCGACACGACCGCCCACCCGGCGTCGGCGAAACCGGAACCCGTCACTGCCCGAGCGTGGGTCGTGTGCCCGGTTGGGCCGGTGACCGGACGGTCTGACGGGCCGGTGACTGGGGTGGCTGACCGGGACCGTCACGATCATGAGCCGCGTGGTCGTGCGCCCGGCCGTGTCGGATTCCGCCCCACTCGCGAGTCCCACACGCTGGGTGCGACGCCTCGCCCCGGTTGCGTGGGCGGGCTTCGTCCTCGTCGCGAGCGTCATCGAGCCCGGCGGTGGGGCCCCCTCCCCGCCGGTTCTCGGCTTCCCGGCCGACAAGGTGCTCCACGGGCTCACGTACGCGACGCTCGCGGCGGCCCTCGCCGTCGGGTTCGCGACGGTCGAGCCGGAGCGGTTGCCCGGGAACGAGCTCCGGGAGCGTCCCCTCGTCCGGGTGGCCCTGCTCGCCGTCGTCGTGGCCACGGCCTACGGCCTCGCGATAGAGGGCGTCCAGTTCCCCATCCCGTACCGGACGTTCGACCTGCTCGACGCCGCCGCGAACGCCGTCGGCGCGGCCGTCGGTGCGGCGGGCTGGGTGAGTGGCGCTCTCGTTCGGCGGCAGTTCGGCCGTTGCGGAGCGTGGCCCCCGGGGTGAGCCCCCGACCGGAGCGTCCCCCGAGCCGAAGCCGCTTTACCCGCCGCTCGGCAACCCGGACGTATGAGTACGGACGAGCCGAGCCCGGAGGTCTACGAGTCGGGCCGCGGGATGGACGCGCACAACGAGGCGATGCGCGAGATCCGCGCCCGCCGCGACGAGACCTACGACCCCCGCGAGCCCACCCGGGTCTGGCTCGACGAGGACAACACGCCGGACGGGACCCGGCGGTCACTGACCATCATCCTGAACACGGGCGGCTGTCGCTGGGCCCGCGCCGGCGGCTGCACGATGTGTGGCTACGTCGCCGAGTCCGTCGAGGGCGGCAGCGTCAGCCACGAGGACCTGATGGCACAGGTCGATGTCTGCCTGGAGCACGAGCAGGAGAACGCTGACGAACCGGCGCCGCTCATCAAGATCTACACCTCGGGGTCGTTCCTCGACGAGCGCGAGGTGCCGGCCGAGACCCGCGCCGCAATCGGCGAGACGTTCGCCGATCGCGAGCGCATGGTCGTGGAGTCGCTTCCCGACTTCGTCGCGACCGAGCGGCTCGCGGACTTCACCGAGCAGGGGCTGGAGACCGACGTGGCCATCGGGCTGGAGACCGCGACCGACCGCGTCCGCCACGACTGCGTCAACAAGTACTTCGACTTCACCGACTTCGAGGCCGCCTGCGCCGAGGCCCGCGAGGCCGACGCCGGCGTGAAGGCGTACCTCCTGATGAAGCCGCTCTTCCTCTCCGAACCCGAGGCCGTCGCGGACATGGAATCGAGCGTCCGGCGCTGTGCGTCGGTCGAGGGCTGCCACACCGTCTCGATGAACCCCTGCAACGTCCAGCGGTACACGATGGTCGAGGACGTCTTCCACGATGGGGGGTACCGACCACCCTGGCTCTGGTCGGTCGCCGAGGTGCTCGAATCGACCGCGGACGCCGACGCCATCGTCGTCTCGGACCCCGTCGGCCACGGCTCCGACCGCGGCCCGCACAACTGCGGCGAGTGCGACGACAACGTCCAGACCGCCATCAAGGACTTCGATCTGCGGCAGGACCCGTCGGTGTTCGAGCAGGTCTCGTGTGAGTGCGAACTGACGTGGGAGGCCGTGATGGAGCGAGAGAAGAGCTTCGGCCAGCCGCTGGCGCGGTAGGTGAGCGGCGCCCTCGGGTGGGCCGACGCCGTGGTTTGAATACCAGAGCCGTGCTGCAGCGGGTATGGGGAGCGACCGACCGGCGGACGAGGCCTTCCGGCTCCTGTCCGACGAGATACGGCTCGACATCCTCCGGGCCGTCGCGCTCGCACAGCACGAGGCGTCCGGGGCGTCGGTGGCCGCACCATCGTTCTCGGACATCTACGAGCGCGTCGATGTCGACAACACCTCCAAACTGTCGTACCACCTCGGGGAACTCACCGGGACGTTCCTCAGGAAGCACGACGGGGGATACGCGTTCACCCACGCCGGCGAGCGCGTCGTCCGGTTCGTCCTCGCCGAGAACCACCGCCGCCCCGCGGAGTTCGGGCGGATAGACGCGGCCGGGAACTGCCTGTTCTGTGGTGCGGCGCGTCTGCAGGCGACGCTCGAAGGGCAGTTCTTCATGATCCGATGTGGGGCGTGTGACCGCCCGGCGTTCTCCTACCGGGTTACGCCGGCACAGGTCCGGGCACACGAAGAGGGCGACCTCGTCGAGGCCGTCAGGGGCGAGCAGGCGGGCGACTTCCTGAAGATGCGCCAGGGGGTCTGCCCGGACTGCGCTGGACGACTGGAGACGGAGGTGCGAGCCATCGACGAGGCCCCCGAGTACGAGGGACTGCCGGCGTCGTTCGGGACGTTCAGCGAGTGTCAGGAGTGTCTCCGATGTCTCGGCGTTCCCCTGACCCACGCGGCGGTCTACCACCCGGAGTCGGTCGCGTTCCACTGGGAGCACGGCGTGGACATCCTCGGGACGGGGGTCTGGGAGTTCCACCGGTATCTCCGGGAGGGACGGTGGACGGACGAACGGGTCGACGACGACCCGGAGACGTACCGGGTCGACCTGCGGCGCGACGACGCCTCCCTGCGGCTCTTCCTCGACGGGTCCGCCGCGGTCACCCGGACCGAGCGGATCCAGCGGCGGGACCACGGCGGGGGCGACGGCTGACCCGCGCGGCCGGACGGGTGCCGACAATCATGGCAGGAACCTATCAAAAACGTCGTTGAGTTATCCGGGCGTGGTTTCGGCCCCCGTCGGACCATCGTCACAAAGAGCTCGCTCTCCGCCCCGAATCGCTCAACACGGATTTTGAAACGCACGCGACAAATTATCAATTTTCCGAGAAGATTTATCCGGGTGGAGACCGCATCGTGGAAGCACCGGACGTGATACACCGATGACCTCGACACCCAGCTCGGACCTGACGGAGCACAGCTCACACGAGACCGCGACCGGCCGCGACCCGGCATCGAACCGCCCGATGTCGGTCGAGGAGATCCAGGCGTCGTACGCCGAGTACGCCGACCTGATGCACCGGTTCGAGTGGGTCGACCGGCTGCTGACGGGGCGGTACCGCCGCCGCCGGTTCGGCGACGTGACGGGCCGTGTCCTCGATGTCGCCTGCGGGACCGGGACGAACTTCCGGTATCTCCCGACGACCGCCGACATCGTCGGTATCGACATCAGTCCGGAGATGCTGGCGAAGGCCGAGCGCCAGCTCGACGACCTCGGCCGCGACGGGAGGCTCGAACGGATGGACGCACAGGACCTGGCGTTCGAGGACGACAGGTTCGACGCGGTCGTCTCGGCGCTCTCGACCTGCACGTTCCCAGACCCGGTCGCCGCGCTCCGGGAGATGGAGCGGGTCTGCAAGCCGGACGGGACCATCCGACTCGTCGAACACGGGCGGAGCGATGTCGGGCCCATCGCCCGGTATCAGGAGTGGCGGAGCGACGCTCACTACGAACAGGCGGGCTGTCGCTGGACCCAGGAGCCCCGGGAGGTCGTCGCGGAGGCCGGCCTGTCGGTGACGGACACGCGGACCGGACTGCTGGGCATCGTCACGACGTTCGAGATCGAGCCGCGCTGAGGATCGGACTCCCGGGCCGGACGGTCAGGCCGGTCAGGCGAACTTCCGAACGAGTCCGAAGAGACGGTCCCGAATCCGGTCGGGCAGGAAGCGCAGTTTCACCATCAGGTCGGCGAGGCCACCGACGACGTAGCGCGGCTCGGGGTCCGGGGAGACGCCGGCCTCGAGGATGACGCGGGCCACGTCCTTCGGATGGACGGCGACGGGCGAGTCCGCGCCGAACAGGGAGGCATCCTCCTGGAACTCGTAGATGTCGGCGTAGGCGTCGGTGCGGTCGTAGCGGTCGAGTTCCTCGTCGACGCGCTCGCGGAACTTCGTCTTGACCGGGCCGGGCTGGACGACGCTCACGTCGATTCCGTGCGGGGCGACCTCGTTGCGGAGCGCATCACTGTACCCCTCCAGCGCGAACTTCGAGGCGGAGTAGGCGCCCATCCCGGGGGAGGCGAGGCGACCCGCGACCGAGGAGACGTTGACGATGGTGCCGTCCTCGCGCTCGCGCATGTGCGGGAGGACCGCGCGGATGAGGCGGTGGGGACCGTAGACGTTGACGTCGAACTGCCGGTGGAGCAACTCGTCGCTCACGTCCTCGAGCGGCCCGTGCTGGCCGTAGCCCGCGTTGTTGACGAGGCAGTCGATACGACCGTCGCGCTCGATGATACGGTCGACCACGCGCTCGACGTCCTCGGGGTCGGTCACGTCGAGGGTGTTGATGTCACAGCCCTCCTCGCCGAGTTTCTCGATATCCGCGGTGTTGCGGGCGGTCGCGTACACCTGCCAGTCGTCGTCGAGGAACGCGTAGGCGGTTGCCCGCCCGATGCCCGAGGAGCAGCCCGTGATGAGGACCGTCTTCGTGTCGACCATGGTCCGCGCGTCGTCGGGGGCCCACTTAGCGGTGGTCGTTTGGCAGGGCGGCCGCCGCGCCGGGACGGGAACACGGTTCGGTGAAGTGAGGAACGCGGTTCGGTGAATTGACGTGCCGCGCGAGCGGACGCCTCGGTGATGGATATCGACCTCCGCGCGACCGCGGTCGGCTTCGTGGGCGCACTCCTCGTCCTCGGGGCACTGCTCGCGTTCGTCGGGGTCGGGCGGGTCGTCGACGCACTGGTGCGGGCCGAGCCCACGCTGCTCGTGGGCGTGCTGGTGGCGGCGCTGGCGTGGCTCACGGCGTGGGGGCTGGCGCTCCGAACCGTCCTGCGCGTCCTGGGTGCGTCGCTCCGCGCCCCGGTCGCGGTGCTGGTGTTCACGGCGGCGACGTTCGCCAACAACGTCACGCCGTTCGGGCAGGCTGGCGGCGAGCCGATCGCCGCGCTGTTCATCTCGCGGGTCTCGGAGACGGAGTACGAGACCGGCCTCGCGGCCATCGCCAGCGTCGACTCGCTCAACTTCGTCCCCTCGATCACGCTTGCGACGCTGGGGCTGGCGTACTTCTCGACGAAGATCGCGTTCGGTCGGCGGCTCCAGTTCGCCACGGCCGCGGTGGTCGCGCTCGCACTCGCCATCCCGGTCGCGGGCTACTACGGTTGGCAGAACCGCTATGCCGTCGAGCGGCGGGTCATCGGGGCGCTCACGCCGTTCATCCGGGGCGTGGGCCGACTCGTCCCGGGGAAGCAGCCGCTCGACCCCGAGGTCATCGAGGAGCGCATCGAGGGGTTCTTCCACGCCATCGAGCGCGTCGCGAGCGACCGCGAGCGACTCGCGCTCGCGCTCGGCCTCTCGACGCTGGGCTGGCTCTGCCAGGGTGCGTCGCTCTACCTCGCGATGCTGGCCATCGGCGCGCCCGTCGAACCGGAGGTGGTGTTCGTGGTCATCCCGGTCGGCGCCATCGCGGGCATCACGCCGCTCCCCGGCGGGCTGGGCGGGGTCGAGGCGGTCCTCATCGCCCTGCTGGTGGCACTGGGCGTCCCCGCGGGCGCGGCCGCCGCCGGCGTCCTCATCCACCGGATGGGGACCTACTTCCTCCCGCTCCTGCTGGGCGGCGGGACCGCGACCGCGCTCGGTGCCGACGGCTTCCTCACCCGGCGGGCCACCGACGGCGCCTCCGGGGCGGGGGGGACGCGGCTGGACGACGACGACCGCGGGCCCTGAGGCCACAGCGGGGGCGGGGCACCCGTGCGACCCGGATAACGTCAGGATTAAACCCGGGCGTCGGGAAGAGGGCGGTAATGGCGACACTCTACGACGTACCCACCGAGGAGTTCATCGAGGCCCTCGCGGAGCGACTGGCCGAGGACGACACGTTCGACGAGCCCGACTGGGCGACGGTCGCGAAGACCGGCGTCGGCCGCGAACTGCCCCCCGAGCAGGAGGACTTCTGGCAGCGCCGTGCCGCCTCCGTCTTCCGGAAGGTCGCCGTCGACGGTCCCGTCGGCGTCCAGCGCCTCCGCACCAGCTACGGCGACTCGAAGCAGGGCTCGACGCGCTACCGCGTCCGCCCGGACCAGAAGACCGAGTCCTCGGGCAAGATCGTCCGCACCATCCTCCAGCAGCTCGAGGACGCCGACTACGTCCAGCAGGAGGGCAGCGCGGGCCGCGCCGTCACCGGTGACGGGCGCGCCTTCCTCAGCGAGGTCGCGACGGACCTCCTCGAGGAGCTCGACCGGCCGGAGCTGGAGCGCTACGCGTAGACCGGGTTTCTCTTCCGTTCTCCCGATTCGATAGCGGCCGCGCTCACTGGTCCCGGTCCAGCAGTCAGTCCGCACCGGGCACGTCGTGGCCGGTGATATCGGTCCCCCCGTCAGCATCGACGGTCGCCGTCACCCCCTCGTCGGCAGCCGGACCGAAGGGGTGGTCGCCCACGATGTGCACCTCGCGCTGCGGGAACGGGATAGCGATGTCGGCGTCCCGGAGGCCGGCGTGGACCGCCTTCAGCAGCAGGTGCGTCGCCCGCCCGCGCAGGACCGGGTCGGCTACCCAGATGAGCAGCTCCGTGTCGATGGCGCTGTCGCCGAACTCGCGGAACCGGACCCGCGGCGAGGGGCGCTCCTGCACCAGCGATTCCCCGGCAGCCACCGCCAGTAGCGTCGCCTCGACGTGGTCGAGGTCCGAGTCGTAGGCGACGCCGACGGGGATGCGGATGCGCCGCTCGCGCTTCGGCCCGGACTCGTTGATGACCCGCGCCGAGTTGAGGACGCTGTTCGGGAGGGTGACGAGCACGTCGTCGCGGGTCCGGATGGTCGTCGAGCGGATGGAGACGTCCTCGACGCGGCCGCGGTCGCCGTCCTCGGTGACGATGTAGTCGCCGACCTTGTACGTCCCATCGAAGTAGAGCGCGATGCTCCCGAAGAAGTTCGCGATGGTGTCACGGGCGGCGAACCCGAGGATGATGCCGAGGATACCCGCCGAGGCCAGCAGCGGCGTCACGTCGTAGTTCCAGACCCGGAGCAGCGCGAACGACGACAGCGCGATGATGCCGGCCGACCAGACGTTCTGGAAGACGGGGACGACCGATCGCTCCGCGGTGGCCGACTCGGCGGCGGTGATGGTCTTCGAGACGCGGCGGCCGAGTCGGACGAGCGTGGCCATCCAGACGAGGATGAGCGCCGAGAGGACGACGGCTGCAACGTCGGCGTCCAGCGCCGCGTCGAGTGCGAGCGGCGCCCGGGCGAAGTACGCACCGGCCAGTAGCGCGCTCAGGTAGAGGGCCGGGTGGACCGTCTGGAGCGCCACGTCGTCCACCTCGCCCTCGATACGGGTCGTGAGCGCGCGGATGAACGCGTCGCCGCCCACCTGGACGGCACGCGCGACCAGGACGGAGGCGAGGATGATGACGGCGAGCGTCTGCCACCGGGGCAGCGTCGCCAGCCACGCCATGAAGTCGGCGATGGGGGTCATTACGTTCCACTCGCGATACCGTGAGATAACTCTTCTCAGCAGCCGGTCGTGTAGTCGCTCCGCAACCCGAACCCGTTTTGATGCCCGGCCCGACCCCCCGCGTATGACCGATCTCACGGTGGACTTCGGGAACGCGCTCGATGTCGAGGCGACGCCGGGCGTGAGCGAGGGGATCCTCGAACGGCTGGACGAGCGCGTCGCCGACGTACACGACACCATCTCGACCGGGATGGCCGAGGGCGAGTTCGGCTACGCCAGCCTGAACCTGCCCGAGCGAACCGACCCGGCCGCCATCGAGGACGCCGTCGCGGATATCGACGCCGACCACGTCCTCACCGTCGGTATCGGCGGATCGGCGCTGGGCGCGGTCACCGTCTCGGCCGCGCTCGGCCTCGCCGACCGCCACCACACGCTCGACAACGTCGACCCCGAGGCGACACGCCGCCTGCTGGACTCGCTCCCGCTGGACCGTACGGCGGTCAACGTCGTCTCGCGCTCGGGTACGACCGCCGAGACGCTGGCGAACTTCCTCGTCGTCCGCGAGGCACTGGACGAGGCCGGCGTCGACTGGACCGAGCGGACGGTCGTCACGACGGGCGAGGGGGGACCGCTCCGGGCGGCCGCCGAGGAGCATGGCCTCCCGGCGCTGGACGTGCCCGAGGGCGTTCCCGGCCGGTTCTCCGCGCTCTCGGCGGTCGGGCTGGTTCCGGCTGCCATCCTGGGTGGTGACGTGGAGGGGGTCGTCGCGGGCGGTGTCGCCGGCCGCGAGGCGTTGCTCGACGGCGGGTCGCTGTTCGACTATCCGGGCTACGCTTACGGCGCGGTGGCGTACGCGCTGGAGCAGCGCGGCGCGACCGTGAACGCGATGCTGCCGTACGCCGAGTCGCTGGAGCCGTTCGCGGAGTGGTTCGCCCAGCTCTGGGCCGAGTCGCTCGGGAAGGACGGCCTCGGGCAGACGCCCGCCCGTGCGCTCGGCGCGACCGACCAGCACTCCCAGCTCCAGCTCTACCGGGGTGGCCGCCACGACAAGCTCGTCACGCTGGTCCGGCCGCGCGAGCGGGCCGACGTGGAGATACCGGCGACGGCGGTCGAGGGGATGCGCTATCTGGGCGACGCGACGCTGGGGGAGCTGCTGGACGCCGAGTTCGAGGCGACGGAGGCGTCGCTGGCCGCGGCCGACCAGCCCAACGTCCGGGTGGAGTTCCCGCGGGTCGACGGTCCCGGCATCGGGCGACTCCTGTTCGACGTGGAGGCCGCGTGCGTCCTCGCGGGCGAGCTCATGGGCGTCGAGACGTTCACCCAGCCCGCCGTCGAGTGGGGCAAGCGTGCGGCCCGGGGGCTGCTCGGTGGCGGCGAGTTCGCGGAGGCCGACGCGGTGGCCGAGAAGACCACGCGGGTCGTCGGCGGGAAGTAACCGTTCCGGGCCGGTGTGCGGTCGGCCGGGCGTTCGTCCTCCGATTCCAAGTGAGAAAGAGGTATTCGAGGGCGGCCCGAACCGACCCCATGGACGAACTGAGCGGACTGAGCGGTGCCAGCCCGGAGGAGCGCCTCCGGAGCGTCGGCACCGGTATCGGCCTCACCGTGGCCGGCTTCGTCACGGCCCTGGTGGTGCTGTTCGCCGGGGTGCAGGCACTCTCTGCCGCCGGTATCCCCGTACAGGAACAGCCCGTCCTCGTCATCGGCCTGAGCATCGTCCTCCAGGGGCTCGGCTTCGGCATCGCGGTCGCGGTCTACATGGCGCTCACGAAGCGGTTCGACCTCCTGAAGTACCGACTGCCGACGCTGCGGGACCTCGGCTGGGCGGCCGGCGGCCTGGTCGCGCTGTTCGCCGGCTACATGGCCATCGCGCTCATCGTCTCCCAGCTCGGCGTCGACACCGCGCAGAACGCTATCGTCGAGGAGGGGCGCAAGAACCCTCAGCTCGTGCTCTACCTCATCCCGCTGGCCATCCTCGTGGTCGGGCCGAGCGAGGAGCTGCTGTTCCGTGGTGCCATCCAGGGCGTCCTCCGGCGGGCGTACGCCCCGATTCCGGCCATCATCATCGCGTCGGCACTGTTCGGCGTCGCCCACGTCTTCGCGCTCTCGGGCTCGGGCACCGGCGTGCTGGTCTACATCGCGGTGACCTTCGTGCTGGGCTGCATCCTCGGGTTCGTCTACGAACGGACGGACAACCTCGTCGTCCCCGCCCTCATCCACGGCGTCTACAACGCCATCCTGTTCTCGCTCCTGTACGTGCAGGTCAGCGGCGGGGTCTGACTCGTGGAAGGTGGGGACTGGAAGCTCGATTCCTCGGACTGGAGTTAAATCAATTCTAACACTGTTACCAATTAACAGGCTTTATCCTGCCGCACTCTCTGCTGTGCAGCATGACTTCGGGATGGGCGTTCGTACGGGGGCCTCGCCACGGGCAGGTGAAGCGGGACGGACGGGGGACCAGCGGCCCGGCGGACGACAGGGACGGCGACCGGACGACGAGCCGACGCGACGGCCGCGGCGCTCGTCACGACGGGACGACGAGATGAGTACGCTGTCGAAGCCGAGTACCGAGTCGTTCGACCGGCTCCCACTGGACGGGTCGGAGCTGGTCGCGGCCCTGGGGCTGGTCTTCGTGCTGAGCGGCGTCGCCTTCTGGTCACAGTCCATCCTCCCGACGACCGACACCGTGGCGACCGCCCTCTACGAGCTCGTGATGCACGTGCTGTTCGGGACGGTCATCCTCCTGCTCGGCATCCACATCGAGCGGAGCGAACTCGTCCCGGAGGAGCGCCGCGAGGTCATCCTCTGGTGTTTCTCGGCGTTCCTGTTCTTCTTCTGGCTCGCGGTCTGGTCGGAGCTCGACGCCGTCCTCGCGGCGACGATGACCCGGGACCTGGTCAGCAACATCGTCGTCTTCGGCAGCATCGGCGGCGCGTTCGGCGCCATCATCGGCGTGAACCGCGGCCGCGCCACCCGGAACGAGATACTGGCCGAGCGGACCGAGGACCAGCGCGAGACCCTGGAACTGCTGACGCGACTGCTCCGCCACGACATCCGCAACGACATGCAGGCGGTCAACGCCCACGCCGGCTTCCTCGCCGAGGAGGACCTCAGCGAGGACGGGGAGTCGTCGCTGGGGGTCATCAAGCAGCGGAGCGACGCCATCCTCCGACTGCTGGAGGACACCTCGACGCTCATCGAGACGCTCGGCTCCGACCGGGAGCTTCGCCCCATCTCGCTCTCGACTACCGTCGAGCAGGAGGCGGTCAGCATCCGCGACGAGCATCCCGAGGTCACCGTCGAGACCGACGTGCCCGAGGACCTGCAGGTCGTGGCCGACGGCCTGCTCCACCAGCTGTTCCTGAACCTCCTCTCGAACGCGGTGGCACACAACGACACCGAGGACCTGCGGATCCACGTCGGGGCGAAGCGACGGCAGGACCTCGTCGACATCACGGTGAGCGACAACGGGACGGGCATTCCCGAGGCGATCCGCGAGACCTGCTTCGAGCTCGGCGAGAAGGGACCGGGGAGCCAGGGTGACGGCCTCGGCCTCTACCTCGTCTCGCGGCTGGCGGATGTCTACGGCGGGTCGGTCACGGTAGACGACTCGCCGAGCGGTGGCGCACAGTTCGACATCACGCTCGAGACCGCCGACTGAGTCGACCGCCTCCGGCCGGAGACCGCCCGCTCCGTGGACTCTGTCGGGGTGTGGTAGTTAATTACAGCCACAACGCTCATTACGTTCGTGCCGAGTAGTCACTCATGAAGCGACGTGAGTTACTCGGGGCCGGAACTGGGGCGGCGCTCGTCGGATTGAGTGGCTGTGTCGCGACCGTCGCGAACGCGACGACGCGGACGGGATCGGGACCCGCAGCCACGTACCTGTCGGGTGGGCAGGTCCCGACGACGTTCGACTTCGGTCTGCCCTCGGTCGAGACGACGAGCATCACGAAGGCGGCACTCACGGTCTCGGGGAGTGTCGCGGGGCTCTCGGGCTCGGTCGACATCGACGGCTGGTTCACCACGAGTCAGCTCCGGTCGAAGAACGACGACTCGACGCGGAGCAACGACCGGGACAGCGAGAGTGCGTCGGGGGACGGGGACTGCATGTGGGACGACTGCGCCGTGGCCGCGTACCTCGACGGCGAGGCCGTCATCGGCGAGGGGTTCCTGCTCTCGCTCCCGAACGCGAAGCCGCCCGGTGGGGGGGAGCCGATGGCCGAGTTCGCGCCCGACCAGTTGCTGGATGCGGTCACCGCCGGCGACGACAGCCGGGACGGCGGTGGCTCGACATCGGCGACAGCGGTCAAGTTCAAGCCTGGAGCGGAACTCTCGGACAGGGTCAAGCTGACCGCGGTCGGCACACCGGTCCGGAACGTCACGGTCCACAAGGAGATCGACAAGGCGTCACCGAAGATCTACGATGGCCTGACCACTGGGGGCGGGGGCGACGGGCTGCCTGGCCAGTGGCAGCAGGCGCGGACGTTCAAGGGCGGCACCATCTCCCAGACCATCCTCGGTGCCGCGGTCGTCTCGGTCGATGGCGTTGGCGGCGCGGCGGTCGACCTGCCCGCCCTCCTGCATATGAAGCGCATCCGGCACGGCGAGGACTACCTGTTCGTCGGCGGCTGGGTGCTCGACGCCGGGCGCATCTACAGCGACGCCGCCACCCTCCTGGTCGAGGCGGGTCCGAACGAGGTGGTTGGGCTCGGTGACGACGAGATCGGCAGCGCCGATGACGCGCTGCTCACTGGACGGCTCACTCGCGAGCGGAGCCGTCTCGGTGGTCTCGTCTACGATGGCCCTGCGACCGACGACCTCCTCCCGTTTCTTCCCCCAGCCCTCCGCGAGGGTGACGGGCTGGAGCGGTTCGGTACCGCCTCGAAACGGAGCGCCCGGAAGGGTCGGAACCCACAGACCGGCAAGGAGATCAAGATTCCGGCGAAGCGAGTCGCGACGACGGGAACCACCGTGGCCGCCATCCAGACACGGGCCGACCGCTGCGGACTGGAGTCGTGTGGGACCGTGGGCAAACACGCCGGTGCCCGGAAGAGCCACATCGAGCGCGCACGGTCGGCACTCGAGGACGGCGACGACGCGGCCGCCCGCGAGGAACTGCTGGCGGTCCGGGAGATCGTGGCGGGTGACATCGAGTTACTGGCCGGCGTCGAGGACCGCGAGGCGGTCGGCGACCTGCTCGGTCTGGAGCGGGCCGTCAGGCGCGAGACGGCCCTCGCGCTGGACCCGCTCGACCGGGACGTGGATGGCGACGGGTTCGACGAGAGCGACAGCGAGGGGAACGATGTCGAGGAGATCGAACTGGCGGTCGAGAAGATAGAGCGTGGCATCGCCGGTGACGACGACGGCGACGGCATCTGGGACGCCATCGACCGGAGCGCCGTCGCGGGCGGGGTCTCGAGCGACAAGCTCCTGGTTACCGGCGGCGTGGTGGGGACCGCTCACACGTTCGAACTGAAGGAGGGCCGCAAGGGGATGAACGCCGTCAACGTCCAGCGGACGCGGACCGCTGGTGGTGACGCCAACGACCCGCCGCAGGTCCGGTACTGGAGCGTGTTCGGATCGGGCGATGACCTCCGGGTCGTCGTGATGGTCGTCACCGACGCGGAGGGCCGGGCGATGAACAAGGCCGAACTGATCGACGCCATCGCGTCGGAGGCCGACATCACGAAGGCCGATGCCAGGCGGTCGCTCGACGCATTCATCGACACGACCACCAAACTGCACGCGGGCATCGAGAAGGACCAGGTCAAGCGCGGGATGGTCATCGCGAAGCCAGGACCGAGTGGCGGTGCGGGCAGTTCCGTGGACCCCGTCGTCCCGCTCGTCGATGGGCCGGCCGGCGACGACGAGACACCCCTGAAGACGACGGTCGTCCCGCTGGACGCGCCACTGGTCCACCTGACCGCATCGACGCGGTCACTGAAGAAGGGCAACCGGGTCGCGCTCGTCGGCTTCGGGAGCTACGCCGGGGGCTGACCGACCGGCGCCTCCGGTGGACCGGCTGATGGCCCACCCGGGGCGTCGCGACCGTCGGCTGACCCGCTGCGACCGTCAGGACGGGTTCTTGCGCGCGAGGTCGCTGCCACAGATCTCACAGCGCTCGCGGTGGTCGTCGTACTCGCGGCCGCAGCCCTGGCACTGGTATATCCAGTCGCGGCGCTCGTCGATGCCCTCCTGGGCGATGGACTCGATGCGGACCTCCAGCTGGTCGGCGGTGTTCTGCATGGCGTAGTCGTCCGTGACGAGCGTAGCGTCGAGTTCGAGCGCGGCGGCGAGCAGGCGGATGTCGGTCCGGGAGAGTTCCGTCGCGTCACCGGTGGTCCCGGCCGCGCGCTCGACGCGCTCGACGGTCTCGCCGTCGGGCACGTGGATTCGCATCCCGCCGCCCTCCAGCGCATCGAACCGATAGCCGGAGGCATCGTCCTCGAGTTCCTCGCGGACCAGCGGGATGGTCGCGGTGTCGTCGTCCGTGTGGTAGTCGCCCATGAAGGCGGAGGCGTCGAGGACTCGCACTATCCTACCGCTTGGACCGGTCCATTTTGATACTGTCGGGTCCCGGTCGGCGACCGTGGGCCCCGCGCAGGCGTCGCCCGGACGCGCCGCTTTTGCCGCTCGGGCCCCCAGCTACGCCCGTGCAATCACTCGAGGCGGACCTGGCCGCCGCGCGCGACCTGGACACGGCCGACCTCGCGGACGCCATCGAGACCATCGGCTTCGAGTGTACCCGCTGTGGCGCCTGCTGCAAGGCCGAGACGTGTGCGAGCGGCGCGGAGCCCGAGAGTGACGCTGCCGGCGATGACCGCGGCAACGGCGACGGCGAGCCCGAACCACACACGGCGACCGTCTTCCCCGACGAGGTTCGCGAGCTGCAGGCCGCCACGGCCGCGAACGACGACTTCGACCGCGAGTACGACTGGCGCGACGTGGCCCGCCCCATGCCGTACGGCCTCCGCGAGGGCGAGGACGGCCCCGAGGGCGAGACCTTCGAGTGGGCACTCCAGACCGACGCCTGTGGCGACTGTACCTTCTACCGCGAGAGCGACGACGGGACCGGCGCCTGCAGCGTCCACGGCTCGCGGCCGCTCATCTGCCGGACCTACCCGTTCAGTGTGGTGCTGGACGGCGATGGGGACGGGAACGAGGAGGAGGGTGCCGAACTCGCCCAGCCGATGGGCGCCGCGGTCGACCGGGAGGGCGCGGTCCGGGCCCACGAGTGCGAGGGCCTCGGCCGCGACATCTCCCGGGCGGACGCCGAGGAGCTCGCGGCCGCGCTGAAGGAGCGCGCCGTCCGGGAACTGGAGGAGGCCATCGCGGTCCGCGACGAGTACGAACCCGCGAACGTCGGCGGCGTGGTCGTCCACGACTCCGAGGGCGCGAAGCGACCCGACGGGACGCCGCTCGATGGAGCCGAGTGATAACGTATACCTCATCGGCAATATTCTTGACAATATCGCAATTGGGCGTATAAACCGAGAATATTCAGTATAACTTCTGTGTTGGAGATGTTCTCAACCCATCCGACGCCACCGGGGGCCCATCGACGGAGCGATGGTTGTCCCACGAGCGTCCGGGCGAGCGGTCCGACAGCGTCGTTCCGGCGGTACCTTGAATACGCGCCCGCTGGCAGGTGACCGTAGAACTCTCATGGAGATCTCCGAGAAGCTGCTCTGTCTGTTCAACGCGGATGTCGAGGCCGAAGAGGACCGGTTCGTCGTGGAGGTGCCGCGCCGCGAGGTCGACACGGGCGCCGTCGAGGCGGGCGAGACCTACCGGGTTGCACTCATCAGCACCGACCAGGAGGGTACCGCCGAGGTCGAGGAGGCCACCGAGCCCTCGACGGCCCCGGACGAACCCCAGCCGCCGGTCGAGCGCGGCGAGATCCGCTACGTCGAGGTCGAGGACCTCGGCAAGCAGGGCGACGGCATCGCCCGCGTCGAGCGCGGCTACGTCATCATCGTCCCCGACGCCGAGGTCGGCGAGCGCGTCAAGATCGAGATCACCGAGGTCAAGTCGAACTTCGCGGTCGGCGAGATCATCGAATAACGCTCGTACTCGAGCTTCTTTCGGGTTCGAGTTCGCCGGCTCCGTCGGCGAACCGCTCACCCGAGGTCGTGAACGAGTGGGCGGTCGAACGTCGACTCGGTTCCGAGATACCGACAATCGCCACGAAACTGCAGTACTGGCGGGTCTCGCCCTGGATTCAACCCACAGATTCTACTCGCTGGCACGTCTACACGATTGTAGCGAGGATTCGATGAGCGAAACTCCGGAGAACGGTACCGAGTGGATTGGAGCGATGGACGGTGAGCCCGAGGGTGTCTACGAGGTAATCTTCCGCGAGATGGAGGATGCCGTCTTCCTGATAGACGTCGAGCAGCGGGATGGCGACTACGCGTTCACGTTCCGTCGGAACAACGCCTCACACCGAAGTCGGACCGGCCTGTCCGAGGACGAGCTACGGGGGCAGACCCCTCGGGACCTTCTCGGCGACGAACAGGGCGCGGTCGTCGCGGCGAACTACCGTCGCTGTATCGAACAGGGAGAGACCATCGAGTACGAGGAGGAGCTGGCCCTCCCGGGCGGAACGAGTCACTGGCAGACGAAACTCACCCCCATCACCGACGACGGGCAGGTAGCGCAGATCGTCGGGGTCGCACGGGACATCACGGAGCAACGGGAGCAGGAACGGGAGCTGCAGCGTATCCACCGCCGGTTCGAGGCGGTCATGGAGACCATGTCCGCGGCTGTCTTCCTGAAGGATACCGACGGCCAGTATCTGATGATGAACCGAGCGTGCCGTGAACTGTTCAACGTCGGCGACCAGGACGTCGTCGGGTTGACCGATGAGGAACTCGTCCCGCCGGAGACGGCTGAAAAGGCCAGAGCGGACGACCGACGAGTCGTCGAGGGCGGCGAGGTCATCGAGATAGAGGAGACGGTACCGACAGCTGCGGGGAACACCGTTCGGCTGACGCGGAAATCCCCCGTCTACGACGACGGGGACGACGAGGTCGTGGCTCTCTGCGGTGTCTCGACCGACATCACCGACCAGAAGCGACGAGAGCAGGAGTTCCAGCACCTCGCGGAACGGTTCGAGCTCGCCGTCGAAGGCGCGAAACTGGGCGTCTGGGACTGGGACCTGACCACCGACGAGGTCGAATTCAACGACCAGTGGGCCCGGATGCTCGGATACGCACCCGAGGAGATCGGTTCCCATCTCGAGGAATGGGAACGGCGCGTCCATCCGGACGACCTGGACCGGGTCGAGGACGCTCTGGAGAACCATCTCGCGGGCAGAACCGAACTCTACGACGCGGAACACCGGATGCGAACCGCCGACGGCATCTGGAACTGGATTCGCGATGTCGGGAAGGTCGCCGAGCGCGATGCGGACGGAGAGCCGGTTCGGGCCGTCGGAATCCACCTCGACATCGACGACCGGAAACAGTACGAGCGAACGCTCGAGCGCCAGCGTGACAACCTGGAGGTGCTCAACCAGGTCGTCCGCCACGACGTCCGTAACGCCCTCCAGCTCGTGCTCGCGTACACCGGGATACTGGAAGACCACGTTCAGGAGGACGGCGAGGAATACCTCCGGCAGATTCTGGACGCGGGTCACGAAGCCGTCGATATCACCCGAACCGCCGGTGAGGTCACCAAGGTCCTGCTCCGCTCGGAGGCCGACCGTGCGCCGTTACACGTCGGTCCCGTCCTCGAGAACCAGGTCGAGGAGGTACGAACCAGCCACGAGCGCGCCATCGTCTCGGTCGACGGGCAGATTCCGAACGACGAGGTGCTCGCCGATGACATGCTGGAGTCGGTGTTCCGGAACCTGCTGAACAACGCCATCGTCCACAACGACAAGAAGGTTCCCGAGGTCACCGTCTCAGTGACTACCGACGACGAGCGGCTTCTGGTTCGTGTCGCGGACAACGGCCCGGGGATTCCCGACGACCAGAAGTCCCTGATCTTCGAGAAGGGCGAGAAAGGCCTCGGCAGCGAGGGAACTGGACTGGGGCTGTACCTCGTCCAGACGCTCGTGGACCGCTACGGGGGTTCGGTCCGTGTCACGGATAACGAGCCGGAAGGGAGCGTGTTCGTCGTGGCGTTGGTCCGTCACGAGGGACCCAGCGATGGCGCACCGTGACCGGTCGAGCGGTCCCCCTGCGGGAAACGGTCCATCGAAAGCCGCTTTTCCGCGCACACCGAGTACGACACATGCAGATCCGCATCGTGACGGGAACCGGCGCCGGGCGCACGGCGCTGTCGGCCTACGACGCCGCGCTCGCCGCCGCCAACGTCCACGACTACAACCTCGTGACGGTCTCGTCGGTGGTGCCCGCGGAGGCGACGGTGGAGGTCGTGGGGACCGCACCGGACCTCGGGGCCGTCGGGAACCGGCTGACCGTCGTCGAGGCGCGCGCGACCGTCGGGCCCGACACCGGCGACGCGGCCAGCGCGGCGCTGGGGTGGACTCGCGGGGCCGATGGGCGGGGGCTGTTCTACGAGGCATCGGGGCCCGACGCCGAGACCGCGCGCGAGGTCGTCGCGACCGGGCTCGAGGACGGTGTCACGCTGCGGGACTGGGAGCCCGTCACCCGGGGTATCGAGACCGTCAGGGCCGACCCGACCGACCCGGACGTGGTTGCGGGCGGGGCGTCCCCCGACGAGCGGTACACCGTGGCGCTCGCACTGGCGGTGTACGGCGATTCGACGCCCATCGTGTAGCGGGACGTGGACCGTGGACGGATGCCCATTCCCCGGGCGCCGCCGACGGGTTTATCCCGGGTGCAACCCAACCTCCGGGCCGTTCAATCAATGCACGGAAACACGCCGTACGCGGGGCCCGAGGAGGAGGAGACGACGAGCGCGCAGCGTCACTCCATCCGGCGTGACCTCGCGTCGGTGACAGCCTCGACGCGGTCGCTGCTCACGGACGACTTCGTCGTCGGCGGCGAGGTGACCGACGGCGCGGACGGCCTCAGCGCCACCGTCGCGGTCCGTCCGCCCGTCGGTCAGGTGGTGACTGTCCAGCTCGACCCGGACGAACTGACCGGGGAACTCGCCTCGGAACTCGCCGCCGGCGCCGCGCTCCAGATGCTCCGCTCGCCCGAGGGTGTCCCTGACCACGCGTCGTAACGAAGCCCGCGCGCCGGCTCAGACCGGCGACGCGGAGAACAGCGCCCAGCCGACGATTCCTGCCGACACCAGGCTCGCCGCGCCCAGCGCCAGCGTGACCGACAGCGAGGAGACCAGCGCGACGACCGCGCCCAGCGCCAGCGGCGCCGGCACGGCCGCCAGCACCGCGTCGTAGCCGCCCACCTCCCGCGCTGCGGCCGCCTCGGCTTCGCTCCCTCGCGGGTGGGCCTCGGCGTGGACGTGTGCGGCGACCGGGTCCGGGTCCTCGTCGCCGGAACGAGCGCGGTCGCTCGACGTGTCGGTCGACTGCGTCACGGACGGAACCAGTCCCGCCAGCTAATTAAATATTATTGCTCCCTGTCAGGGTCGTCGCGCGGTGGCCCGGACAGCATCGCCGGCCGTTCCAGTGCCCGGCGGTGACAGAGCCCCCGGCGCAAACGGTATCACACCATCCGGCGTCACCTCTTCTGATGGACCTCCACCGATGACCCACCGCACCATCACCCTCATCGTCGCCTGTCTCGCCCTCACGGCGGGCTGTTCGTTCCTCGCGCCGAACCCGGACAGCTACTCCAGCCACCACTACTACTCGGTCGGTGTGGACCTCGACGGCAACGTCTCGGATGTCACCATCCGACTCCCGGTCCCCCAGCAGGACGGTACCTCGACGTACAACGTGACGACGCTCACCGGGAACGGCACCGTCGAGGGGGTGTTCGACGCGACGGTCGTCGAGACCGACCGCGGCCCGATGCTGGAGTTGACGGCCGACGAGGTGACCGTCCAGCCGCGCTACTACCGATTCGTCGTGGAGGGTGACCAGGGCCGTCGCGAGCGCATCTCCGAGAGCGAGTACGACCCCGCGGACCCCGACCACCAGAAGGTCGACCGTCGCTCGGTCGGCCTGCGTGCCGATCAGCAGGTCGAGTACCCCATCGAGACCCGGGCGCCGCTCGGTACCTCGCCGACGCTGTACGCCGACGATGCGGTGGCCCGTGAGCTCACGGCGTGTGGCCCCACCAGCATGGAGTCCGCGACCTGCTTCGCGTACGACGCGCCGGTCTACCTCTCCTACGAGGCCGGGAGCAACGTCCGGGTCGCCGGAGTCGTCTCCGTCGAGGGGTCGAACGAGTGGTTCGCCGGCGGCTGGACCGGGAACAGCTACGTCGACCGTGCCCGGTTCAACACCACCGGCTCGCAGGATGGCTGGGTCATGTCCGAGGGCGAAACCGAGACGGGTATCGGGAGCTACCCGGCCCCCGAGCCGTGACCCACTGCGAGCGAAGCGAGTAGCCAGCGGTGACACGGCTCTTTCAGGCTCGCCGAGCTCGGACCGGATATCGCCGGTCCGAGCGTGACGAACGACAGATTCCATGGCGGTTCATCGCTCACCTGTGGAGGAACAGGAACTGAACCAGAACTTTTTGCCGCATAATGGTCAAGGTTGTGGCATGGACTCACACACCATCGACATCGGCCTCCGCATCGAGACGGTCGTGGCTGCCGTCGCCGGAACCGGGCTCATCCTGTTCGGTGGGCCCGCGCTCACCGCGCTCGGGGTCGTGCTGGTCATCATCGGGCTCGTCAGCCTCATCCCGGTCGTGGGGCTCTCCATCGGGGAGTGGCAGGCCACCTGAGTGTCCCCTGCAAGGGAAGCGCCAGGCGTGCGCCCGAACGTGACCGTTATTGTCGGCCCCAACCGACGTGTCAGCGTGGAGTATTCGGCATCGTTCGAGGCCGACATCGAGGACCTCGAACGGGTGGTCGTGGAGCTGGTCGAGGCCGACGAGGGGGCGGACTCGGACGCGGTCCACCGCGACTACCTCGTGGTCCTCGACCACGTCATCAACACCTATCCGGTCTCCGCGGCGGCGGTCCGGTCGCACGCGGAGCGGGTGGCAGCCATCCACGACAACAACGACCCCGGAACCGCCTCGAAGCGGATCGCGACCCAGCACGAGGTCTTCCTGGACGAGGTCTGCGACGACTACGACCCCGTGTTCTGAACGCCCGCCGCCGTCTCGGGTGGTCGCGATATCGTACCCGCAATCGGTCACGCCGGAGCGCGGAGAGCCGTCCGGGACCGACGGTACTCGCGCACAGACAGTCTACTGCTTGATCTTCCGGATTATCTGCTCACACTTGTGGCAGTAGACGACGGTCTGAACGTCCGCGACATCGAGGCCGGCACTCGAGATGAACGCGTCGACGATCCCCTTCTTTATCTCACTGATATCACGAACCTCCACGGCCGGGTCCTCTCGACTGTGCGTGCAGATGTCGCTCTCGCGGATGAGGTCGCCGAACTCGTCGGCCGTCTCGTCGTCCGCGAAGTACGGAGTTACCAGGCCGTAGTCGGTGTCTTCGAGCAAGACCGCTTTGCCATCGAGGCGGCCCCGTGAGGATACTTCGACGAACTCACTTCGTTCGATGAGTTCGGTGATCCGGTCCTCGTCGTGTGGGTGTGTCGAGTGCGTCGCCACAGGGATGGATATCCTGGGTGTACAATAAGGCTGCTCCCCCCGGTAAGCCCGGCAGCCACAGGTCCCCCGCGACTCGAGAGATTGCCCGACTCGGCGGTAGCGGGTACCCTCCGACAGCCCTCGGGTCGGAAAGCGTCTATTGTCTCACCAACCGTAGGTGGGGTATGAGCGACCGGAGTTCCTACGACCGAGAGCAACTCGATTCGGTGCCAGCCGAGGAGTTACTGCAGGAGTACCACGATGTGGTCCACCACCTCGGCATCTGCGCCGCCGAGGGCCAGGTCGACCTGCGGGAGCGCCGCTGGGAGGAGATCCTGTTCGACGAGTTGCTGTCGCGGCTGGAGTCGGCCGACGACGGGGCGGAGTGAACGCGACTGGAGAGTCCGGCCTACTTCCCCCAGAAGGGGTCGCGCTTGCGGTGCTTGTCGAGGTACATCCCGAGCGCCTCGAGTTCGTCGGCGGGAATCTCGTCGGAGAGCTCCTGTTCGAGGATCTTCGCGTGTTTCTCCGGCAGGTCGACCCACAGTTCGTCGCCCTCCTCGATCTGCCGGCCCACCGTGGGGCCGTCGATGGAGACGGCCGCACGCTCGCCGGCCCGGAGTTCGTCGATGTCCTCGCCCTCGTCCTGGATGGATTTGAGGTCGCCGACACGGGTCTGCTCGTTGCCCTCCCACTTCGCGATCTTCGAGTTGCGCTTCAGCGTCCCCGAGAGCACCTCGACGCCCACGACCGCGGGGTTGGACTGGCGGAAGGTGTGGTCCTGCAGGACCTGGAAGCGGGCCGGGCGGGAGATCTTGTCGAGGACGTTCTCCTGCTGGGCGCGCTCGATCTCGGCGACGTGCTCCTCGTACTCCTCGACGAGCTGGTAGATGACGTCGTCCTCGAAGAGGGTGACGCCGGTCTCCTTCGCCCGACGCTCGGCGTCGGGCAGGACGTCGACGTTGAACGCGAGGATGCACTCGTGTTTGGACTCGTTGGCGGTGTCGGCTACCGCGATGTCGCGGGGGGCCACGTCGCCGACCTCGGCGCGGACGATGGGCACCTCCGCCTCCTCCAGCGCGTCGGCGATGGCCTCCAGCGAGCCCAGGGTGTCGGCCTTGACGACCACGCCCTCCTCGGCGGTGTGGACCTCGAACTGCGCGAGTTCCTGTTCGACCTCCTCGATGACCGTCTCGCGGTCCTGGTCGCGGACGACGCGGACCGGAGCGCCCGCCATCGCGCGGTCGAGGTCGGGCGCGGCGATCTTGATACCCGCCGCGGCGACGACCTCGTCGACGTTCTCGAACCGACTCTCGGTGCGAATCTCGGCGAGGGGGCGGGGCTGGAGCAGCGCGCGGACCTCCGTCACGATGGGGTCGTTCTGCCCCCCGACGACGATGATGTCGTCCTCGCGGACGGTCCCGTCGTAGAGGACGACGTCGATGGTGGTGCCGAAGCCCTGCTCGTCCTTGACCTCCAGCACCGTCCCGGCCCCGGGGCCGGAGGTGTCGATGGACATCTCCTCTTTCATGTAGCGCTGGGAGAGGCCCATCATCACCGCGAGCAGGTCCGGGACGCCCTCGCCGGTCATCGCCGAGCAGGGGACGACCCCGATGTTCGAGCGGAAGTCCTGGACCCGCCAGTACATGTCCGAGGAGAACTCGTTGTCGGACATCTGCCCGATGATCTCGTAGAGGCGCTCGTTGAGGTCGGACTCGGCGCGGTCGGACTGGGCCTCGATGGATTGCTGGATGGGGGTGTCCGGCTGCGGGTTCCAGCCGGGGACGGTGTCGACCTTGTTCGCGGCGACGATGAAGGGCGTCTGGGTCCGCTTGAGGATGTCGATGGCCTCCAGCGTCTGTGGCTGGAAGCCGTCGTTCACGTCGACGACGAGGATGGCGATGTCGGCGAGCGCCCCCCCGCGCGAGCGGAGCGTGGAGAACGAGTGGTGGCCGGGCGTGTCGATGAACAGCAGCCCCGGCAGGTCGAAGTCGTCGGGGTCGACCAGCTTGCCCGACAGCTCCGAGATGACGTCCAGCGGGACGGCGGTCGCGCCGATGTGCTGGGTGATGGCGCCGGCCTCGCCCTCGGTCACCGCGGAGCCGCGGATCTTGTCGAGTAGCGTCGTCTTCCCGTGGTCGACGTGGCCGAGAACGGCCACGATGGGCGTGCGGAGTTCGCCGGGGGCTGTCTCGTCCTCGGCGTCGGAGTCGGCGTCAGCGTTTGACATATGGAGATCACCCGAGAAGGTTCGTTGGCCTGTCGTGCGGTCCGAGGGGGTTTGAACCTGTCCAACCCGTCTCGCCGTGGCCCGGCCGTGCGGGACGCGCCGGGAGCGTCACTCGACGGTGAACGACGCCGTCATGCCACTGCTCTGGTGTGGGATGCATTTGTAGTCGTACGACCCCGGGACGTCGAAGGTGTAGACGTAGCTGTAGTCGCTCCCGTAGGTGGTCAGGTTGTCCCCGGGGGTGCCCGTCCAGTCCGAGTCCGACGGGATGCCGTCGGGCTTGACGTTGTGGCCGCTCCCGTCCCACGTCCAGAGCACGGTATCGCCTGCGGAGATGGTGAACGAGGCCGGGTCGAACCGGAGGTTGCCGCTCGGCGCCACGGTCACCTCCATGTCGGGGACGGGCGTCGGCGTCCCCGTCGGTGTCGGGCTCTCGGTCGCGGTGGCCTCGTCGGTCGGCGTGGCCGTGGATTCGTCCGTCGGGGTCATCTGGTCGCTGGTCGTTCCCATCGCCTCGGTCGGCGTGGGCGTCGGTTCGTCGGTGTCGGTGGGTGTCGCTCCGCCGTCACCGTCGTTCGTACAGCCCGCGAGTGTGACCGGTATCCCTGCGACCGCGGCCGCGCGGAGGAATCGTCGTCGTTCCATGTCCCGCTAGCGGATGGGGGGACGCAAAAGCGTTGACCAGATTCCGACCCGAAATCCCTCGCCACCAGCCCGGACCGTGCGCGACACGCGGCCGACGGCCGTCTGACGCCGCAGGAACGTTGAAGTGGGGGCGACGGTACCGACCGGACATGTCGGAGATACTGGCCGAGAACCTCTCGGGCAAGACGGTCATGGGCGCCGACGGGGCCGAACTGGGCATGCTGTACAACGTCACGATGGACCTCAAGACCGGGACGTTGCAGAACCTCATCGTCGATCCCGGCGAGACGGGCCCCCGCGAGACCGCCTTCCAGCGCAACGACCACGGCCACTTCCTCGTCCCCATCGGCAACGTGCAGGCCGTCCGGGACCACATCGTCGTCGGCCGGTAGGCGGTCCTCCCGTTCTCGGACTCCCACGGCCACGAGGAGCCACGGCTCGCTGGCGGATACTCGAATCAGTTCGTCCTTTCCGCGGAACGAGACACCACCCGTCGGATACTGACGGGGCTATCCGGTAGAGAGATGAAAGAGTGATTCGCGGCGTCGCTCGCCGTATCAGGAGATGAGCGTCTCCTCGCCACGCTCGACGACGATGCGGCAGGGCGGGGAGATCTTGTTGTAGGCGCGGCGGAAGGCGTCCTTCACGGTGTCGGCGTCCTCGGGGTGGACCCACGCCGTGAACAGCTGGTCGCCCTTCTGGACGCGGGCGGCCGTGCCGACGATCTTGCCGAACGACTGGCGCATCCCGTCGGAGACACGGTCGGCGCCGGCGCCGGTCGCCTGCTTGTTCTCCCGGATGACCTGATGGGGGAACTTCCGGAGGATCATCTTGTAGTCGCCCTCCTCGCCGAGCACCTTCAGCATCCGACGGTTGGCCGACAGGCGCGAGGCCTCCAGCGACCCGTGGCGGAGCTGGCAGGACTCCTCCGTGACGAGCGAGATCTGGACCTCGTACTCGTCGGGGTCCTTCTTGATCTGTCCCATCTTGTGCTGTGCGATCTTCGAGCCCGGGATGCCCGTGATGTACTCCCGTCGCGTGTACGACGGCTTGTCGATGTCCCGGTACATCGAGGCCGGTTTGTCGCTCATATTACTGATACGCACACCCAGCAGAGTTAAGAACGCTTCGAAGCCGTGTTGGGGACTCACCGCTATCGCCGGTGTTTGCCACCCCGTCGTCCCCCGTCGCGGTCCAGGCCGACTGGGGTCGGGGGCTGTCGCAGGCGGGCCTGCACGGGTTCGGGTCGGGTGGCTTCTTGTACCCTGCCCGTCTCGGGCCGGGTATGGAGGCGGACCTGGTGCTGGCACCGGTCGACGGGAGCGACAACGCCGCCGAGGCGTTCGAGTACGCCGTCGCGGTCGCCGACCGTTACGACGCGGCAGTCCACGTCCTGTTCGTGCTGGGTGAGGAGATGTCCCGCCGCGTACAGGACGGGACCATCGACGGCGAAGTGGCGGCCGAGACGACGGTCGCCGCCGTCGACCCCATCCTCGACCGACTCGACGGGACCGACCTCGAGTCGACCCACTCGTCGGCGTACGGCTACTCGACCCAGCGCCTGACCCAGCACCCCGGTAGCGTCATCACGGAGGTGGCCGACCAGCTGGGGGCGGACTTCGTCGTCCTGCCGCGCGAGCCGGTCACGGGCGACCCCCAGGCGGCTATCGAGAAGGCCGCACAGTACGTCATCGCGCACGCCGACCAGCCCGTGCTCTCGGTCTGACGAATCCTCGACTCCCCGACAGCGGTCCAGCCGCTCCGGACTGCTTCTGATAAGCTAACCTCATATTGACGGGATAACAGGCAATTGTTGTCGTGCCACGTGATAGCACATGAGTTCCGGCGCTGGTCCGACCGGCGGCCGTGTCGATACCGTCGACGGGACCGAGTCCGATGTGACCGCGGTGCGTGACGACGACTCGGACGGGTCCCGACCTACCGACCTGCCGCTCCCGCCGTATCCCGAGACCCTCGGGCACCCGGCGTTCCACTCGCTGCAGTACATGCGGAGCCCGGTGGAGCTGCTGAACCGGGGCGGGCGCGAGCAGGATATCTTCCGCGCCCACCTGGCTGGCGTGGGCGACTGGTACCAGCTCTGCCATCCGGACCACTCGAAGCGTGTCCTCCTCACCGAGCGCGACCGGTTCCGCAAGTCCGACGACTTCGGCATCGCGTTCGGTGACGGCCTCCTCACCGTCGAAGGCGAGGAGTGGACCCAGCAACGACAGACCCTGCAACCGTTGTTCGTCCGCGAGAGCGTTCGCGGCTACGCGGACACGATGGTCGAGCAGGTCGAGCGCCGCGTCGACCGGTGGGACGACGGCCAGCGTCTCACCCTCCAGAGCGAGATGACCGACCTGACGCTGGACGTGCTGTTCGCCGCCATCCTCGGGCGCGAACTCCGCCTCGATGGGGACGACCGCATCCGGTGGGCCGCCGAGGCGCTCCACGACTGGTTCGTCCCCACGTCGTACCCGCTTCCCGAGTGGGTTCCCACGCCCGCGCGCCGACGATTCAAGCAGGGCAAGCAGACACTCCAGGAGGAGGCCGACCGCCTTCTGGAGGATGCCGCCGAGAACCCGCCCGCGACCCCGGACGAGGCCGACGACCTGATGCGCCTGCTCGTCGGCCTGCGCGAGGCGGGTGTGACGGACTCGGGGATGCTGACCGACGAGCGCCTGCGCGACCAGATGGTGACCATCATCTTCGCGGGCCACGACACGACGACCACGTCGCTGACGTTCGCGCTCTGGGCGCTCGCGGAGCATCCCGAGGTCCGCGAGCGGTTCCAGGCCGAAGTGGATGCGCTCGATGGGCCGCCGACCGCCGAGGACATCGAGGAGGGACGGCTGGAGTTCACGGACAAGGTCGTCACCGAGACCCTTCGGTTGTTCCCGCCCGTCTACGGCCTCCCGCGCGAGGCGGCCGAGGACGTGGCGTTCGACGGCTACCGCGTCCCCGAGGGCGAGCGCATCAACATCGTCCTCTACCGCATCCAGCGCGACCCGCGGTTCTTCGACCGGCCGGACACGTTCGACCCGGACCGGTGGACCGACGAGTTCCGGCAGAACCTCCACGACTTCGCGTACGCGCCGTTCGGCGGCGGCCCACGCATCTGCATCGGCCGCCAG